>ERZ869929.896-NODE-896-length-12846-cov-4.027754_pt1 | contig 12846 bp, 20 predicted proteins | sample MGYA00579312_ERZ869929 | MGnify/ENA primary metagenome ERZ869929 (study PRJEB32216, sample SAMN09231818) | wastewater metagenome | place: USA: Maryland | collected 2016-08-09 | study: EMG produced TPA metagenomics assembly of the PRJNA472060 data set (Reclaimed... | reverse complement strand
TCGACAATCGTACCGTTAGCGGGTACTTGACGTGCTAAGTGAATAAGCGCATTTTCCTCGCGTAAGGACTCCCAACCCGGTACATGAGTAGAATTACTTAGTGGTGCTTGACCTTGCATATTATTTAATTTCCTTTGGGACATACCAATAGGTTTCACTTTTTAGACCATAACCATGTGCATAAAGTCGTTTAAACTCCTTGCCATCATATTCAAGAATATCCGCCCAATCATCGCGGCGTTCGCTCATATCATAGTTTAAGGCATCTTCTAGAGTGGGGAATGTTTCGACTAAATCACCAGTCCCCCCATAGGGATAATAGTGATACCCCGCAAAAATAAAAAATAGGTTCATTATTCTATTCCCTTCGCTATTGCTCTAAATTGGTCAATGTCATCTATAAAACGTTGGGTGTACCCAAACATCCACTCTTTAGTAAGGCGGGGTGGAATATCAATATAATGCCCCTCAAATAGTAGCGCCTCGAATCCATTGGCGGCGGGTCTAGGCACGGCTTTAAAACGATCATAGTACCATAGCGCGGACTTGGCTTGTTGTGGGGTGATACGTTGCCAGAACTCGGTAGAGGCGAGCATCTATTGTTGCCTTATAAATATACCCACACTGGTAATATGGTGTGGATTAATCAAAACAGAATGATAGGGTACATGGGCGATCTCATTAGAAAAACGGCTAATCTGTATCATTTCATTGTTGTCTTTAGCCGACTTGATTTCATCATAAATAGATTTCTCTATCTCAGAATAATCAGTCCCATCAGGGAAAGACTTTTTCCTATCCTCTGGTTCACCATTTAGAATGCTATATCTTATGCTGGCTATCATTGCCATTATTGCCCCCTATCTAATTCCGTGTGCTGGAAACTTACCCCAATGTCATCATAATAACGTACCACCCATTCAGGCAGTACCGCTATCGCTGGTGCGCCTATCTCAGTCATTTTATCCTTAACCCGGTGGGCATACGATTCTTCGGTAGCGCCCAAACGCAGACCCTCATCATATGGCCCGTAAAACTTCCAAAAGCGAATATGAGAGAGGCTAGGCCTATTGGAATAGAGCCACAGCGACGGGCTGGCGTTGTCAATGAGCCAATACGAGAGTTTACCGGGTAAGGCCATGCCCTGACGATAATCAGCAATCCATTTTACAATATCACTTTCGCGCAGGTGGCAAATGACCTGATGACCCACTACCCCATCGTAACGAATCCGGCCTATGGCGTCGTTGACTTCCATTAAGCTGATACCCACTCGTAAATCTTGAGGCTGTGTCAGAATATAATCGTTTTCGATTAAATAAACGTAGGGTGTATCAACATGGTGCAAACCGTTATTGACGTTCGCCCCCCATCCACTATTGGTTTTAGTAGACACCAATTTCATATGGGGATAGTCTGCCCTTAAAGCGGTCTGATATTCTCTACCCGTCGAGTCATCACAGATAAGCCATTTTAAGTTAGGGTAAAGCAAGTTTTTCTGCAACGCACGAATAACGCCGCGCGTCTCATCAGGCCGTTTGTAGGTCACAATCAAAACGGTTATCTCAGGCCATTGCATATAATTATTTGTCCTTTACCTTATGTGGCATCCTGCCAATCCCTAGCCCCAACACGTAAGGGGCTAATCGGCCTAGCTGAATATTCGTGTCAAAAAATAGCCATAGGCAAACACGCTGTATGATGCGTTTCATCATTTACCCTTTCGTCGGTGCTGGCATAGGCGTAATCGGTGTGCTGGTCGGGTAATTATCCGTACCGCCGCCGCCGATGTTGCACGGGGAGCAATAATCATCAGGATAGTTGTAACCTAACCAAAACACCTGATTCGTGATGACATTGACAATCAACACCCCGTAATCACTGCGATTCATGAGGGCGCTGGTGTTATCCATCCAAGTGAACGCCACAATACCCGCTTGATTGATAGTCATTTCAATGGCGTTACGGGTGACATACACCTGTTGACCATCGGACACCAAGCTAGTATAACCATCAGGACTAGTGCTATGGACGTATATAGGCTCATCCGCACGGACTAGGCTTGCAAAAATAAATAGGGCTAAGATGAGTAATACAGTGAGGATTAAACAGCAACGCATTTCAATCTACTCCATTCCCGACATCGGTAAACTTTATTCTCATGATAAAACATTTGAGGCGTGGTGTCAAATGACGCACCATTAGACACGTTTTAACAAGGTCGTAGGGGATGCTAGGGAGCTACTAACGCAGGGTAGAGTGTGTTATACTGAGGACATGCCCACTTGTGCAACCCTCGTCAGTGGGCATTTATTTTGGTATAATAAAGATATGCGCTGGTCATGAGGTCGCACCAAATGGACGGCGCATAAACGACCAATCAAAAAGCCCCCGGCAAGGGGCTTTAAGCAAAACAGAGGATTCCATATGCTGACAAATAGTATAGCACAAAATGAAACATGGCGCGATGTAGTGGGATTTGAGGGATATTATCAGGTTAGCGACTTAGGACAGGTTAGGCGAATTGCTAAAGGTAGTGGAAGTAAGCCTAATACAATCCGCAAGCCATCTATTAAAAACGGCCTTTATTATGTCATGTTGTCTCGAAACAGCAACGTAACGCCCTATTATATTCATTATCTTGTGATACGTGCCTTTGTTGGTGATAAACCATCAGAATATTATGAGGTCAAACATTTAAATGGGGATAAATTCGACAATCGTCTATCTAATCTGCAATGGGAGCGGCGTGTAGGAATGAATTATGATATACCTATCAACATTCCTGATGGGTACAAGTTTTGTCCTAAATGCGGAAAGCTAAAATTGGCTAATGATGAGTATTTTAAACCTTTTGCGCGATCTGATGACAACTTAACAGGAACATGTCGTCAGTGTATCCAACAAACTAGTAAGGATAGACTTAAAAAGGCTCCCCATGTTAAAAAAGCGCAACGCGCACGGCGTAGCTCAAGAAAACTATCTTTACCCACTGAATTTACTAAAGAGGATTGGTCAAGGGCGATTGAATATTGGGGAGGGTGTTGCGCGATATGTGGAAAACAAACCACTAATTTACACGCTGACCACTGGTGGCCTTTAACCCGTCCTGAGTGTACGGGTAGTATACCGACCAATATATTACCCCTGTGTGGCGGCATAAGAGGGTGCAACAATCAAAAATACAATCATAATCCTGAGGAATGGATATTGAGAAAGTTAGGAGAGCAACAGGGGCGTTTACAGCTAGAAAAAATTATGCGGTATTTCGAGTGGGTTAAAGGGGAATGAAAAGAGAGGGCAAAAGCCCTCTCTGAATGTCTACAGATAACTTTATCAGAGCGTGACCGGGGTCGTCTGATATTGTTCGTAGAGTGAACCAAGCGGGGTATTAACACGACCACCGTCAAAAAAGTAACTTGAGGTCGGATCCCAAGAACGGGTCTTTTGCAGCGGTTGGTAGCCTACATTCAAAATACGCCCTGCTAATTGCGGGGTGCGTAGAATCAGGCGGTAGAGCATTTCGTATTGCATCGAAACGCACCCATTACGATAGTTGGTGTGCCAACGGAAGCGGCCCCCATCAGAAGTATAGGTATATTCACCACGTAGCATGGCTTCAGCCGCGCGTGCCATTGCGTTATCCTGATTGAAAATCTCCCAAAACAGGACAGGGATACCCCCAAGCACCGTAAAGGGCAGGAAATAAATGTCACTGACATACTGCCCTGCCGCAAGTCCGGCTAAATTGGTCACATTGTATTCAGTCATGGTATCATCTTGGATGACACGAACGGGTGTACCGCGAATGGGTAGGAAACTACCGTTACGATAGGCATCACGGGCTTCAATCCCCCGATTAGCATCGAAATTCAAGCGTCCGGCTGTGCTGGCGGCAAAAGCGGCTAACAATTCATTGTAGTAGCGGATGGGCCAAATCTTGGTAATTTCGTCAAACAATTCAGGCCGCATGACTAGCGCCCATTGGACGGGTTTCAACCCTGATTGACTGGCGTTCCAGTCCAGATAGTGAAACATAGCGTCAATGGTTGCCGCAATGTCATTCGATGCACCCGTTACGATTTGTTTCTGAAAATTCTTCACGTCACTATCAAGGGCTGAGCAGGGCGTGCCTGTAATAGCATCGTACTTATTGCCCGTATTGACAAGAATTTCTAGGCCTTGATACTGCATAGCCCCGCCACCCGCTTTGTTATTGGCGGGTGTGCCACTCCACACAAGAGGGGCAACTAGGCGTTCAAAGGCTACACCGGATTCCCAAATGCGTTGATTGACAATGTTGCGTAAGGCGCTGTTATTGATGTTTTTGCTCACCTCAGGCAGTAGACCAGTAACGGGGGCAGTATTCATGACCTCTAGATCGGTTTCAACGCCACGATTACGGATACGGCCTAATTCTTCAAAACGGAATTGCACCGCGCCATACTGACGCCCCCACGGTTGAGTCAATGCACATGCTTTCATAAGGCCTGAAATAGGCGCATCGTCGCATGGGGCGTTAGGTTGATAAGCCCACGCATCCAAATTCCCGCGCGTAACACCTGTGATAGTGTCATAAAGGGGTGAATCTACGCCACCATAATTAGAGTCACTCATAACCGAAGTACCAGCAGGCATAACAGGGATAGCGTCAAACAATCCCTCCATAGGCCGCATTACGGTACTAAAAATGGGGCGTTCTAGACCGGGAGTTGCGAACAATCCCCCGTTTTGTTGCAGCGTTTGACCTGCACCGATACCCGCAGGGGGGTCATTCTTTTGGCCCTGTTGCCAAATCGGGGTAAATCCCATTATTCTTTTCCTCCGAGAACTTCATTAATGATAAAGTCAATCCCATCACGGGAATCAACAGTTGCTTTCTGTTGATTGAATAACATTTCTTCAATAAGCGCTTTTTGGCGTTCATTGCTTAATTGTGGGGGTGGCTTAGGTGGTTCAACTACCACAGGCGTAGGTTCAACGGCCTTGTTAGCCATCAACGCCGCCATGTCGGTCATGGTTTTGGCGAGTAAATCAACCTTCTCACACAACGCTTTCATGGTATAGGCCGAATCCTCAGATTGCATGGGCGTTTCCATTTCGGATTCAGGCGCTTCGGTTTCAATCTCCAAAGTCACACCTTTAACGTCAGGTTCGGATTGGGCTTTATAGGCCACCTGTGCGGCTTGTAGGGCTTTTTCGCGCTGTGTGCCATCTTGCACGATTTGTAACGCTAAATCCTCGCCTACAATGGCTTGTAGACTCTTAAATTGATCGGGGCTAAGTTGGGGCATAGTCTGTTCCTTTACATCAAATGCCGTATAGGGGTTAGCGGCCTTACCGATGGGTAAGGTAGAGATTTCATAGGTGTGATAATCATAAAACGCACCATCTATTTTTTTGCTGGCGTCATAAATAAACCCATGTGATAATTCAGCGGGGTTATTGCGGTAGTATTCCTTAAAGGCTTGTGCAAGTGGGCTAAGGTCAAAATTGCCAATGGCAAACGCCAACCGCCCTACCATGTCACACCATGTTCCTGTGCCGTGTTTTGTGCCGGGGATATGATAGAACCATAGTTCGGGAAACGATTGGTTATCCTTCATGAATTTGATGTCGCGTGCAATCGCATCCTCAGGAAAAAATTCCTTATCGCGGTCTTGGTAGGCGTTGGTGTACCATGCAATCCATTGATTTTCGCCTACGACCTTAAAGCCATAATCGGGTAGGGTAGGTGTAGCAGGTTCACCGTTAAACCACTTGACAAAACGTTGTAGGCGCGTCAACTTGATAGGCTCTAAGCCTGCAATGGTTTCACGCCATAATTCCTCTTGCGCTTTTGAGTTGACCCGACTTGAGGCCGTCGCCATTGCTTCCCCCTCATCACCAGACTCAGCATAGACAGCGTTAAAGATGTCTACCCACTTCTTTTTATCGGGGGTGTCTAACTCTTGCACGTATTTAGGCAAACTAGGGTCACTTGCACCGCTATAGGGCATGGTTATTTATCCGTATCATTATTTTACAACCATTATTATAACTGTAGACGTAATTTAATTCATTGTCAAGATTTTACCGATGTCGGGATAAACACCCCGTACTGATAGTGATAGTTGTCTAGCGTGTCGTTTTCTTCTAACCATCGCTCAGGGGAGGTATCACCCCCGCTCCCATAGACGTCTACTAAGCCCTCAGGCGTCTTAATGTAAACTTCAAAGATATGGCTATCATACCCCTCGTAATGTCTGACGCTTTCCACCAATAAACTAAAATACTGACCATGTAACCATTGTTCTGCCATTATTCTATCCTTAGAATAGCCCTAAAAAATGACTAATGATAATGTTGGGTATCATTGGGTAATGCTTTCCCGTCGCAATCTGCGAATCAGCAACCATGCGCCAACGTGATAATAAACCACAAATAGACGCATGACCCATTTAGCTATCATTGCCACTATCCCCACTCCCCGGCAGTAGCACGGGTGTCGGACTGTAATTCGTTGGCGTGGGTGGGCTACCCTCAGCAGGTAGCACTAAATCATTCTCAAATGTCGGGACACATATATCCCCAAAAGTATGATAACACCTCAGCATAAGGGCTAACTGTGTGAACTGAGGTTTGACGACCCAATACTCGCAAGTGACCCCCATGCACCAATCATCCCATGTCGCTATGACCACGATGCTGTTTTGATCGTACGCGGCGTAGTTGTCAATGAGGTATTGATGCACATAGGGCGCAAGAGGGCGTAGGACAAAGTTCACAGGTAGGCTAGGCGCTTCGACGGGCGCAGGCGTGATCAGTTTACCGACGTCGGTAACGGGGTTGGGGTTTTTGACATTGTAACCAAAGAATACACCTGCAAATAACATGCAGGCACACACCACAACCCACTGTGTTAAGCTGTTTTTATAGGCGTTCACTTGAGAATCCCTATGTCAATGTTGCCAATGCCGGGTATCACTAAGCGAAAACATGCCCCGTACTCAGGATGGTTGACCAATGAATAGGTAATCGCTACCCGTTCGGCGTAATCAACATGCATAGAGGATTGGGTCATAGATTGTCCGCTTTCATCCTGCCATGTCGTAGCGCCTAATGATTCCATCAATTGCGCCATAATAGCGTTAGAGTCCTCGAAAGTCGCATGAGGATAATTGAAACTCACTAACTTAACCGATGGGAGTATAAATTCTTGCTTCATTTTTAGCCTTTCATCTTGATTAAATTGACGGCTTGTCCACTGGTATTATCACCCAATGCCCCTAAAATAGAGGTAAAGGCGCTAATGGCGTTGGCAACCTCTGATACGGTTAAATGCCCAAACCCCGTTACCGCTTGGATGTCAGGGTCATTCAATTGGTTAAACATATCGTTTTGGTTCCATCTTGCGATTAATAACTCCATATCGTAACGGATTCGCAACGTTTCCTCAGCTAAGGTAATGATACGAGTGATTTCATTCTGAAACTGATTGCTTAAGGCCATGATGTTTAGCTCCCACGTTAAACTATTTGGCTTGTTTGTTTATTTCTTGCTGTAACCTCTTTTGAAAGTTTCTTTTCGATGCACGTAGAATAACTTTAGTAAAATTACGCGCTTTCGTGCCGGGATGGTGGACTATGCGCGCCGCTACAGGTGTTGTACCCCTCCGACCTGCAACAGAGGTAATTTGCATCACTCTAGTCTTAGGTTGGAAACCTGTCATAAAACGTAGGGGGTAGTTACCACGCGGCCTAATGATATGCGGCTTGGTTCCATCGTCAACCCAATTGTATATCTTGCTGGTGGTGTAGACCTGTGCTGACATACGATCTGGCGCGAATTTAATAATAAAAGCGGGTTTATGTTGCCAAGTACGGGTTGTTTTCTCATAATCCGTGCGAACTTCAACACATTCCTCAGCTACAATCCTTTTAATGATCGTATCCAATTGTAGGGGCTTGTATTTGCCTACAATGACAGGCTTAATCTGCACAAGGGACGCCATTAGTGTACGTGTTCTTTCTTGCGTAAGATGCTACTCAGATTACCCACCCCGCCGCTTGGCAGTTTAGGTTCACCCTCACTTAATGGGTCGTTGGTTTCCTCTAGCGTACATTGACAATGATACCCACCGCAGGCTAGTTCATTCATGCGGGGTTTAATCTTAGCATCGCGCCATTGTTTAGCGGTATACACCTTGTCGTTTAATTCCAAACAATCCATACAATGCTCAGTTTCGCCGTACACCCATTTAAATTTCTTAGTGTCATCCGCACTCAACAACCCTAAAAAGTACATCTCATCTATGGCCTTGCTTACCCACAGGGGTACACGGGCAATCGCCGCCTCTTGGGTCAAGTTGCCCCCATAGACCTCATTGGCAAAGTTATTGGCATAACTCCATTGGTTAGAGATATGGTCATTGAGTTGGCGGGTTAACTCAAGTGGTAGCTCATTAATGCGTAATTTGCTCCCACCCTCACGTAAGCCGTCGATGAGGGCTTGTATGGCGCTATTGGTAATCACACTACGGAGTTGACCGCTAAACTCCCCTAAGCGTAGACTCCCATTGTAGGGCATGGCATTGTTGATGAGCTGTGACATCTGCGTAGCAAAAAAGGCGCGTGTACCGCCTATCGCTTTTTCAGCTACGCTTACCACTTTTGGGAGGTCTACACCCTTACTCCCCGTATCCTGTACATCATCCCCCTCTACCGCATCAGGCGGCGGGGTAGCGTCATTGGGCGGTTTAGCCATGCCTGTTGGGTTGGCGTTCTCCACTGGTGTAGCGCTATCGTCGGCTACCGTCTGATTCTCTAGGAAAGCGGGGTCAATATCGCCCTCCTCAGCTGCCATAAGTCTAGCTTCATCCACGGATACAATGCCACTGCTAATCATGGTATTGTAGGTGTTAGCGCGCATCTGTTTAATTTCAGCGCGTTGTTTATCCTCAATATCATCCTTAGCATCATATTGGAACGTGACATAATCCGGCAAGACGCGGTAGTTAATGGCGTCCTCAATAATGGTCATGAGGTCAGCACGCCCCTTACCCGCTGACTTTTCGTGCTGGATACCCGCATCGGCCTTAGTAGCGCCGGATTGTTGCAAAGGGAAGTAATCGCGTATATCGACATTAAAGGCCATTGTGAGCAGGGCCATTGCGACTTGCGTCTCATCACGGAAGTCAAACCCATCCGGCACATTTTTAAGGCCGACAATCTTGAGGTCAGGGGGTGTCTGATTCGGTGCGCCACTCCCCGGTGCGCCAATAATCGCCATGTTTTTGAACTTAATAAACCCGGCGTTCAAGTTCATTTGTCCACTATCGGCTAGACCCTTTGCAAAGTGTTGTATCCCCATGCCCTGCAACATGGCAATTTCAGGACTCGACCCGCTGACTTTCTCGCGTTTATAGGTCTGCATATCGTAGATATACCGCGCGATGTCAAACGCCCGTGAGGTCGCACAGAAACCAATCCCGCGTGCTAATTCGTCGGGTTGTTCGTTCTGACTCATCATGATAATGCGGGAGTAGTGGATGATATGGTACTTGCCGTCGTAGGGATTGGTGTAGACCGCTGGATACTCAGGGTCATAGGTACGCCATACCCGACTGGCGTCTAAATGAGCAAACGTTTCGATGCTGTTACGGTCTAGAGGGCGTTGGGTATCGCGATTACCCCCGCGTCCAATGAGTTCTATAAACGCGCCATTGTCCTGTGTCAGTAAGTCGGTAGCGAATTTTTGGGTAAGGCTACGAAAGCCCTTGCCAAAGTCGCAGTCCTGCAGCATATCATGGTAGCGTTGAATCTTGCGGCTACGCCCATCCTCTAGGGTAAGCGTATAGGTCATGTTGCGTACCCGTACCGATTCACCCGACACAATGGCAGACAATACAGGATTAGAGCGTACATAGGCGCGTAGGGTTTTATCACGCATGGGCGACCACCATGCAGGTAGGCCATCGCTATCACCAGCTAAGCGTAGCCCAATACCCCACAAGTCACTAAACGCCCCGCCCTGACCGGGGAACGTCAGCGCCTCATTACCCGTCGCGCGAAACTGCACGCTGTTTTTATCTTGTTTATCAATGGCGGTTTTAGCGCCCTCTAAGGTAGCAGGTGCAACCATTGGTTTTAGTCCATTTCATCAAACCGTTTCAATATAATAGTACAATGATAAAGCCCCATAACGCAAGGCATCATTAATGTGCGACTGGGCATCATGTTCGGGAGCCGGCTCCCCATTGGGCAGTTTGCGTGTCTCACTGTAACGATAACTCGGTATAGCCTCAATCGTGCGTTTACAGCGTGGATGGACTTGTATGATACGTTCGCCGTTGTGGTCACAAATCAACCGTCTAACCACTTGTAAGCCCCGTGACACGTCTTTTTCAGCCGCTATGGTAAAGATACCCCTTGCCTGTGCGTTCGCTGCGTATTCAGCCGCCGCCGCGTCGTAGTAATTGACATCCGGTTCAGGATAGCCCCACGTTTTAACATCCTCAATCGACTCCCCTGCGAGTTTGCCCGATTGTTCATACTCAGCAAAGATACACAGGCGATCAGGTTTACCCCTACAGGGGCGTTGCTGTGCTAACAGAATCACACGCGGGTCAGTGTAGCCATCGTCGGTGAACCAATAGACTGGGTAGCCGGGGATGTAATCGGCTTCATAGCTGATGTTATCCGTTGACCAATTGGGGTAAATGCCGTCTTGATATTGCGCGTTCCAATCGCCGTCAATATACCACTTCTGACGGATGGGGTCTAACATCCACAACGTTTTCATGTACTCAGGGTCTAGGTTAGGGTTATCGGTGGGCAGGGCGTGAATGTACATCCTAGACCGTGCTAAGGGGTGATGTTTATCTACTCGTGTATCTACCCCATTGACCGATGCAAAATGAGCCGGATGGTTACGAATATCCGTATCTACAAAACGTTCCTTGACCCATGCCCCTTTAAGGCCGGGGTTGGCGGTGTTGCGTACCGTTGGTCTAAGTCCACTATTGGAAGTGGTACGGCATAAACTGAGGGATGCGAGATAACGATCACGGTCATGTTGTTCTAGTTGGTCAAAATTGAGTTGCTGCACCTGCCAACCCTGATAGCGGTCTAAGTCAGCATCACGTTCTAGGAAACCGAACCAGATTTTAGCGCCACTTGGGAACGTCCACACATGGTCGTTTTTGTTGTAGGTTGCGCCATAGGTCTTATAGTAGCGTTTGCTACGTTCAATTGGCCCATCGGCTCCACTAAGACTAGGAAAGCTATCACGGAAAATGAGCGCGTTAAACAGGGGGTTGTCAATATAACGCAGGTTGCTGTTAACCAGTACCTCTGTTTTACCAGACCCTTTACCCCCGCCGTACAGGACTTCAAACACAGTCGATTGCAAAAAACGCACCTGTGGCAGACTATTCGGACTCCAGTCAAGGCCGGGTCTAAAACCGGGTGGGTCAGCTATCTTATTCGCTATCATCGTCGTGAATGGGTTGGGGTAGGAATACCATTGGCATGTTTAACTGTTCACCCGCGCTGGTGACATCTACGTTTTGAGGCGGTGGGCCGTCAATATGTTTGTAAAGAAATTGCACAATCCCAAACCAATCATCCGGGGTGACTTCCAGCGATGACCCATCAGGAAAGGTTGCCTTACCTGACTGTACAATCTGCCATAACAATTCAGCCAACAGTTGTTTACGGGCAACCTGTTTACCATCTTGCCCGGTGATTTTTTTATCACCTGCCGCCTCTAGGATAGCAGTTAACGCCCTATTCTTGAGTGGGCGTCCATTGGGATTTCCGGTTTGTCCTTTTTGAAATGGCATTGTTTTTTTCTGTTTTACTATCTATGCTCACAATAAAGACTTGGTTTCTGAGTTCCAGTAAATATAAGGCGTTGGCTAAATCACTCTCAGGAATATCTAAAGTAATCCGCATCCCGCCCTCACTGGATATTTTAATAGCTGATTCGAGTGGGGCAAACGATGCTTTAAACGTCACAGTCATAAATCATTCCCGACATCGGTAAACTTCATTTATTCTATAACCATAACAAAAAACCGCCTACTTGTCAAAGTAGACGGTTGATAGAGAGGATGGGGTTAGGCTATTGGCTACGGGGTGTCACTGCTACCCACCAAAACGTCACAATAAACAGCGCGACGATAGCCCACACGAGGTAAGGCAGCACGGGCAAATAACCAAGTAGGCATAGCGCCAACCCGATTAAAACAGCCCATACGATTAAAGCTGAGGAGAGGTAAAAGAGATTATGTTTCATGGTTTTCCTTTCATCTACGATTATGGGTAAAACCACCCCACCCATTTAAGTTGTAAGGGTGCGGTGGCTCTAAGTGGGCTAAAGACTAAGTACCGATTAAAAAGTTATTTTCCCTCCACTGTCTCAAAATGTTGCACGATCTCGACTAACTCACCTGTTCGGAACACATCACAACCGACAAGATTACCCGCGCTATAGGTGATTTGTAACCACCCGTTCCGCATCTCGAATAGACTAGTGACCGTGCGAAGTTGCCCATTGCGGCGGTACGTATCGCCTACGGTGACTTCCTGAGGGGCTAGATAGAAGGTCATAGCTTAACTCCATTGCAGCTTAGCACTAGGATACTCAGCTTTGAGTTGAGACATGATAATCGCGGCATGATCTTCGGTGACAGCTTGACGGACTAGGGTTAACTTGCCGTCGATGTGGAGTTCGACGCTAGACTTTTTGTTGATAATGGTGATGTTCATGATACTTGATACTCCATTGGGTTGTTTGCTCACTTCACTTGATAGATTCATTATCTCATGATAGATAATTGTGGTCAAGTAGATTCATGAGATA
>ERZ869929.891-NODE-891-length-12917-cov-23.959882_pt1 | contig 12917 bp, 22 predicted proteins | sample MGYA00579312_ERZ869929 | MGnify/ENA primary metagenome ERZ869929 (study PRJEB32216, sample SAMN09231818) | wastewater metagenome | place: USA: Maryland | collected 2016-08-09 | study: EMG produced TPA metagenomics assembly of the PRJNA472060 data set (Reclaimed... | reverse complement strand
CATCCCTGAATTTTCGGCACACAGCAGACCGAGCCTCCTCGTGTTCCTGTCTCCTCCCTGGGTGAGAGGCTTCGATTCCTGCTGACCGGCTTGCCGGGCCCATTCCGGGGCGCCAATTTACAGGAGCGGCGATGGCCACGCAATGCTTGATTACGGGATGTGCCCTGGTGGATCGCCGCCGAGGTGCCTGGGTCTGGGGCGATCTTCACCAAGTGGGCGATTGTTACGCATTCGTAGCTTGCATGTACGAAACCGGCGGGCTGGCTTGGGAATACCAAGACCCAATCCGAGGCGACAAGGCCCTGACCGTCGACTACAATGCCCCGCGGGAGTTCGAGTCCCGCGGCGTCCTGGTCATCCCGACGAGCGACGCGGAGCTGTCCGAGGCCGCCAAGGCCTACATCGTTGCTGGCCGCTGTGGGCTGTGAGGCGCACATGGCAAGCAATTCGATCAACGACGATCTGGCTGGGAAGCCTAATGTTCGAGATGCTGGCGCTGCCAGTGGCGATGGTGCTGGGACTGGTCGCGTTCATAGCCGCGACGGTGGCTCGGAAGTGGCGGAGATGAGTGGTGACTTGCTGCTGGCTACTCCCATTCCTTGCAGGCCTGGCCGCAGGGCTTTTCGCTGCTGTGCTGGTGCTGGTGCTGCGTTTACATATTGACTAGGAGCAATCATGGATGACCTGCCGCCGCTGCCTGAGTGGCAGCACCTGAAGCAGTGCGGCTACGCACCGGGCAACTACATGAACCGCTGCGTAGCCTGCCGACAGGTTGTATGTGATCTGGACAGGCGAGCCACCACTTGCCGAGCCTGCGCAGAGCATGCGTACGCCCGCGCAGCCATTGCAGCGCAGCCCCCAGCGCAGCCCGACGAAAAGCCCGAAGCATGGCTCGACTGCGGGGGCGACCCGCATCGGCGACGCGAGGATGCAATGCAGGACGAGGAAAGCGACCCTACTCCGCTGTATCGCCGTGCGCAACCCCCGCAGGCCAAGGATGCGCAGCGATGGATCAGTGTCAAAGACCAACTGCCTGAGAAGTTTGTAGAGGTGCTCGTTGCATTTGATGGCCTATCAATTGCTTCGACTGGTCAATACACAGCCAGCCCGCTTGACGTTGGAGGTTGGTGCTATCCGCACGAGAACAGGGGCGCATGCGACGACGGAACTGATCCGGTGGTGACTCACTGGATGCCGCTGCCAGAAGTGCCAACCATCGACGCCGCCAAGGGGAGCGCATAACGCGCCCAACAATCCCGGTATTATTCCGCCCACTTTTAGGAGCCCCTCATGACACGCCTCCTCGCAATCCGCGACCTGAACCAAGGTGATCCGATTCCCGGCATCGGCCCGAAGGTCGAGCCCGAGCGCAAGCCGGCGCCGGCCAAGCGTCCGCAACCGCTGCCGCACAACCCCGAAGTCCTGCGCAAGCCCGACGGCAAGTTGGTGACGGATATCAGCAAGAACAAGGGGGTGGCTTGGCAGCGGCGCGACCTATGCGACGAGGACGATTTGAGCCACATGCTCTGGGAGCCACTGTGACCCGCGGCCGTAAGCCCAACGTCGTTCCGACCGAGGAAATCCATCTCCGCTTGCGCCGTGACCTGCTCACCCGCCTGCGGATGCTCCACTATAGCGAGGCGGAGCAGCGCGTACCCTACGGGGCGTTGAACAAGTTTTTCGAAGAGTTGATCGTACGATCACTCGACTTCAGCCAGCTCGATCTCGCCCCGTATACGGGGTGCCTGCCTGGCATTCACACCATCCGGGCAGAGGCAGCGACGATCGAGCTGCTCCGGAAGACCTTGGAGCAAGAGCATGGCACAGCAAACTAAGCCATATGATGTGTACCTGGATGCCGGCGGGCAGAACCTGCTGGCGAGCGGCGCCGGGCTGTTCAGCTGGAACTTCGCCATCTACTTCGATGGGGACAGGGCGCCTGAAACCTCGGTGAAGGTCGGTGAGTTCCTGGCGGAGTTCCCGAACCGCGACACTTGCGTGAGGAACGCCGTGGCGAAGCTGCGCGAAATGCAGCAAGACGTCCGGGCCGAGGCCGAGGGGAAGGCGATGAACTTCGAGCGGCAGATCCAGCAGCTCCTGGCCATCGAAGGGCCCGAGTCGTGAGCACCCGCAAGTTCACGCTCATGCAGGATAGGTTTGGCCATCTCGCTGGCACCACAGTCTATCTGTGCATGAAGCCCGACTACGGCTTGGCCGGCGACGACGAGCGCAGCACAGGTGAGGAGCATCTCACCGTTACGCTGAAGTCGGACGGCGACTACCCATTCTTCACGGCGCCGCGCTCGATGCTGAAGGAGCTGACTCCATGACCCCCACCGAAGAAGCGGACCTCGAATTCCGCTCCATCCGCGCCGCGTGGAACACCCTGCGTAAGCTCGGGTACACCTATGAGGGCGGTCAAGTGTGGATGCCGCCGCCGGAAACGCGCTGCAAAGAGGCAGCGACATCAGTTGGCTGGTACGAGGTGTGGCAAGTTCGCGGCGGCAAGAAGCGTAGCTTCTGCACCTATGCCTACAGGCGCACGGGCGTGCTGGAGCCGTGGATTTACTTTGACTTTGGCGGGCAAGCTGTTCCCGAGCCAGAGCCCTACGGCTCCGACCAGCTCGGCTACGTCAAGTGTAACGCACCGTTCAAGGAGCTTTCACATGACTCCTGAGATCAACCAGCGCGTGGCCATCCTACGCGCCAAGGCCGCCGCCGGCACGATGACCGAAGCCGATATGGCCGAGGCCATCGTCGTCCTGCGCGAAGGTCGAGTCGGCGCACAAGCCGCCTCGGATGGGGCGCGTCGTAAAACTGCCAAAGCCGTGATCCCCGACGCGGACACGCTGCTTGGCGAACTGGGAGCATTGTGATGAGTCGTTCCTGCCAAACCTGCCGCTGGTACGAGGCGCCTGCCGTCCTCGCCTCCATCGGAACGCCCGGCATCTGCCGGCAGCAGCCACCTACCACCGTTCCGCTGCTGGTGCCGCACCAAGACGGCCTCGGCCGGATGGTCCCCCAAATCCAGTTCATGTCCGCCTGGGCCAACGTCCAGTCGCGTGACTGGTGTGCCCAACACGCTTCGGCGCTGGAGCTGCAATGACCCGCCCTCCCTTCCCCACCGTCATCGACTCGTCGCTGATCGCCGCCTGGCGCTCGTGCCACCGCAAGTGCAACATGGACTTCTTCGAGCACTGGAAGCCGCGTACGCCCTCCGTCCACCTCCACGCCGGCGCGGCCTACGCTAAGGGCATGGAGATCGCGCGGACCGCCTTCTTCCTCGAGGGCAAGTCGCAACCCGAGGCGATCGCCCTCGGCGGCATGGCACTGGTGCAAGCCTACGGCGACTTCCAGTGCCCGCCCGAGTCGGCCAAGTCCCTGGAGCGCACGCTTGGCGCCTTCGAGTATTACTTCTCGGCCTACCCCCTCGACCAGGATCGGGCGGTCCCGGTGCGCCTGCCTTCGGGCAAGGCCGGCATCGAGTTCAGCTTCGCCGAACCGCTCGAAGTCCAGCACCCGGAGACTGGCGATCCCTTGATCTACGTCGGCCGCATGGACATGCTGGCGGAGTTCAACGGCGCCACCTTCGGCGAGGACGACAAGACCACGAGCCAGCTCGGGGCAAGCTGGTCCCGGCAGTGGGACTTGCGCAGCCAGTTCACCGGGTATTGCTGGGGCGCGAAGCGGGCGGGCATCCCGGTCGTCGGCTTTATTGTCCGTGGCGTCTCCATCCTGAAGACCAAGTACGAGACCCAGCAGGCGATCACGTACCGCCCGCAGTGGATGATCGACGAGTGGTACGAGCAGCTGGTCACCCGCGACCTGCCGCAGATGGTGCAGGAATGGGAGAGCGGAAGCTGGGGCGCCGCCTTGGACCACGCCTGCAACGAGTACGGCGGGTGTCAGTTCAGGCAGGTTTGCTTGGCCGCGCCAGAGGGCCGGGTGCAGTGGCTCGAGACGGAGTTTGAACGCAGGCGGTGGGACCCGGTCGAGCGGACGGAGACGTTGCTCGCATGAGCACCCAGCAATTCTACGTTCACGGCCGCTATCTGGGGCAGCGCACCATCCCCGACTGGTGCGTCATCCCAGGCCTGACGACCCGGCGCCAGTTCTCCCTCGCCTTGTTCTGCATGCGCTGCGGGGAGGTGTGGGGCCGACTTGTCACCCTGGACGCGAAGCTCACTCAGTGTGTGTGCCGGCCTTGCGAGCGGCACGGAGACGGCCGGCTGTCGCGGGTGTTCCACACGCCAGATGTGCCGGACGGCTTGGCCGTCGACTGGCCGAAGGCCGCCCTTCAGTGGGAGCTTTCCCGCGAACTTGATCTGGTCGGCGAGGACTACACCACCTCGCCGGGATTCGAGGCCATCCTCGACCTTTGGTGTGAAAAGGAAACTGCATGAACTTGGAAACGTACTATGGCGAAGCGCTGCGGACACACGTCCCGCGCGGGCTGACCTTCGACCTGAACCACAGCGTGATTGGCTTGGTGACCGAAATCGGCGAAGTCACCACGCTCATCAAGCGGAACGAGATCTACGGCAAGCCGTGGGATGACGAGATGCGCGGCCATCTGGCGGAGGAACTCGGCGACGTTTGCTGGTACATTCCGTGCGGGCTGCAGGCACTGGGCCATGAAGACCCGGCACAAGTGTTCGACTGGCTGATGTACGATCAGATCATCCCGCTGTCACAACTCGACTGCGTGAAGGCGATGGCCTGCGCGGCCGGCCGCTTGGCCAAGGCGTGCGATACGTTGAAGTATAAGGCGGGGCGGGTTGCAACCTTGACGGACTATTACGGCGCAGTTCTTGGCGCGGTCCGCCGCCTGTGCGACATTCACTCCCTCGACTTCTCCGCCGTCCTCGAGGGCAACATCGCCAAGCTCCACAAACGCTACCCCGAGAAGTTCACCGCCGAGCTGGCCGAAGCGCGGCTGGACAAGGGCGGCGCCTCGAGCCGGGAGTCGTGATGGCCGACACCCCTCCCACCATCGCCGGCCCGAAGATCCTGCTTCAGGGCGACTCGGGCGCCGGCAAGACTTTTGCCCTCGGCACGCTCGTCGATTGGGCCGAGAAGAACAACCGCCCGGTTCGCATCCTCTTCACCGAGAACGGCCTGGAAACCCTGCTCGGTTACTGGACCGACCCGCCGCTCGGCTCCAACGGTCAGCCCGTCCGACCGCCAAGGCCCGTCCCGAAGAACCTTGCCTACCACGTTGTCCGCACGCCGGCGCTGGGCCTTGCAGCCCTGACCGACGCGGCGAACAAGGTCGGGCTGATGTCCTACGAGGGATTGACCAAGATGACCGATCCCTCGCGGGCCATGAACAACCCCTACGAGAAGATTCTGAAGGTCCTGGCCGACTTCCCGGACGACCGAACCGGAGCGAAGCTCGGGAACATCGGGACCTGGGGATCGGAAGCCATCTTCGGCATCGACTCGCTCTCCGAGCTGGCCAACGCCTGTATGAAGATGACCATCGGGAACAAGCCGACGGCAGCGCCTCCCGACTACGGCGTGGCGCAGAACAACCTGATGAATCTGCTCCGCTACCTCACGCAGGGCTTCGACCCGACGCTGGTCGTCACCGCGCACCTGCAGCGGCAGACGAACGAGATCACCGGCGGGGTGCAGCTGATGGTCAAGGCGATCGGCAAGGCCATGTCCGACGATATTCCCCAACTCTTCTCCGAGGTCTTGTATTGCCGCCGTGAAGGGACCGACTGGCTGTGGGACACTGCCGCCATCGGCGTTTCGACCAAGACCCGCTACCTCCCAATCTCGTCGAAGATCAAGCCGGACCTCGGCGTGATTATGGACAAGTGGGTGAAGCGCGGCGCGGGAGCGGCGGCGTGAAGATTCTCGAGTTGTACCCCAAAACAGCTACTGTAGTTGTGACAAACGACTACGCTACGCACAGCCGCGACAGTCTTGGGCAGTGGCGAAGTGAGGATAAAGATTACCCACTTCCCGACTTCGAAGCTGCCATCTTCGAGCAGATGTACCAAGATTTTCTTGCCGGGAAGCTCGGCGCGGGAGCGGCGGCGTGAAGCAGACGCCGGCACAACGACGGCATTCGGAGTATGCCTGGCTCCGCCGCACGCTGATGGGAGCGCAGATACAACTATACAAGCAAGCAGGCAATCAAACTTTCAGTGCCGAATTGCGCAAGCGTCTAGACGATGCGTCCAATCTACTTCTTGTCCTAGCCGCCGACGTTCGCAGAGAAGAACTCACGAAGTAACAAGCCCCTGGTAGACGGGCTTGACGTCAATCGTCTACCATTTCCCTTCCGTAACCTCAACTTCCGCAAGGAGTTTTTCATGTCCGATATGTTTGACTATACCGCGTTCCTCGACCAGTCGACGGAAACCGCTTCCGAGCGGCGTCCGCCGGTCCCGGCCTTGGAGTACTTGGCCACCATCACTGACGTGGGCATGAAGCCCTGGCAGTCGAAGGACAAGTACAACGAAGACGGGACGCTGAAGTCCGGCGTCATGCTGGAGGTGACCACCGAGCTGCAGCTCCCGCAGGAAGTCCAAGACATGTGCAAGATCACGAAGCTCACGCTGATGGACCGGCCCATGCTGGACCTGCTGCCGGACCGCAGCGGCATCGACTACGGCCTGGGCAAGAACGGTCGGCTGCGCATGTACCGCGAGGCCACCGGGATGAACGTGGCGGGACAAGCGTTCTCGCCGCGCATGCTGATCGGCAGGCTGATCCGCGTCCGCGTGACGCACGAGGAGTACCAGGGCAACCTGCAAGAGCGGATCGGCGGGATTGCGAAGGCGCAGTGATGAAGACCGGCATCAACATCGAGGCACCTCGCGTCGACGCTGAAGCCGGGGCGGCGGTTGCTGGCGCGATCTGCGAAATCCTGCAGGTCGCCGCCAGTACCCGCACCTCCGAAGCCGTCACGTTGGCCGCGCTCCGGTCGCTGGAGATCCTGTCTCCGAAGCCGCCTAGCCACTTCACGCTCGCCAACTGCTCCGTGCAGGGCGACACAACCGAAGGCGATCGGATCATTCCGTAGCCGGCGGCTTCCGGGGGAGCTTCGGCTCCCCCATTTTCTTTGGAGGGTTCAATGGTTCCTATCGACTATCGAATTTCGCAAGCCGTTGCTGGATGCCTGCATCTGCTCGGCGAAAACCGTGACATGAAAAAGGCTACAAAGTACCTCGAAGAAAAACTCGTGGTGTCTGTTTGCCGTCGATTCAAGTACACAAAGCGGCATACTCAGGAAGACTTTGTCGTAAAGGTAGGGTATCCAAACTACCTCGAGGTCCGCTTCATTCGCGCCTGCAAGAAGGCCGGCGAACCTTTCCCAGTGCGCAAAGTCCAACTCAAGTCCTGGCCCATCCCACGCAAGGCAAAAAGGAAGTAACGTGCCCCACTTCATCCACCTCGAACGCATCGAGGTTCCGACCAACCGCCAGCGCCGAGAGTTCGACGCCGCCGCTTTGGAGGAACTCCGCACCTCAATACAGGAGACGCAGTTTGGCCTTCAACATCCCCTCGTGGTGCGTCAAGGTGCTCAGCCTGGCGCTTTCCTTCTGGTTTCTGGCGAACGCCGTCTACGCGCTATCCGCGACATATACGAGCTGGGCGGGGAGTTCCGCCACGCCGGAGCCGCCGTCCCCGCCGGTCAAGTGCCCGTTGTTGACCTCGGCGAGCTAGACCCGATCGACGCGTTCGAGGCGGAGCTTGAGGAAAACATCCGCCGAGACGACCTGACCGTCATGGAGCGTGCCACAGCGACGGCCAACCTCTTCGAGCTGCGCACCGCCCAGGCCTCTCGCGACGGGAAGCCCGTGCCGGCGGCCAGCGACATCGCCCAGGAAATGTTCGACATTCCTGCCTCCAAGCCGAAGGGCGAATACGGCCAGGCCACGACGACCGTGCGCGACCAGCTGATCGTCGCTCGCCACCGTGACGACCCGGAGGTTGCCAAGGCCACATCCCTCCGAGAAGCGGTCAAAATCATCAAGAAGAAGGACGAGGCGAAGCGCAACGTGGCGCTGGCCGCGGCCGTTGGCGCAACCTACACGACGGACCGCCTGCAGCTGCACCATGCCGACGCGCAGGAGTGGTTGGCCCCAGTCCTCGGCGACTTCGACATTATCCTCATGGACCCGCCCTATGGGATGGGCGCTGACCAGTTCGGAGATTCGGGTACCGAGGCCGGCGCCGCCGGTGCGCACCAGTACGACGACTCCTTCGAGTCGTGGCTCGCCATGATGGAGTGGCTGGTCCCGACGACCTGGCGCGTGACCAAGCCATCCGCGCACATGTACGTCTTCTGCGACCTGGATCGGTTCTTCGAGATGAGAGCGAGGTTCGCGGCCGCCGGCTGGAACGTGCACCGCACACCCCTCGTTTGGCACAACCCCGACGGTTTTCGCGCTCCGTGGCCCGAGCACGGCCCGCAGCGGAAGTACGAGCTGGTTCTGTACGCCCGGCGCGGGGAGAAGAAGTGCTCGGTTCTCCGCGGCGACGTGCTGGAGTATCGGAAGGACCCTGCCCTCGGGCATCCCGCCCAAAAGCCAGTGAATCTGCTCATCGACCTGCTCCGGCGGTCGGCGGCGCCGGGCGACAAGGTCCTCGACGCGTTCGCTGGCAGCGGCGGCATCCTGGCGGCCTGCAACGAGCTGCGTCTGTCCTGCGTGGCGCTCGAGCGTGATCCCACCTTCTACGGCATGGCGGTGAAACGCCTGCAAGCCCTCAAATCCGAACCGGAGTTAGCACTGTGACCGAAGCTATTATCCTCGACACCGAGACGACGCGAATCGAAAACCCCGAGGTGATCGAACTCGCGTACTGCTCGTATGACTTCGCCAAGCCTGGCGTCCCGACTGTCGTGCGCTTCCGTCCGAAGGAGCCGTGCGAGTTCGGCGCCCTGGCCGTACACCACATCCTGCCAGGAGAGTTGGATGGCTGCCAGCCCTCCGCAACCGCGCCAGCGGCGGTGCCGCCCGCCGATTATTGGATCGGCCACAACATCGACTTTGACTGGAAGGCCCTCGGCCGGCCGCCGGTGAAGCGCATCTGCACGCTGGCACTCGCTAGGCACATCTGGCCAGATGTGGATTCCCATTCGCAGAGTGCGCTGATCTACTTCCTCTTCGGCGCGATTCCTGCCACGCGCGAGCGGCTGCGTAACGCCCACTCTGCCGAGGCGGACATTGCCTTGACCCTTTCCATCCTGGACGCCATCATCGGGCTGGAGGGGATTGAGGACTTCGCCGAACTGCACCGGCTCTCCGAGCACGCGCGGGTGCCAACGAAGTTCACCTTCGGGAAGTTCCGCGGCCAGCCAATCGCGGCAGCGGACCGCGGCTACGCGAACTGGTACGCTCGGCAGCCGGACCCCGATCCCTACATGCTGGAAGCGTTCCGGCGCGCGAGGTTGCTGTGAAGCCGTCCGCGTTCGAGCGTCGTGAAGGCGAGTCGTGGCGTGATGTTGTCAAGCGTATTGGCTCGGAGCAGGGACTGGAGTTCGAGTGCCTCGAACAGTTCGATTTCCTCGACGGGAATATGCACGACAAGGAAGCGGCAGCACGACAAGCCCTATACGAGTGGGACTGCATGCCGTGGCTTGAAGAGGATGAGCGGATCTTGGCGCGCGCGAACAGCCGTTGGCGCTCTTGGCAAGTCGGCCCATTCCGGTGGTTCAACTATGGTTTTGACTGGAAGTCATGGGCACTTAACATCTCGCTGAACACGTACTGCCTGTCTATCCAAGTCGGTCCGTTTTACGTTGCATGCAATTGGAGGAACCCATTTTGAGTGCGCCCCGCGTCTATATCTCCGGTCCGATGACCGGGTACAAGGACTTCAACTTCCCTGCGTTCTTCGAGGCGGAGGAGCGGCTGCGCGCCGCCGGCTACGAGCCGGTGAATCCGGCCCGGCTGAATCCCGGCCCGCATCCAGCGCCGAACGCCACGCCGGCCCAGCACAAGGCCTACCACCAGCAGTGCCTACGCGAGGACATTCGCGCCCTGTGCGACTGCACCATGCTTGCGCTGCTGACCGGCTGGGAACTCAGCGACGGCGCGCAGTTGGAACTTCACATCGCCCACCGCCTGGGCATCAAGCCCTGCCTGATCGAGCAACTTCTCCAGGAGCCCTCATGGACCAAATGACCTTCGACAAGTTCGTCCAAGAAACCGTGGCCGCGACGGCCGATCTGCTGCGCGTGAAGGGCGGCGAGTATGCGGGGAGCCTCGACCGCCTCGCGAACTTCAAGCGCGGCGCCGAGCTGACCGGCGTGACGCCGCTTCAGTGCGCGTTCATTTACGCCAGCAAGCACTACGACGCGGTGGCCACCTTCGTGAGGGATGAAGCCGCCGGCATGGAGCGTCCCCGCTCCGAGTCCATCGAAGGCCGATTCGACGACCTGATCAACTACTGCATCTTGATGAAGGCGCTGGTGAGGGAAGCCGAGCCGCGGGTGCCATTGCCGGAAGCATACGCCAATTACGTTCCGCCGTCTCGGAGAGCCTAATGCACCTCGGTCGCGGAAACGGGCCGCCTGAGGCCCGAATCATGCTGGTCGGCGAGGTGTGGGGTCAGCACGAGCAGCGCCTCGGCGAGCCCTTCGTCGGGCCGAGCGGCGAAGAACTCAACCGCATGCTGCATGATGCAGGGATCATGCGCTCGGAGTGCTACGTCACGAACCTCGTCAATGCGATGCCGCCGGGCGGGAACCTCGATGCGTGGATGCCTGCCCGCAAGAAGGACATTCGCCCGGACATGCAGATGGTGAGGGGCCGCTACGTAGACCCGATCATCGCCGCCGGCCTGCGGCAGCTCGAGGCCGAGATCAACCTGGTCAAGCCGAACGTGATCGTGGCGCTGGGAAACTCGGCGTTGTGGGCCCTGACTGGCGCAACCGGGATCATGAAGTGGCGCGGCTCGCAGCTCCACGCAGAGACGACGCCCCGTCGGAAGCTGATTCCGACCGTCCACCCAGCGGCGATTATGCGCGAGTGGTCGCTGCGCCGGACGGTCGTCCAGGATTTGAAGCGCGCTGCTCGCGAGCGCGAAACGGAGGACTACACAAATGTGCCAGAGTGGAAGTTTAAGGTTCGGCCCACGGAGGCGGAAGTTACAGAAATCCTCGATGGCCTCATTCGGCAGGCCGAAGCCAGGGACGTGGATACGAGTGGAAAACTGCTCTTGGACTTCGACCTCGAAACTCGAGCTGGCCATATCGCGTGCGCTGGAATCTCGTGGTCCAGGTGCGACGCTCTATGCATTCCCTTCATGTGCGTCGAAGACAAGCAAGGATACTGGTCAGATGCCCTGGTGGAAGCAAAGATTGTCCACCGCCTTTACCGCCTGCTTACGCACCCTGCGGTAGGGGTCCGCGGCCAGAACCTCCTCTACGACGCGCAGTACACCTATCGCCATTGGCACTTCACGCCGCGCGTAGTGCAAGACACCATGATCGCGCAGCACTCGGTGTTCTGCGGCCTGAAGAAGTCGCTCGACTTCATCGCCTCGCTGTATTGCGACCACTACGTCTACTGGAAGGACGACGGCAAGACCTGGTCGAAGGACATGTCCGAGGATCAACTGTGGCGGTATAACTGCGTAGACTGCGTGCGGACCCGCGAGAGCGGGGAGGTGCTGACCGAAGTTATCCAGGGCCTCGGGCTTGCCGCCGTCGATGAGTTTCAGCAGAAGTTCTTTTGGCCGGTGCTGGAATGCATGCAGCGAGGCGTGGCGGTGGACTCCAAGCGACGGGCCCGGCTGGCCGACGAGCTCTTCGACGCGATCGCGCAGCGCGAGGCGTTCTTCCAGCGCATCCTCGGCCACCCGCTGAACCCGCAAGCGCGGCTCCAGATGCTTTCTCTCTTCTACGAGGACTTGAAGCAGCCGAAGATCTACTCCCGCCCGAAGCCAGGGAAGCCGCCCGGCCTGACCCTTGACAAGGCCGCGCTCCAAACCATCTGGGCCAAGGAGCCGTTACTGCGCCCGCTGATCGAGGCAATCCAGGAATGGCGAAGCCTGAAGGTATTTCTGAAGAACTTTGTGCTGGCGCGCCTGGACGTTGACGGGCGGATGCGCACGAGCTACAACATCTGCGGGACGGAAACCTACCGCTTCGCGTCACGCAAGAACGCCTTTGGCTCCGGCACCAACCTGCAGAACATTCCGAAGGGCGACGAAGCCTCCGAAGTCGAAGACGCGGACGATGACGACGAGGACGAGGACGCAGTCGGGCCGCTGGTCCAGACCCTGCACCTGCCCAACGTCCGTAAGATCTTCGTGCCGGATCCTGGCTACACCATCTTCGACACCGATCTGTCCAAGGCCGACCTTCGCATCGTGGTCTGGGAAAGCGACGAGCGCGAGATGAAGGCCATGCTGCGCGAAGGCCGCGACCCTTATGTTGAAGTCGCACGGGAGTTTCATCGTGACCCAAGCATCCGAAAGACGAGAGCCGACGGCTCCGAAGACCCACGATACCGCCTCTTCAAGAGTTTTTGTCACGGCACGCATTACCTTGGAACACCCAACGGGCTGGCCCAGCGCCTTGGACTCACTGTTCACGAGGCCGACAGAACCCAACGATGGTATCTCGGTAAGTATCCAGCGATCAAGCGGTGGCAAGACGACTTTAAACGCCAAGTTGCCGCAAAGCGATATGTGGAGAATATCTTTGGTTATCGGCGCTATTATTTCGATCGCCCAGACGACAAGATGTTCCGTGAAGCTATCGCTTGGCTTCCTCAGTCAACCGTGGCCTTGTATATCAACCGAATCTGGATGCGAATCTGGGAACAGCACAAGCACATCCAGATCTTGATGCAGGTTCATGACAGCCTGGTCGGACAATTCCCTACGTTTAGGAGAGAAGAATGCTTGAAGCAACTGGCGGCGGCGGGGGAGATCGTGCTGCCGTA
>ERZ869929.890-NODE-890-length-12936-cov-4.452139_pt1 | contig 12936 bp, 10 predicted proteins | sample MGYA00579312_ERZ869929 | MGnify/ENA primary metagenome ERZ869929 (study PRJEB32216, sample SAMN09231818) | wastewater metagenome | place: USA: Maryland | collected 2016-08-09 | study: EMG produced TPA metagenomics assembly of the PRJNA472060 data set (Reclaimed... | reverse complement strand
GCATCTTGATAATTTTTTAAGTTTTCTTTTTCTTTTTGGATTTGCTTCTGTTTCTCAACAAAGGCGGTAACGGCTTCATATAAAGCCTTACCGCCAATAGTAAGAATCCATTGCAACATGTACGCTGCAAGTCTTGCTAAGAAGCTCATATTAAATTTTCTTTAATAAGAATTCTTTTAAAGCAACAATTAGCATATCATCATATTTATTTGATGTGTCTGCTACGAACTTCTCAAGAAGTGGTAAAAATAATTCAAAAGCCAAGTCTTTAACTAAGCCTTTTTGATCAATGTTCTTATCTAAAATCTCGATTAATTTTTTTGTATCCATTTTCATTCTCCTTATTTTAAAAGTTCTTCTAAAGCCGCATCTTCGATCGCATCAACTTCTTTTACCTTAACCAACAAATCAGCTTTAAATGCCGCAACAGCATCAGCGATTTTTTGATCCACGCCTGCAACGACTGTTTCCAACTCTTCGATTTTTTTTTGGAGCGGAGCTACCGCTTCGGCAATCTTTGCTTGCATCTCTTCTTCGCTGTAAATCTTATCTGAAGGTGGGATAGACACTGAAGACACTCCATCAGCGAAACCTTTTTGATAGGCTTGATCAACTAAAGCTTGAGCATCGACAACTTGTTGTTGCAAAGCTGCAAGTGATGCCAATAATGTTTGTAGTGCTGTAAAATCCATTTTTAAACCTCCCTTGGTTTTGTTATTTTTTAGTTTCTAAAACGTGTAATCTTTCTTCATGGTTATCTAATCTCTTTTGCTGGCCATCTGTTCTCTCAATTACAACCCCAATTTTCACATTGAGTTCATTGATTGATTTAGATAGATCCTTTAAGGAATCAACGCCAACAACAGCCGAACCAACAATCAAAAGCTCAAAGCCCCATTGAAAGAAGCGATTCAAAGTCATTTAATTACCCACACCGGATCACATACCCAATATTTTTCGTCATGTGTTTGCGAGCAATTCTTACCAACTATTTTTGAGGCGCATCCGATTGATAAAAGTGTTAGTAAAATAATTATTATTTTCATTAGTAATTTCCTGTTTTAACAATGGAGAAAAAGTTTTGATTTGAGTTAGATCCAAAAGTTGGTGAAGTTCCATTGTCATAAGATCTTATTGTCACTAGATCACCTGCTAACAGAGGAACACTATGAACAGACAAAAGTGGCCACATTGTAACTGCTGCTCCAGAGGCATTAACAACTCCAGTTTCATATTGAACACCATTAATAAACAGAGCAATGCCAGCGGTATTTCCTGCGGAATAAGTAGCATCATGACGAGCTTGAGCTTGAATTGAATAGGTTCCACTTACTGGGACTGTGAAAGTTCCACCAGAATAAGCATTATGTGAGTCTTTTCTCTTGGTCCCAAAAGTCGTCGTATTATATGCGCTTGTTAATGTTCCAGTGGGAGGAGCTGCTGTATATAACGCTGATACACTTTCGCTTGCTGCAATTTGTGATGGACCAGACAAGCGTTCAATCTCAATAAAGTTTTTACCCGCAGTTGTAATTAAAGATTTAGATGTATTAGCGGCGTTATTAAAATAAATCCTTACATCAATATAGTCCCCAGCAACCAAATCTATCGTACCCCGTCCTCTAATCGGAGCTTTTTCGGCAGTTGTTGTCTCTACAACATTCAACCCGATTGTTGAGTAAAATGAGCCATTCTTGTACAAATCCATCTGTTGTGTTTCAGCTATGCTCCAAGCGGCATTGTCTAATAATACAGCCGCATTTACTACGTAAGTCCCAGGCACCTGAACGGTGTATTTCCAAGAGGCCCCTGTAGTAACTGCCGCCTGATAATCAAAACTCTTTGTACCAAAATCTATGATAGTTACTGTGTTATCAGATATCGATTGTCCTGCAGTGGTTTCATAACGAGAAGCAACTACTCGAGTGGAAGCATCGTTGGACATTACTGCAGAAGATGACCAGCCAGCTATAGGAACAATTAAATCAAAACTGATATAAATGCTATTGGTCCAAGCATTACCAAGAGCCGCAGCGGTGACAGTTGTCGTGGAGGTTTGTCTACCCCACTTAACATAGTTTGTTGTTCCTGACAGAGGTGCAGTTAAAAAGTAAGTTGCGGAGCCTGACTCAGTACTCACTGCACTTCCGATTATGACAGTGCTACCAATCTTATTGGTATCAATTTTTACGTTTCCATCAACTCCACCGTAACCAAGAGTCATGCGAGCTTCGACGCCTGTATTAGTGCCAGTTTGGAAATATCCAAAAACTCTTAAACTATCGCCAATACGCTGAGACTTAACATTGATGTTTGTTACTGTTCCAAACCCAGTAAACGTAGGCGTATAAGCAACAGCATCAGTGATGGGAGATCCGTAAAGCTTAGCTTGAGGTCCCAAATTCCAATTATCGAAACGAATTGTGTAAGCCGTTGCTGTTGACGTGGCAACGTGGCCAATAAGCCTATATGATGTTGAGCTTGATGATGTTTGAAATTCAAAAGCAAATTTTTCAGCACTTCCAGAATTTTTAAGTTTAAAAGGAGCTGGCTGAATTAAAGCGGCGTTTGTTACGTCGTATATCCAAAACTGCAAATCGTCATCGGCGTAAGTTCCTGAAGCGATAACATAGTCAAAAGACCCTTGAAGAACTTTCCCCTTGTCTGCAGGGTTAATAGTAAAGTCGTAAGAAAAACCTTCGCCTTGTCTGTTTGCCGCTGAATGCGTCCAAAGAAAATGTGATGATCCTCTAAGGGAGGTGTCTGTAGATACTGCGTAAGTTGAGCTAGGTGAACCACCTGTCCCATCAACTGGAGTTGATGCCGCAGCATCAGCGTATGTGGTCCAAGATCCAATCGCAGACCCATCATAGTCTGTAATGTAGTTGATGCCCGAGGAACTAGATGATGATCCAGAGCCTACCTCAGACCAAGATGACCCATTGTAAATATTTAGCTTATTGGTATCTGTATTGTATACTTGAAGACCAGCGACGGGAGATGAAATTGCATCCCTCTGAGCTTGAGTCATACGAGGTCCAACAAAGCCTTTTGTTGTACTTGTGAAATCAGCAATTGCCGAAGACCCAAGCGTTGAACCTAATGCCAATGATGTGCCTGTAGCTGCGCCCAATACAGGCGCCACAAATGTTTTATTGGTTAAAGTCTGTACCTCATCCGTGGTAACAAGCGTCCCAGTTCTTCCTGACAAAAGACCGAGTTCTGTAGACGTCACAGCGCTCGACGAAATATTCTTATTAGCATCAGCCACCAGTGCTGTAGACGCTGTTAGACCCGAGGAGCGAATATTGCCTACCACATGGAGCGCTTCAAGAGGAGTAGGTGTACCAATCCCAAGAAAATTATTGGTGTTATCGTAGAATAAATTCGCGTTATCTTGCTGAAGAACTGGACCTGTATCTACAAATAAAAGACTTCCAGCTGTCCCACTAGTAACACCACCACCTATAGAGACCGCTGCGGAGTTTAACTGCCATGAAGTATTTGTACCGTCTGTCTGTAAAACTTTTCCAGAGTGGGTTGCCTGAGAAGGTAGAAAAGCGTTTAGCGCATTATTTGCCGTTGCCTGGCCAGAACCTCCACTGGCAATGGGAAGTATGCCTGTCACTCCTGTTGTAAGAGGTAAGCCGGTAGCATTAGTTAATGTGGCAGCAGAAGGCGTGCCTAAATTAGGCGTAACAAGCGTTGGGCTTGTCGCTAATACTAATGCTCCTGATCCCGTAGGAGCTGTTACCCCTGAAAGATACCCGAGTTCTGTCGGAGTTACCGCAGAGCTTGTTAGGATTTTACTTCCATCTAAATAGGGCACAGTGTTCGCTGTACCAGACGATATTATAGGAGAACTAAACGAAAATGACGCTAAAGAATTACTCCAAGATAAACCCCCTGAGCCATCCGTTGCTAGAAAATAACCAGAGGTTCCCGCCGATGCGGGAAGAGTGAAAGTATAGTCTGATCCAAGAGCTGGAGAAGTGAGAGTAACCTTATTCGTCCCACTTGCCGCAGGTTCACTTACTTCAAGCTTCTGTGTCTGAATAATCCTATCTGCGCCCGTATAGCCTAGAACTGCTACGAGTAAAACTATAAAAAAAATAATAAAATTTCTCATTAATTTGACCTCGCTACTTCTGTCCATTTAGAGGTTGTCCCATTCCATACTAAAGATAATGTGCTAAAGGCTACAAGAACCATGCTTCCATTCATCTCCATGTTGGTAGAAGATCCAGAAATTGTCACCGAATTTGTAGCATGTGCCCCGCGCAATAGCAGCTCTTGACCATCAATCGTACCATTCTCGACAGCAGTCGTAGTATTTGCTGTTACTGGAGCAGCATTTCCTTGGACTGGAACAATTAATCTTTGTTTAGTCTCGTCAATAGTAATAGTTGCCGCAGCATTAACCGTCTGGGTAGTCTGCGAATAAAATCCAAAAATTCCCGAAGAAGAGAGAGTATTTGTGGTTTCCTGAATCATCATAGCAAGCCTGTCTAGCGCCTTCTCCACATTTTCCACATCAAGAGGAGATGCGTTTAAAAAATCATAAATCTGCGTGAGAGGGGTACTTCTATACACTGTCAGAGTCTCCCCAACAGCTGGAGCAGTGCCCGCTACAACAGTCGTGCCAGGATCTCCACCTGAGATAGTATATTCTACACCAGAGGTCCAGTATGTTACTACACCCCCAGAGTCCGTGAGTTTTACTTTTACTTGGGTGTTATTAAAAAATGTAAAAGGAATAGCAAAATTTACTGTTGAGCCATCCCCTGCAAAATCATCCGATGTAACTAAATTTGATAAAGCCATATCACTGTCCTAACATCTGCACAGGAGCAGATGCTCCGTCGCGGATAAATTGTTTTTGTGCGCCATAATACTCCATAAGTCTTTTGCTGTATGCCTCACTAAATTCAGGATCTTTTAGGATAAGCATTTTTGCCCTCTGTTCCGCTTGAGAAAATATTTTAGACACATTTCTAAGAGCGTCTTTATACTGTTTCTCTGATTGTTTTGACTCAAGTCTTTTCCACAGAGGGCTATTATCTCCCAAGGTGTTCTCTAAAACTTTTCTCAATGAAGGCCCCTGAGCCCCTTCATGAATATTTCCATAATACTGCATAAATTTATCATACTGTTGAGGTGTCATCTCAAAAGACATTCCTCTATCTGGAGCTAAACCCTCTAGGGTCCTAAGTGGAACTCGCATGCCTATGCCCAGTTCTGTACTTTCTCCAAAACGTATGCTCTTCCCAGGCATCCTAAGACGAAGCTCTGGAGCCTCATCTAAATTTGTACCAGGATTTATACGAGAATCTTTTGCTAAAATCTCAAGCCTCTGCATAAGTTCTGATTTTTCTTTGGTATTTGTCATGTATTGGCTATTCTCATCCTCTGTTCCAGGAATAAGCTGCGGCTCGCCTAAAATATTGCGAGATACTGGAAGATCCTGATTATACCAAGGGAGATCCGCCTTTAGCTGATTTTTTACCTGAGCGATAAAAGATTCAACCCCTTTTAGATTTTCACCGTACTCTTTTAGATTTCTCTTATACGCCTCACCGTTTTGCAGCTCTTCAATTTTCTGAGCAGCTTCTCTGCCTAACTTTGGGAAAAATCTACCAATAAATTGAGCATTCCACTCTCCAACCTTTTTAGCTGAATCTAATTCTCCATTAGACACAGCATCCACAATGTCTGAAAAATCTGCGATGTTTTCTAAAAGCTGATTCGATGTGAAATGATTTAAAAGCCCTGATGTAGTGTACACTAGAAAATCATGAAATTGATTCGCGTCCATGTACGATTTTGCTTGCGCTGTAAGATGCGCAAGATCAATGAACGGACGCACAAAGTCCGCCTTTTCAAAAGATACTCCACCAATTGAATATGGCACATACCCTTTACCGCTCTCAGCAGTAGACTGCTGTACCCTCCAATTTGGAGAAGTGGCACCGTTAACAAGTCCCATTGCTGATAACCCACCAAGGGTTGCAAGGGCTGTACTTCCCACAACTATTTTTGCAACAGCCTCATCCTTTTCAAATTGAGTGCCGCCTTTCAATATCCTTTTAAGTTCTGTTGTATTATCCCCAAAAAGAGAAAGTAATTTTAAAGGAGAATGATCAAGAGAATATTTCACAGAATTATAGGTAACATTACTAAAAGGTAGAATAGTATTAAGCGCAGGGTTTTCTGTAATTTTCCGAACAAAAGAATCTTCAGGGGCCCTTTTTGCCATAACAGATAATTCTGCATGCTCCATTGCTTTAGTGTGAAGTACTTCTAAAGGATCTTTCATCATCGCCGTGTACGCGTTGTCAAACTGATCTAAAGGTATTTTCTTAGCTATAAGATGATCTGTTACAAGCTCTGATAATTTTCCATAGTAATTAATACCCCCATAAAAAGTATCAAGCCCTCCAAGAGCTTTAAACGCCACCCCTCTCATCCCAACAGTAGCCATGAGTTCTCCAAAAACTTTCATCCCAAAAGATGAATCTTTTGTGACTCCCATCTTTTCTACATCGGTGAGACTTTTTATCCCTCTAGATCCAAGTTCTAGCTTGGTTGTAGAGTACGCATTTTCTCCAGAGGGGAGAGGTATATTGAGTCTATCAAGTTTTAATGATCTTCCTAATCCTCCAATAGCTCTCCGTACTCCATCGTAATACCCACGAGTAATCGCTGTATAGCGTAGGGCTTCGTAAGCTTTTTCTGCATCTGTTAGTTTAGGAAGATTCATTGTTGCTCTATAGATATCAGAGTTTCTAAAAGATCTAATCCCATGAGCTACAAATGAATCTGTCATATTAACAGCAGTTCCTATGGTATTCGCAAAAGCTGCTCCCTTAACAGAAGCCCATCCAAGCATATTATTAAGCATGGCATAGTTAAGCGCTCTTCCAACTGTAGGAAGAGTCCCCTCCTTACCTACTTTAGAAAGCCATTTAGCCCTTTCAACATCATCAAGAGAAAGATTTCCTATGTCCTTTATAATCTTTCGCATCTTATCTTCTCCGCCCATAAGACGCATAGCCTCTGATGCCAGTAAATCTCTCTCTTCAGGATTAAGTGCAGCCTTCACCTCGTCAATTAAATCTTGTCTGCCCTTAGAAACTGCTGTTTCCATAGCGGCGCTAACAGTCTGCTCTGCTGGTTGTATCTTACGCGCTTCTAATGCCTGCCCCGCTGTACGACCCACAGCCTCTTCAGTAACACCAAGCCCCTTTCCCGCAGTAAGAGCATCCCAAAGCTCTAGCACTTGCTCTTTATTTAAATTATCTACATTTCTAGAAAGTTCTCCTATTTCCTTAGAAGCATTCTCACGCACTTTAGATACAGCGTACACTTCAGCGGGAGTAAGAGCCTTCTTTTCAGGATCCTGTTTTAAAAGAGCTGTAAGTTTTTTCTCATTCTTTAATATTTTCTCTCCAGCATCTATAGTCTCTGCATGCGTGGTGCGAGATACAACATCTCCGACGTCTAAATCTCCTCTGGCAAATAATGTCCCGTAGGCTGGATTATCTTTCTGCAATACTGAGGTTTTAAATATAGAAGCAGTGGGCTCTGCTGTTTGTGCTGTAGCTGTAGCCGCTCCTGTGACTGCTTCTGTCGTCTGAGCCGCCACTTTTCCAGTAGAGTTCATGGCGCTTTCAATAGTATTAATCGCAGTTCGAGCTTTTATCTGTGTAGTGAAAGCATCAACAACTTTCTTTATACCGTCTGTGCTCTTTGCAGATAAAGCTTTTGAAGTTTTAACAACTCCAGATACAGCCTCTGGAGTAAACATAAGAGAGTTAACAATTAAACTTTCAAGGCCGTTTTTAAATCTACCTTCCCAATTACCCTCTCCGTCTTTATGCTCTAAATATTTTAACACAGATCCTATTGCCCCATAATCTCTTAATTCAGGCGCAGAGTTTGTAATGAGATTCGCTAAACGCTCCTGATTTGGATCCATAGCAAGAGTGTCCATAGCCACATTTATTCCAGCTGCTCCAACTTTACCAAGTCTAAATGCCTTAGCCGCTGCTGCTCCAGGCAAAGTGTACTCCACAAGCCCTGCAATTAGTTTAGTTCCAGGATTGTCATCTGGAGATTCGAGTTTCGATTTCCAATCAATATTGTAAGGTTTCAGCATTTCCTCTTCAGTAATTCCAAAATACTTTGCATAATCGTCCACCCCATTAGCTACGTCGTAAGCTAATTGGGAAAGATTCTCAGCAATTCCTACAGCCCCTTGAGCCGCCCCTTTTAATGCCTCCGGTTTCGCCTTCTCAGCAGCTCCACCCGCAACAGAAGTAACTCCTCCAGGGGAAACAGCAAATTCAGGAGATGCATTTTGAAATAATTTCTCTAAGAATGTCTTATCCTCAGGAGTCGCCGCTTTTCCTACAAGGCTCTCAGGAGTTTCGTTAATCTCTATAGGTTGAGACTCTTCCTTAGGCGCTTCATATCCTGCCTCTGTCAGCATTTGATCTAGATCCGCTGCCTCTAAAGGATTCTTATTTAAATTTTCTGCAACTTTATCAAACGCCATAACTATTCACCCTGACCCTGTATCTCTTTTATCTTACGAGCATACTCCAGATTTAATTCTTTTGTCATTTTTCCGCTTTTTGTTAGTTCCTTAATTTCATTCCCAAGGGCTTGAATTCGTGTTTTCTTGTCTGACTTTTTATCAAAACCTTCTTTAGGATAGATAGTATCTAATATTGGCTTAATATCAGATTTATGTATGTCCTCTGAAAGAATTGAAATATCAACCTCAGGATTAGCCACTACTCTCTCGTATAGATTTGCTTTGGCTGAAATAATTGCGTCGTGAAGTTTTATCTGATTTTCTCTTGTGTCGTATTTAACAATAGTAGGATTATCGATAATAGCATCAAATCTTTTTGCAGCCTCATTAACTTTGGCGCGTATTCCAGGGTTTTTATCTAGTGCTCTTGATAAACGGTCCATTTCTGTTTGCACAGCAATAGCAGCAGACGCAGAAGCCCCACGCTTTGTCATGCCATCATAAACGTCTGCTGATACAAGCATAGGATCCTCTCCTGCAAAAACTTTCTCATAGGAATCAAACTTGAACTTTCTATCTGCATCAAAATCAGTAATGTTCATCCTTCTTGTATTTACATAGGATGATACTGCCGCAGAAGAAAGTGCAGCTTTTTCAAGAGCCGGTATCTTTGTAGGGTCAAGTTCTCCTCTAGCAGCCTTCATTCTTATATCTTCTCTAAATAAATCTAATTTTTCATTATCTGTGACTTTTGTTACTCCAAGGAAATACATGTCTTTGAATGTTTTCTCGTAGAGTTTTTTCTGAGCCTTAGCATCCATCACCTGCTGCATCTGCTCTTTTCTAAAAAATTCATTCGCTGTTCTATCAAAAACAGAATCAACCTTTGCCCTATTCTTTTCTCTCATCTTTTCATCAAACATATCAGTAATATTAAATGCAGAAGGAACACTCGCACCTTTCTCTTCTCCGTTTAATACCCGCATAGCCTTGTCAGCATACTCCTTCATTACTGAAGGATTAGATGTAGTGCCAATTTTATTTATATACCCGTCAATATACGCCTGAGCTATTTCCTTTTTTGCTCCTGCAATTTTTTCCTGCTTCTCTGTCTCCGTATAGATGTTGTTGCTATTTATATGATTCTCAATTAGTAAAAAAGTATCGTCAATTTTACTCCCAGCCTTTGGATCATCCGAAAGACCTGAGATGCGTGATACTTTTCCTGAGACAAATTCTCCGACCTTTATATCAGTGTTTTTGTTGTACTCTTTTATGGAGTTTGCGTAGAAGCTGAGAAATGTGGATCTATTATATCTCTCTGCCTCTGCTGAAAATTCAGAAGATACTCGTCCTTGTAATTTTGAAGAATATTTATCCTGTATCTTTCTAGAACTGTTTTTGAATTTATCTAGAACATCCTTACTAGACATAGTACCATACATAGGATCTTTTTTTATATCTTCCTCTAATATCGCTAGCTCTGTTGTGTAGTTTGTTAAGGCCTCTTCCTTATCTACCTTTTCTCTTTCTCTTTCTGCCAAGGTATTTGCATGATCAATCTCCGCAGCTTTTTGAATAAATACGGAACTTAATCCGCGTGAAAAAGATCCAAGAGTCTTAGCCTGAATTTCTCCTGCTGTATCCCCTGTGGCAAGAGGAACCGGAGATCCTGCATTAAGTACCTGACTCTCATCTGCCCTTGGTATAATTGCCATATATTACCCTTTACTCCCACTAAATTGACCAATTGATGTAAGGGCAGGCCCAGTGATAGACATTAAATTATATCCTGTTGTGGACATAAGTTGCGCTTTATTTCGGGCCTGGTCTGCTCTACCAGAGGCTAATTTATACTCTAACTCTCCTTTTTGCATAATAGCGTCTAGCTCCAGCATTTGTTCTGCCAAGGTGTTAGCTATTACTCCAACGGAAGAGCCCTCAGTTAAAGACACTCCTGCTTTTGCAAAGGCACTTTTTTGCACACCAACAGCTCCAGTGAATTTTTTCCTAGAAAGAAAAGCCTCTCTACTCATAGCCTGCCGTGCAAATATGGCCTGCTTATCATAGAAATCAGCATTCTGAAGCTCAGACTCAGCTTGCGCCCTATTTGACGTGTATGTGGCAGCGGCGTTTAGAAAAACACCCGCTGCAAGTAGCGCCGCTGGTACAGCCATTATATAATTCTCCCCATAATATAATAATCTTCCTTATTTTTACCAAAAGATTTTAGAGTACCCTCAACTGTAAACCCTAGAGCAATAGCCCACTTAATAAGACTTGCTTCACATTTTACATGGATCTGTAGTCTGTGCAATCTAAACTGCGTAAAAACTTCCCGCACTATTATCCTCATTTGCCTGGTGTACGCTACGGGATGCTTCAAAAGATTCTCCGTTGTAACTGCCCATCCCTCTGCTACTCCAGGTCTTATAAGAGTGAGTCCTGTAATAACCCCTAGTTTTCCCTCTGAATCTTTAAGCGACACATTCCATGGATGATCTAGTATGGTCTTAGCTGTAATTTCTTCAGAACAGTACACAGATTTTCTACTGTACTCCACAGCTTCTAGCGCGTCGGCAATTGTAGGCGCTGTCATATTAATCATACACGACACCCTCTGCCGCAATGCTTAGAACATTCATAGGGACGGGTAAGGTATTTTTTATCTCCAGTAATTTTTCTCTCGAATGCCCTGGAGGAAATGCCATCCTCTTTTCTCCTGTCAAGAAAGGAGGATATGTGTCGGGTGCCGCCGTAATTATCTCAAATGGAATATTATAATACTCCGCTCTTTCGCGATCACCGTATGCTGCAGCTAACGTGTTTAAGAATTTAATATACAGCGTATCTATTTTTACGTTCTTCCCCTGACTATTTCCAAATTGTGTAATAGTTTTAATAGGAGCAGGAACAATTTTAGCTGTATACGCTATTCCGTATATTACACTACTATACGTGGTTTTATCCACCACAATATTTCCGCCAGATACAGTAGTAGTTCCTTTATACCACCCATCACAGAAGTAATGTACCACTGTCCCGTTAGAAAAAGGAGTAGCACTAACTGTTGCTGATCCTCCTGGATTTACCTCAGAGTACATATCGAGATAGTAAAACATATTATTATAGGCATAGGTAGGTTGCTCGAATATAGGTGCCATTTTAACTAAATAAAACCCTGAACCGTAATTCACAATCCCATAAAATACACTTGAATCATTCCCATAGGGGAAGGTAGCTGTCCCATCTATAATTGGAAAGGTTGGCTCATTACTACTGCCAAGATCTGTCCCAGCTCTAAAAAAATTCCATGCGCCTATATTATTTTGCTGATCAACTGTCACCAACATACTTCTGAAAATATTTGTAGTTTTCTTTTTTGTAAGACAGATAACAGTGCTTGTATCCCCAATTTTCATTGGTATGAGCTTCTTTATATAGTACTGCTTACTGTCAGTGATATTTGCCACATAGCCAATATCTTCAGAATTATGCTGCTCGTTCTGATAGGAGAAAACTAATTGTCTTAATGATTGTCCTCCTGATTGAGCGTACAGCGTATTGTTGTCAATTGATACGGGCTGTACTCCTGACATTCCATAACTACTATTACTATCGATAGTAATATCCAATATTCCAAGGGCGCCTTGAGTCCCACGCACAACCATCTCTCTATCAGAGTATCCTACTATGAGCACTTTTGTAGATGATAACCCTCGAACAGGCCCTATTGCTTTAGCGGGAGAAAAAGAAAATGGCCTAGAATTATCTGCGGCGTATGTTGTAAAATATGGATCTTGTGCTAGAGGTATCTCCATCAAATCAAATATATCCCCAGCCCTACTAGCCCAGACTCTCGTATGATCTGTTGTATTAGTATTTGTTTCAGGTTTACCACCCCAGTATAGACGCTCCTCAAAAGCTGCTACCTTTGTAGGCCAACCATAGGCAGCATTCCATGCGGAAATTTCCCAGGATGTTCCCGCCGCCGTACCGCACGCTACTACAGGAACATTTACAAGCACAAATGCCGTACATGTTGCATGTGGGCCCGGTCCCGCTGGCGTAGCCGTAATGTATGCCACTCCTGTGCTTCCAGCGGATGTTAGTTTTATATATGTTCCAGTTCTTCCTACAATACCTGCCATCGTAGCTAGAAAAAAAGGTGCACTGGCTGTTAGGGTTACAACTCCCGTCGCCGCACTTGAGGTTATTGTCTGAGGACTTCCCTCCCCAAGGACATTTGGACTATTGAACGGTACGTTGTAGAACGGATTTATTGCAGCTTCTCTTGAAATTCCAGTTATATAACAAACACCATTTCTAATATCTACGTATACTGGCTGATCCCCATCTTCAAATGCAATAAATAAATACTCTCCAGAATATAGATC
>ERZ869929.888-NODE-888-length-13019-cov-4.196544_pt1 | contig 13019 bp, 20 predicted proteins | sample MGYA00579312_ERZ869929 | MGnify/ENA primary metagenome ERZ869929 (study PRJEB32216, sample SAMN09231818) | wastewater metagenome | place: USA: Maryland | collected 2016-08-09 | study: EMG produced TPA metagenomics assembly of the PRJNA472060 data set (Reclaimed... | reverse complement strand
ACCGCCCAACTTAAAAATGCTGAACAAGACTTAGCCTTAACAAAGGAGAACGTCTTTGCCTAGACCCTCCACCACCTACCGCGCTTTCCGCCGCAACCTAGCCCGAGAGATGAAAATCATATGGACCAGTCAAGCATATCATCCCAGCCACGTGACCAACCCGAAGCCGAGCAAAAAGAAGTTCCGTCACCATTCCTCCCGGGGACACATATCCAATTTGCGTGGGACTCCACGAGCATTGGATACCTCAAAACCTGCCCCCGACTCTACCAATACGTAATGCTGGATGGCTACGGTGAAGGCGACCAATCAATACACCTCCGCTTCGGAATTGAATATCACAAGGCACTGGAGGAGTATGACTTTTACCGTGTGGACGGTGCCGATCATGAAGATGCCGTGCGGAAAACTGTTGCCGATTTACATTCTCGGACTTGGGACTGGATCACTGATCCCGACACCAAAGCCGGAAAGTACAAAAACAAAGCGTCCTTGATGCGCTCCGTCATATGGTACCTCGACCACTACCGCACCGACATAGCCAAGACCGTGATCCTCGATAACGGCCGCCCAGCGGTGGAGTTGAGTTTTAAGTTTGAATTGGATTGGGGGCCCAACGGCGATCAGCCTTATATCCTCTGCGGCCATCTCGACCGCGTGGTAGACTATGACGGCACCATGTTCGTCATGGACCGCAAGACCACCCAAACAACCCTTTCGGATTATTACTATGCCCAATTCGACATGTCCAACCAGATGTCGTTGTACACCTTTGCAGGAAAGGTGGTGCTTAATTCTCCGATCAAGGGAGTATGTATCGACGCAGCACAATTACTTATTGATGAAACCAAATTCGGTCGCTCCTTCACTTATCGCACTCCCGATCAAACCGATGAATGGCTCGAGAATCTGTCAATATGGTTTTCAATGGCCGAGAATTTTGCTGCCGCCAACTACTGGCCGATGAACGACACCGCCTGCGACAAGTTCGGCGGGTGTAAATTCCGCACCATGTGTTCCAAGTCCCCACAAGTCCGCGACCGCTTCCTGCAATCCTCCTTCAAACAACTCCCGGAGAACGAGCGATGGAACCCCTTAAAGCCGAGATAGTTCGCAGGCTTCAGCGCCAAGTCGCAATTGAGGAAGAATCCCGAATTCTTCTTGGTGACTCAGATGTGATCTTCGGCTTCATCCTTGGCCTTAACAAAGCAATCAAACTGGTGGAAGAAGATGACGCAGACTGAACCCGAAGCCGAATCCGTCGACCGCTTCCGCATCTACTCCCGCGTGGCCAAAATCCACGAACTCAAATCCAAGCGTTGGGTACGCGGCGCTGGTAACTCCGCCGAATTCCGCGAGGACTCAATGGGCTGGTATCTGTTCCTCGAAGGCTCATGGGAAGGGCTTCACGTTGGTACCACTCGACCTAATCTCGAGGTTGGGGATAAAGTTGTGATTTCAATTAGAAAGGTGCGAAATGCCTAAACTCTCTGACCACCAATCCAAAGACTTCACCAAGGTCCTACTTATGGGCGACGCCAAGTCGGGCAAAACTGGTTCACTCGTCAGCCTCGTCAAGGCCGGTTACAAACTCCGCATCCTCGACCTCGACAACCTCCTCGACATCCTCAAGGGCATGATCATGAAAGAATGCCCCGAGAAGCTCGACAACGTCGAATACGTCACTCTTCGGGATAGGTACAAATCCAACGCCACCGGCATGGTTGTTGATGGCAAACCAAAGGCATTCGTTGATGCTTGTAAAATGCTGGACAAATGGAAATATGACGACGTTGACCTCGGCGAACCCGCCGAGTGGGGCCCAGACTGTATTCTGGTCATCGACTCCCTCTCCCGACTCTGCGACGCCGCATACGACTTTAAGCACGCCTTGGCCATGGGTACCGGAAAGTTCGACGGGCGAGCTGTCTACGGTGACGCTCAGGACGCCGTAGAATCGGTAATCGCCGGTGTCACCTCCGACAACTTCCGCACCAACGTCATCGTCATCGCCCACATCGTCTACCTCGACCTTGAGGGTTCGGTGAAGGGCTATCCCCAAGGTGTTGGGCAGAAGCTCTCTCCCAAGATCGCCCAATACTTTCCCTCGGTGGTTCGTTACCAAAACAAAGCCGGTAAACGAACTATCCAAACCAACTCAACCCCACTAATTGATTTAGCAAACCCGAAGCCGTTCGAAGTACAACCTGAATACTCGATCGACACCGGGCTTGCTGAAATCTTCGAGGTTCTACGGGGCGCCCCGAAGGTCGATAAACCTAAGTCCCTCACACTCAAGAAGGTCAACTGATGTCCTTACATCCAAGTACCTTTGAATACTTGAAGCCCACTGACGAACAGGTGGCCACTATGGCAGGCCTGAGGGAAGCTTCGGCACAGTATGCCAAGCTCCTCGACGACCGGCTCCCAGATGGGCCGGATAAGACCTACATCCTCCGTCGCGTTAGAGAAACCGCGATGTGGGTTAATGTAGCAGTTACCCGTCAAGCTGACGGCACACCCCGAACCTAACCAAAGAGCACAACAACCATGAACGCAGCAACCAACTTCTCCTCCATCCTCGACAAGCCCGCATCAGAAGTCGAAAAGCCGAAACCCCTTGCCGCTGGCACATACCTTGCCGTGGTCAAGGGCATGCCGGAACAGGGTGCGTCGAACCTGAAGAAGACCCCGTTCGTCGAATTCACCCTCGGCTTCCTTTCCGCCGAAGATGACGTCGATCCGGATGAACTCAAGGAAGCCCTCGGCGACGCCAAGCTCGGGGACAAGACCATCAAGAACACCTTCTACCTCACCGAAGGCTCCCTTTGGCGGTTGAAGGATTGGCTTGGGGCCCTTGGCCTTGACATCGAGGGCGACGCGTCCCTTGGCCAGTTGATCGAAGCCACCCCCGGTTGCCAGATCATGATCACCCTTGGCCATGAGGCGAGTCAGGATGGCAAGTCGGTGTTTGCTCGGATCAAGGACTTTGCCGCAGCCGCGTAACTAACCAACGGCCCCCGTCGATTGTGGCGGGGGCCAATTTCTTGGGGCACCAAATGAACTTCATCCTCTTCAACGGCCCACCTCGTTCGGGCAAAGACACCGCGGCTAAGATCGCCTTCGACTACATCCAAGCCAACAAAAACAACTGGCCTGTTTGGGAGAAGTTTTCCTTTCCCAACAAAAAGTCATTTGCCGGATGTTTGAACCTATCCATGGACGTTCAGGGCAACGTCGAGTATTACGAAGCCCAAAAGGACACCGCAACCACTCCCTTTGGCGTAACCTATCGCCAGTTTCAAATCGACATTAGCGAGAAGTTCCTGAAGCCAGTTTATGGTCAAAATATTTTTGGGAAACTGCTTCTGGCTCGGTGCGAGTACGTTGACCCCAACATCAACCCAGTCTTTGTTGTCTCCGACTGTGGGTTCCAGATCGAGTGCGATGTGTTGAAGGATCACAATGTCCTCTTGATTCGTATGCGTCGTGATGGCTGCACATTCGTTGGTGACAGCCGTGAGTATGTGGCCGAGCGTGACAACTGGGACCGCCACGACTTCTACAACAACGGCTCCATCGAACAACTCAAAGGCCTTGTTGAAACCACGGTCGAAGCATGGCTGAAGAAGTAAAACCCATCTTCCTCCTCGGCGAAGCCCAAGGCACCAACGAGGCCAAGATCAACGCTGGCTTCGTTGGGGCCAGCGGCATCGAACTGCTCCGGATGCTCCAAGATGCTAGCCTGTTGGAATTGACCTCCGAAGACCGTAACCAAATCAACCTCTACTACAACTCCGGGGACCCAACCCACATCGACATGGTTTGGCGGATGCACCCCAACTTCTACCGCTCCAACGTCTTCCAACTTCACCCCGACAACAACGACCTCGCCAACCTCTGTGGCCCCAAGTCTGAGGCCATTCCCGGTTATCCGCCACTCGTCAAGGGAAAGGGCTACATCCATGACCGCTATCGCCCCCATCTCGAACGCCTTGCTGACGAACTCGTCACTGTTGATCCCAACCTCGTTCTTTGTCTTGGCAATTCTGCTCTATGGGCTCTCACTGGCAACACTGGTATCGCCAAGCTCCGGGGCACAACGATGGTCTCGACTATGCTGGCGACTGGGTTTAAGCTTCTGCCTACTTACCATCCTGCTGCTGTTACTCGTCAGTGGGAGTTACGCCCTACAACCGTAGCGGACCTGATCAAGGCCAAGCGCCAGTCCGCGTTCCCTGAAATCAGGAGACCAAAACGTGAAATCTGGATCGCCCCGACCCTCGAGGACCTTTCGACGTTCCGTGACCGTTACATCACCAACTGCGAAATCCTTAGCGTTGATATTGAAACGGCTGGAACGACAATTACCGAAATCGGGTTCGCTCCCGATGAATCTCATGCAATCGTCATACCGTTCGTTGACCGCCGCGCAAAGGGCAAATCTTACTGGCCTGACCTTCGCAGTGAGCAGGCTGCTTGGCGATATTGCTTCGGTATTCTCACTGACCGAACTATCCCTAAGCTCTTCCAAAACGGACTCTACGACATCGCCTTCCTCCTCCGAGCAGCCGGAATTGGGGTTCGTGGAGCTGCCGAAGACACCATGCTCCTTCACCATGCCCTCCAACCGGAAAGCCTCAAAGGCCTAGGGTTCTTAGGTTCGCTATATTGCGACGAAGGTGCATGGAAGGGAATGAGGAAACATGTGACAACGATTAAGAGGGATGAATGATGGAAAAGCCTAAAGTTGTCTTTTTACATGTCCCAACATGGTTTGGTTTCTGGCGCGTTTACGTAGAACATTTTGATCGAACTGTAGCTTACTTTTGGGAAGAACATGAAGCCCGTTCTTACACGAATTGGCGTAATGGGTTCAATGACTAATGGCCAAAATAATCGACACCTCCACCACCGACCCCAATTCCCTCTCCGAATGGGATCGCCAACAAATCTACAACGGCCTCGATTGTTGCCTCACCCACGAAATATTCCAAATCATCCATCCCCAACTTGACGCCAACACCGGGCCTACCTACGAATTCTCCAAATCCCTTCAAGGCCCTGCGCTTGAAATGCGGCTTCGCGGGGTCCTTGTGGATCAACGCCGCAAAGCAGAGGTGATAGATGAATATCACGATCAGATCGAGAGGCTCGAAACGAACTTGGAGCGAATCATCCTTGAAGGGCTTGGGCGTGGATCGTTCAATTGGCGCAGTAACGCTGACCTTCAAGATGTCTTCTACAACCGACTTGGTATCCGTCCAATTATCAGGCAGGGAAGGCCAACAGTTAATCGCGACGCTCTTGAACGGCTTGAAAGCTATCAAATCGCTCGACCAATTGTCCGACATATTCAGGCATTACGCGAGCTAGGCAAAAAGATCGGTGTCCTCAAAACGGAGATAGACCCAGATGGCCGAATTCGAACGAGTTACAATATCGCCGGGACTAATTCTGGAAGGTTCTCCTCAAGCTTTAGCGAGTTTGGGTCAGGCGGGAACCTTCAGAATATCGAAGAGTCACTTAGGTCTATATTCGTTGCAGATGCTGGATACAAATTCGCCAAATGCGACGGAGCCCAAATCCAATCCCGAATTGTCGGCGCAATTGAATGGAATCTCTTCTCAGATGCTCGTTACTTGGATGCTTGTGAATCAGGCGATCTGCACACAATGGTTGCAAAAATGTGCTGGCCCAACCTCCCATGGACCGGAGACCTGAAGCATGACAAAGACATCGCCGAGACCCCCTTCTACCGCCACTACACCCACCGCTTCATGTGTAAGAAGATAGGCCATGGATCAAACTTCAAAGGACAACCTCCTACAATTTCCCAACAAACCAAACTCCCCCAGTCGGTCATTGAGCAGTTTCAGCCCAAATACTTTAAAGCCTTTCCTGCGCATTACCGTTGGTTTGAGTGGACCGATTCGCAAATCCGAAAGCACGGTTACGTTGTATCACTTGACGGCCGAAAGCGATGGCACTTTGGTCGCCGAGGAGACGACGCCGGAATACGAGATATGCTTGCGTATCAAGCCCAAGCTACCGAGGCCTTTATAGTCAACACCGCAATGCTCGACATCTGGCACTCCCGCACCGCCATAATCATGATGCACGATCACGACGCCCTCACCTTCATGTACCCCGAAGCCCAAGAAGACGAAATCATCCCCCGCCTAATGGCACAGCTACGCGTACCGATTACCCTTAACTCCGGCCGCGAATTCATCGTGCCGTTTGATTGCAAAGTGGGATGGAACAAAGGTGAATACAATGAAAAAACCAACCCTGATGGGCTCAGGGACTACAAAGCCGGGGACAACCAACGGCGCCGGGCACCGAAAGTGTCAATCTTGGATCGACCAGTTCGTAGAGTATCATGACAACCTAGAGTCCCCGATCATCTGGCGCAAGTGGGCGGCCATCACGGCCATCTCTTCGGTTTTGGAGCAGAAGGTATGGCTCCAGACCTCTAGCCATCTTTACCCAAACCTCTACACCACCCTCGTCGGCCATCCGGGCACAGGCAAAACCCGTGCCGTCCGCGCTGTTAGGAGATACCTTCATGAAATCAAAGACTTCCATATGGCTCCGACGTCGCTTACGGCGGCTTCACTTGTTGATGCTTTGGCCCACAGTAAGCGTGTCATTGTACAACTGCCGGATCCTCCACTCGAATATAACTCCCTATCAATTGTCGCGGATGAACTTGGATCGTTCATGCATAAATACGACAATGAGATGGTGGCAGTGCTTAGCAGCTTCTACGACCCTGATCCATATGGCCAAGACCGAAGAGGCAAGGAGATTAAAATTAGAATCAAGTCGCCGCAACTTAATATTCTTGCGGGTTCCACACCATCCAACCTCCTCCAGTTCGTCCCCGAAGGAGCATGGGAGCAAGGGTTTATGTCGAGAATGATTTTGGTCTACAGCGATGAGAAGATAATCGGTGACGACTTCGCCACCGAATCAAAACCACTGAACAAGGACCTAATGCATGACCTCAATATCATCAACACGTTACATGGTAAGTATTCTGTCTCGACAGAATATCGGGACGCTGTTAATGCTTGGCGGCAGTCTGAGGAGCAGATCGATGGCTTCCCAAAGCCTTCGCATCCGAAACTTGCTCATTACAATACCCGGCGACGAGTTCATCTTTACAAACTTTCCATCGTCGCCGCCGCAGAACGATCAAACGCCCTCTTAATAACAAAGGATGATTTCAACCGCGCCATGTCTTGGCTAGTCGAAGCCGAATCCCAAATGCCCGAAATCTTCACCGCATCCGGTGGTGGCCTCGACGCCCAAGTCCTTGACGAAGCCGCGTTCTTCTGCCAATCCTACACCCTCACCAAGAAGATGGTACCAGAACAGGCACTGGTTAGGTTTGTATCCCAACGAGTGCCTGCCCATACAGTAATGCGGGTGGTGGATAATATGGTCCGCTCGGGGATGCTTGAAATAGTCTCTACCGACGAGCGGACCTCACTTCGGGTTTTCCGTCCGAGGTAGAATCTCAAACCAAATCGGCTCGCGGTCAATCACAATCGGCCAGTTCAAAACCCACTGTAGCCAGTTGCAGTAATATTGAATCTGAACCTCCCGCTTGGTTAAGCCGGGAGGAATGTTGTAAGGAAGATCGAATTGAATCGCATATCGGCCCTTGACCACCCCAGTACCCCGGATCACAGTTGGGCGTTGAGCGTAGTCGTAGACAATCCCATTCATTGCCACCAACCATTGCCTTGCGGTTCCGGTACAGGATCGGGTCGATACCGCTTCCCACACAACCGTCACGGTCTTACTCGGCCGCATGTCCCCTTCAAGAGTTTGGGAAATGATCTTGACCGGATTATTTCGATCCAGCGCCATAAATGTCAGGGGCACCACCACAAACAACGACACCGCTGCCGCCGTCAAATGACAAAGCCACCTACGTTGGGTTGGAGTCATTTCGCACCTATCTTGATCTGGATGTATTCCGACACAGCCTTCCATAATGCAAAGCCCGTCAAAATTCCCCCTGCCAAATAGGTCGCCCAAACCCGTAGGTTTGAGCGTAACCATTTCATCCGCTTCTCGGCTTCAAGAAGCTCGCGGAGGTCTTGGATTTCTTCATCCGAGAGCGGATCATCGGCCATTTTATTTACACATCTTCCGGGAGAGGGGAGTTGAAGTCGTTAAGCTGTTGGTCGAGCAGGTCTTCCACCGCCTTGAGGTCGGCCTCAGTGACCGTCCCGCCCGAAGAGTTCTTCTCCACCAACGCAGCCAAGGCCTTGATCGCCGGGCTCGCCGCTTCACTTGCCTGCCGAATGGCCTCGATCAACACCATGCCCTTGGCAACGAGTTCAAGAATCTTATCCGCGTTCATGGTACCGACACTCCATTGGTTTGAGCCACCGACCGAGCATCGGCAATGAGCCCAATCAGGGTATTATAGGCGTTGATGGCATTCAGCCGATCATTGGTCTTGACGTAGGTCCGGAGCCGGGGCAACATCGCTGCCGCAGGCCGAGTGAAGGACTGGACCTGAACAATCACATCCCTACAACTCTGGGCAATTTGCTTCCGAACACAAAGGCCCTTGTAGGTGTTGAGGGCCGAAGCCACAATCACCATCGTCTGTTCGACATTGTAAAGGTCTTTGGTTGTAACCGGGTTCGCCACATCACGGGTCAACGGCTCAAGGTACTTACACCCACCAAGGGTCAGTACCAACACTAAGGCTAGAATCGTTTTCATCACACCACCTTTGGGCTGGGAAGTTCGTTGGCTTTAGTCTTATCCACCAACTTAACCTGAGCTACCTCAGGCTGGTTGGCGAGGGCGTTGATCAACTGATCCTTGGTTCCGTTCAACGGCACTCCTTCGTTAAGGTTCTTAATCGTAGCTTTGGCTTGGTTCTCGGGCTTAGCCGAGTTAGCGGCCCGGAGTGCGGTGTAGATCGGCACTAGCACAGTGATCAGGCCCGTAACCCCAGCCACAATCTTACCAACGCCTTGGCTGATAAGGTCGATATTGGCGAGAATGGTTTTGGAATCGGCGCTGCTTATAATGCCCATAAACACCGCCGTTGCAAGGCTGGCACTAAGCGCCGTCAACCCATGCCGTCCAGCCGCCTTCCACTGATCCCAAGTCCATGCCAAGGGATTAAGACTAAAGTTCATTTCAAGCTCCTTTCTGCTTTCGAATCGCCTCGAACAACTGCGCCTGAGCCACATCCGATCCGGGGGTGAATCCATGGCCGAGGTTGGTTTGGATGGTGTTGAACACCGTCACCTTGTTCGAACCCTTTGGCACGATCAATTGCCGAGAGCCGGGGTTGAAGAAGTCGAACGGCCAACTCGAGATTTGGGTTGCCTTAGCCACGTTGATCGACACCTCGCCGACGTTGCAATACATCGACGGGGAGTAGTAGAATGCGTGGACAATCCGCTCCGTCGGTGCCGCATTCGCCACCGCGTTGATGGTCGAGCAACCACAGCTGAGACCAACCATAATCCACGGATCGACGGTCTTGTGGAAGTACCGCAGGATCAAACCGGTTTCCTGAAAGTCCACCGGAGGCGGGGCGTAGATGCTCTTCCCAAACTCCTCCACCATCCTCTGCCAGAGGCTGTAGATAGACCCCGAGGTCCAACTCCCGCCCCAGCCATTGATACATAGTACATTCGGTTGTGTCATATCGGCTTTCCTTTCATCAACCCAAGGCTCTGTTGTCGAACCCCATTGATCCGTCTCACCCAGCCCTTGCCAAAGACCGGGAAGGTCTTAAGACTCCGAACAAACTTCAGCCGTTCTTCACAGATGGCCAAGATCATGAACTGAGTATCCTGCATCCGCATCGCCTGAAGGGTCTTGTTGCCGATGATTCCATCCGGGGTTACCTTGAGAATCTTCTGCAACACCTTCTGACTACGGCCAACGCCTGAGTTGACACCGTAATCAAACATCGCGAAGTCCAAGCCCGAGGGCATCAACTCACAATGCTGGCGGTCCCAATACTTCTCCTTGTAAATCTTAACCGCAACATCCCGCGGCATCTTCTTAATATCCAGTGCCGTTGCATTGGGCTTCCAATACATCCGAGCGTCGGCAATGGTAATGCCCCAGTTTGTTGCGCCACCGGGATCGGATGGATGGTTAGTATATCCCCCTTCCCATCCAAGGGTATACTCAAGGCTCTTTGGAAAATTGAGGTCCATCAACAAACTCCATGTTTGAATCTAAGCCCCCACTCCCGCCGACAAGACGAGACATGGACATGTTTACAACGCCCGGCATCGGTGGTATAACCACCCGGCCAGCCACGAAGCACGCGGTAGATACAAGCATAGTTCCCGGTCACATCAACCGCCTCGCCTGTGGCATGGCAGCTACGCATCCGGGTACCAGCGACGTTCTTGGCCACCACCCTTGGGCCGATTTTGGCCCCACATTCACGTTGAAGGGAATAGATGATTCCGTTAAGGCTCGTCGCCTCCGCCGTGGTTGCCACCAACAACGACATCACAATCAAAAACCAACGCATGGTTAGACTCCGTTAAACGGTTTGAAGAAACATATCACCGTTGGGAATGGATAACGGCAGATATGGTAACGACCGTCTTTACCCTCCTTTGCTTTGGATTCAGGGATAAACTCACCGGTGTCGAGGGCATACCCGCCTTCGACCTTTGTCACCGATCCCTCAGGGAGCGGGTAGCAATCTGAGTCCGAGCAGCATTCGGGTGGGTACCAAGAATGCGCCCAGACTGGGGTTATGGTTAGGACCAAGGCGAGGAAGGTTCTCATTTCTTGAGTCGGGTTTCGCCATAACGCAGGAGCCGATAGTATTCTCCGATGTCTCTTGGCGGAGGTTCGGTTCCACGGGAGACATTGTGCATTCCGCCTACAGCCCGCCCAATCGGCGCACCACCGGGCATCAACCCAACCGCACCTGCGGCCTCGAAGGCATGTTGCACTGGCTTCTTAGCTTGCTTGCCTTGGCCGATGTTGATACCGTCCTTAGCCATCTTCGAAATTGAATCGATCATCGACATAGCCGGGCTGGTACCGAAGCGACCGGATTCGGTGAAGTAGGTCAATTCCCGCGCTAACGGATACCCACCAACCGCCTCCGAGAACCCAATCCGCCACATCCACTTAAGCCAATCTTCGTCCTGTTTGGCTTTGGTATAGAACACCGCGGTGGTGAGCAATGGCACAAGCACCGCTCCAACCGCTGCGTCGGTGAATTCTTTCTTCGACTTCATCCGAGCTTCGGGCGTCGCCTCAGGGTTATTCATCTCCCGGAAGTTATGGCCCATGGTTCGGCGCCAGTTATACACCGTACCGAAGTATCCCATGAATACCGTGGCCGCTTTAACAAACTCATTCGGATGTCCGGTGATCATTGACATATCCGCGCGGCCAGTTGAACCATGCCGCTCACGAACTCGGGCATCGGCAAGGGCCGCGGCGGATTCATCCGTCAGCCCCTCCTTCTTACCTTCCATAAACTTCTCCCAGAAGGTAACCCGAGCCAGTCCAATCTGAACCTTTTTCATCGCAAAGAAGCTGGCCTTAACCGCCTGATCATAAACATCATCCTTAATCGAGCGCTTGATATACCGTTCAATCGCGCGGTTAACATCGCGGTCCATCAGGTTCTCGATGTTCTGAAGCTCCTTCGAATGCTGTTTTACTATCTCTACATTCGCTTCGCGCGAAGCCATATACGCCCCATAAACCCGTGGATCAAACGTACCCACGCTCGGGCTCATGATGGTAGCGATGTTATGGCCAAGGGCCGAATGCACCAAGTTAATCCGGGCCCACTTCATCGCCCGACTCCACGGACCAAGATGATCGCCGGAGTTATTCTCCACGTTCATCGCGCGCTGAAGCCAAGTATCCATAGGCTTAAGATACTCCGGCCCATAGCGGCGGCTGATCATATTCCGAATAGCCGGGTCGTGGATGATCTTGTTGGCGTTGATACCGAACTCGCGGTAAGAGATGTCGTTGATCACCTGCTTGAGTTCATACGCTATCCCATCAATCGGCGAGGTGATGTCAACGAAGTAAGCCCGGCCCGTGCGTTCTTTCAAATCGGACTTATTCGTGGTAGCCCGACGGTAGCCCGGCCCAAACGTCCCATCGCTGTCAGCTTCTATCGGGCGGTCAAAGCCGATTTCCTTGCCTCCAATCTGGTATTGCTTATCCGGCGACAGTGGGTAATACTCCCCATCAATCTCACCGAACTTGGTTTGAATCTTTCGGCCTTCGAGCCACTTGGGAATTGTTCCCGTGGTCCGGCGTTGCAACGCCTCGCGTTCGCCGCGCAAACTCTTATGCTGTTCCCAAGTATGCTTAACTAACTTCCAATCTTGCTCAGTGGCATGTTGGTTAACAAATTGTTCCAGCATCTGGGACGTGTGGGCAATCTGTTCTTTGGTCACCTTCAACCCATCCCGTGCCATAGCAATGCCCTGCGCCAACTTAAACATGCTGGACTCAGTGCCCATATTCAACATAATCCGCAGCAGGTTCTCACGGGTCAGCGGAATTGGTGTATTCGGCGACATCGGGTCCATGATCAGCGGATTCTCAATCTCCTTGTTCAAGCTCTTCCGCCACTCAGGCGTTGAGCCTTCGAGATTGACAAACGACTTCCTCATTTCCGTTTCAAGCTTATACGCCTTGGCCTTACCGTCCTCTTGCAGCCGAACCAACGCGGTCCAGAACGGTCCGAGTTCTTGGCGATAGTCGAAGTCCTTCATCAGGTTCTCGGCATGCACCAACCAAGAGTCGATTTCATACCAAAGCTTCGACATAGCATTCCGGGTCTGCGGATCAATCAGCGGCCGTTTTTCGAAGTTCTCCCGAACCGCGTCCCTAAACTCCTGACGATCCATTGCATTCTCACCAACCACCACCTTCTTCAAATCCCGAGCTTCGTGGTCAATGGCCGTAACCAGTTCGCTAAAGTCCCTCCACTCCTGCACGGTCATTTGGTCTTTGGG
>ERZ869929.886-NODE-886-length-13057-cov-6.842255_pt1 | contig 13057 bp, 18 predicted proteins | sample MGYA00579312_ERZ869929 | MGnify/ENA primary metagenome ERZ869929 (study PRJEB32216, sample SAMN09231818) | wastewater metagenome | place: USA: Maryland | collected 2016-08-09 | study: EMG produced TPA metagenomics assembly of the PRJNA472060 data set (Reclaimed... | reverse complement strand
GCCCTTAGTAAAAACTTAAAATTAACCACGACACTTGATAGGGCTATTACGCAAAACCCTTGTTATGTGCCGTTAAATTTAGAATTATGAAAGTAGTTTGTATAAATGCAAAACCAATAAATGACCCTGATGGAATACAAGCTCGTTGCTATGACTTGATTGAAGGTCAGATTTACAATGCTGAGTATGTGAGTAAATCATCTTGGGTAACGATTGTTATTATATAACAGAAGTAAAGGCGTTAAGAAGAGTTGAAAGATTTAGACCCGTTGACGATAATTGGGTAGAAGAATTGTTGGCAAGAATAGTCGAAAAAGTTGAAGCTGAAGAATGTGTGTCAACTTAATGGCACATAACGTCCGCAGGTATGTTTAGTGCCTGATTAAATAGGAAAAACAATCAAAATACTAATAAAGATGAAAAAAGAACAGAACTCACAAACAGCAGAAACACAGGCATTAAATATACCTGTTGTTAGCGGTAGTTTTAATGTACCACCAGTTAGAGTTAGATGGTATGGAGAACATATTGACGACATTTTTGATGGGACAGTAATTGATAGCGATGATATATATTATTATGTGATTCCAGATGAGAATACGGATATGGAAGTAAAATGGCGTAAAAATGAATGTGAAGTGTTAAGGTAAATTACCGCTAACGGCTACGCGTATACGCAGTAGCGGATTTGAAAAACAAAAGTTTAATTAATAACTAAAAGTAAAATATAATGAAAAAGTTTAAAATTAGTACAGTAGCCGCTATTGCCGTATATGCGATGTTAGTGGCTGGGCTTTCGTCTTGTTCAAGTGAATATAACGATACCGACCAAAGTAAATTTGTAGTTAAAGAAGTTTTAGAACGAAAAGGTATGTCAAAAATGACAACCTATAAAGTTTTAATGTTAGATGCTTCTGGTTTAGGTGAAAAGTCTTTTTGGATGGTAGATAGTATTGGTAAATATAAGGTTGGTGATAGGTTGTGGTTGCAGCCTTGCCACTAACTCGTTTTTATACGCAATACCAAAACAATAAACCTTCGCATAACCATTTAAATTCTATTGATTATACGAAGGTTTATTGCGTGTTAATTTCTACATAATAAATTTGGTAAATTAAAAAATTGTTCCTATCTTTGTATTCTAAATTAATAAAACATGGAACAAGAAATTTTAAATATACTACAAAAGCATTTTGAAGGACAAAATATTGATGCCGCAAAAAAAGAACTGTGTTTATTGTTTGATATAAGAAGATGTGATTCTCCTAAATGTACTAAATGTGGTGCAGATGAAACTAAACAAAGTTTGATTGGTGAGTGGAAAGATGGTAAAGAATATAGATGTGATGAATGTGATAACGAATGGGAATTTAAAGATTTCGAATAAAATTCTCATTATCTTTGTAATCTAAATTTAAATAACATGGAAAATCGAACACAAGCAATGATTTGGTGGAATAACTTAATATCTTTAGAAAAACAACAAATATGTGGTACTAACAAAGAATTAACTGGTAGTATTCGTAGATGGGAAACATTAACAGGTAGAGAAATTGAATATTTATTTAAAAAAATTCATCAAAAAAATTTGGTAGATTAAAAAATTCTCATTATCTTTGTAATCTAAATTTAAAACAAACAATTATGGAAAATTTAACAGTAGCTTATTTAGAAGAAAATTTCAGTAATCCACAGGATGCTTTTAATTACATTTACGCTTTAATTAATGATGCTCGTAAAGATTGTAGTTTATCAAATAAACCTGTAAAACCAACACTACCTATAAAACACACCACCGAAGATGTTAAAGTATATGCGGAAAAATTAGCATTATATGAAACTGAAAAAGAAGCATATGATAATAAGAGAGAAGCTGCTCAAAAAATCGAGAATGATTATTATCGTATTGGAGAAGATTATATCAAATCTATAACAGGATTAAATACTATTGTGCCACAACAGTATCGTGATAAACTTTATTCAAAAGCATATGAAGATGGACATAGTTATGGATTAAATGAGGTTTATATTAAATTAAATAATTTGATTGAAATTTTTGAATAAAAATAACATACAGATTTGAAAAAAGTTGTATCTGTATCTGAAATTAATTTAAACAACTTTTAAACAATTAAACAAATAAAAAATGAAATTAGGAAAAATTATCACATTAGCAAGTTTAGCAACAGTTTTATTAATTGGGATTTCGATTTTACTTATGTATTTTCACTACTTAAACGTAAATGAACAAAATAAATTAGTAGTACAAGGTAAAATCTCACAAAGAGAAAGTGTATTTGATGAAATGTTCAAAGTAATCGCACAAAAAGCGGAGGTTTCAAATCAATACAAAAAAGCCTTTTCTGAAATTTACCCTGATTTGATTTCCGGTCGATATGAAAATGGTAATGGACAACTTATGCAATGGATTCAAGAATCTAATCCAAACTTTGATGTATCCTTATATAAAGATTTGATGAGATCGATTGAAGGCTTACGAGCAAAGTTTAATAATATCCAAACAGAGTTGATTGCAGCCGATTTAGAACAGAAAAAACTATTACGAACCGTACCTAGTAAATGGTTCTTAGATAAGAATGATACAATTCCATTTGAAATTATTTCATCTACCTACGCAAAAGATGTATCAAAAACAGGAATTGATGACGATATTGTTTTGTTTGATTAATTTAGAGAGAGGTTGGTTAGAAATAACCAACCTTTTTTATTTTTAATATATATCTTATGAAAAAAGGTATATTAAAATTTTCTCAATTTAACGAATCTATCAAAAATATTGATAGAAATTTAGTTATTTCCGATATGTTTAAAAGAGTAGATTTGGATGAGTTTAATGAATGGGTTTCTCATAATGGTTATGAAGAAATAAATAATGATATAAAAGAACATTTTTTACAAGATGAATATTCTATTACTGTTGATGAGAATGGTATAATAGAGTTTTATGACTTACCATCTTCGGTTGAAGATATAATAGGTGATAATTTTGTAAAATTGTATCATTTTACAGCAAGTAAATTAAAGAAATCTATTTTAGAAAAAGGATTAATTAAAGGATATGTAAAAACAAATCCATATATGAATTCATATTTAGGTGTTTATCTAACCACTCAAACATCTGGTGCAGTCATAAACGGATATAAATATAAAATCATGCAGAAACACAAATCTGATGTAATCCAAATAACAGTTAAAATGAAACTTTCAGAAATAAATCCTGATGATGACGATTCTGATATAGAGTCAGGTAAATATCAATTTTATACTGATTATATACCACCTGATAGGATTATTGAAATTGAAAAAACTTATTAATTTTTTTAATATATACGATAAAAAAATAATATGTATATAATTGACAAATTTCAATCGTTTAATGAATCGTTTAGTGATGGCGAATCATCACACTATAACTCACTTCTTACAAAGTGGGCAGAAAAATATAATGTTAAATTTGAGTGGAAGTTTAAAGAAGTTAAAGGTAAAAGAAAACCATATTTTGCTTTAAATTTAACTTATGATGAATATATTGCCTTACCTTCTGATGCTAAAACAGAATTAAATAAATTAAATAGACAATTCAGAGTTGATTTTGAATATAACAGAAGCGGATATTGGACTCCTGTAATTTCATAATTAATCTTTCTTTTCAAAAATATTAAAGTTATCTGTTTTTCTAAATTTATAACCTTTGTATCTATCTTCTATTGCTTTCTTTATTACATTACCTGTAATCATATCAGTTGCTAATTTAGTTATTGAATTTTCATCTAAATTGTTTAATTTTATTTCCATAGATATTTCGGGTATTATGAATTTCTGTGATTTTATATACTCACTTACAAAATTAATGAAGTTATCTCTAAGAACATATAATTGTTTTTTATTGATAGCAATAACATTAATATCCTTTGTTAGAGTATCAATCGTATAGAAACCATCCTCTATCTTTTTAATATTAACTCGACTTGTTTTATACAAATCTGCCAAATACCGAACAATTTCATTTTCTTCATTTTTATCAATCGGTGTAAACTCTACAATACTATTGTTAAATGTATATGATTCAAAAGTAAGTACACCATCTAATTCTGCATTACATCTATCCTCCACACAATCATAAATAACTTTATCAATATTTTCAACACCCTCTAATTTCCATCTTTTTTTAAAGTTGGTTAACTGTGTTTTATTTGATAAATGTTTCTTTAAACCCGTAGGCATAACTTTATCATAGTGTTTATCCAATATCTCGTTGATATGGTTATAATAATAGTTTATAATTTTGGTATTATCTAATTTCATACTCTATATATTAAAATGAGAGATGTTCTTTTTTATATATAGAGTATGAATCTTTATAACATAAAGGCTATGTATTCAAATAAGCCTGTACAATTAATACCTTCACAAAAATTTACAACTAAATATATTAAAGAAGACCAAGCGTATATACCTCGATTTTCTTATAAATCAGAAGTTTTCCCTGATATTCCTATTAATAAACCTATGAAATTTAGTGAAAAAATTTTATTGAGGGCTATTAAATATGGGATGGTTATGTTAATACGTTATAAAGGTGCAGAAGATAAAGCACCAAATGGACACGAACGGGTAATTTATCCACTTGTATCGGGTTATTCAGCAAAAGGAAATCCATTAATAAGAGCATGGCACTTATCGGGATGGAGTGTTAGTAAAAATACATATGCTAAAAAAATATGGCGTATGTTTAGAGCAGATAGAATTTTATCAATAACCTTTACCGGAACATTTTTTAGATTAGCACCAAAGGATTATAATCCTAAAGATAAAGGTATGAGAGGTGGTATTGTTGCATCAGCAGATTTTAATTCAATTAGACAAAATCAAAAAGCATTATTAGCAACAAATAAAGTTCAAAACGCAGAAGAAGTTACTTTAGATAAAGATGGTGAATTTGCAACTGTTATAGTAAAAGATTTAAATTCCGTATTAGATTTAAACTCACCTTTAGAAAATGCCTTTATAAATAATCTAAAAGATATTGATTCTTTACGTATTACATTTTTAAAATCGGTATATGGTAATAAGTATGTTGCTATATTAGGCTCTATTGGTAAACCAAATAGAACTGTAAAACTTAAAACGAATAAAGGTTCAGTTTTAGGTACTTATAAAGTTTTAGATTCTATCACAGGTGATATATTAAAAAAGAAGATAAAACTAAAAGGCAATAGTGAGTATAATTTATATGAGTTTGTTAAGAAATTATAAACGATTGTAAATTTCCATTAAAATACTAACATCATATTCGGCATCATGTAGTTTAGATTCATCTACCTCTATACCCAATTCTTTAGCAACGGTCATCTGTTTAAAATCACTCATTAAATGTCTTTTGCCTTTGAGTTTATATGATGCTAATAAGTAACAATCCAATGGGTTTGTCCAAAACCAACTATTCATGTATTTATCGTTATGCCTGTTAAAAAATTCTTGTAAAAAAGGAATATCGAATCTATGTATATTATAACCCACTAAATGAAATTTATCTGACTTATTAAATCTATCTACATATTTAGATAACATTTCGATGAATTTTAAATAAGTTTCTTTTGCATCGGGATAACTCATAATTTGTTCCAAGCTAATTTTAGATATAGAAAGTGCTTGTTCTGAAATTATATCATTTTCATGTGGCTTTAATTTGAAATTAAATCTTTCCACAATTTTTCCATCAATAACAACCGCACCCGATAGTTGATGAATTGAATTTATTTTATGGTCTAAACCTGTTGTTTCTGTATCAAAGAATAATAACTTTTCCATTTTTTAATAATAATTTTTATAAATATAAGTAATTTTAGTGAGTTTAACAAATTAATTTTAATTTAATTTGTCTTATTTTATTTAAGTTTTCTGATACATATCTGATTATCATAAATTTATCTTCTAATAAAGTAATAGTATTACCTAAAATAAATTCATGTTCACCATCTATTACTATGGTATCCATGAAAATATTATCCATTATTTTCTTACCGATACCTTTTTTAAGTTTTATGTAAAAATCCACACTATTTGTTTCGAATTTTATCTTATCAATTTTGATTTTGGACTTATTATCAGTTATGTAAATACTTGCCATAATACATATAGTTTGAAAATGGAAAAAAGTTGCTTTTTCCTTTAAATATATACGTTAAAATAATAAAAAAATTATGGTTAAGTCAGTATTAATTCTTGAACAGAGTGGTAATAAGCTAACCTTAGAAAACACAAGCTCTACCAAGAGCAGATGTATTTTAGGTGGTGAGTTTACTCGGTTCAATGTTAAAAACCGTAACGAACGTATTTATACACCTGAGAAATTTATTCCTGCTTTGGATGAGATGAAAACACGTATAAATGAAATGGTCGTTTATGGTGAAATGGACCATCCTGATGTTTTTGATACTTCTTTAAAGAACGCCTCACACGTTATAAAAAGCTGTGATTACGTACCTGAAAGCAATGCCGTATTCGGTAAAATTCAATTGTTAAGTTATGGTCGTGGTAAAGATGCAAGAACAATCGTGGATGATGGGCTTCCATTATTTGTATCGTCAAGAGCCGCAGGTATAACCGAATCGGATGGTAGTGTAAGTATTAAAAAACTTTTCACCTATGATTTAGTTGCAGACCCCGGTTTCCCGACAGCAAAAGTGGAAGCATTGAATGAATCATTAGGATTTTCGAAAAATGCTAATTTTAGAATTTTCGAAATGAAGAATGAGGAAAAAATAAATGAATTGTTTAATATGAACAAGAATGATTATGTAACAAAAGAAATGATTGATACATTCTCTAAATATCAAAATGGTGAAATTGCTAAAATGAAAAAGCAATTAGAAAAGATGATTAAAGAGGGTAGAAACAATCCATCTGAGATTAACGATTTACTAGAGCGTTATGATGAGATGAACACAACACAAAGTAAGATTTTACAATATTTAGATTATTTGGCAGATAAAGTACAAATTAGTTTAAGTGAAACAAAATCTATCAAAGAAACCCAAGTAAAAATTATTGAACATAATGATTACTTAGCAGGTGAAATTGAAAAAGTAATTGAGTATGCTGATTACATTGTTGAAAATGTAGACAACTTAATTAACTTTAGTGAATACATCGCTGAAAACTTAGATAAAGCTATTGATTTTAGTGAATACATCGCTGAAAACTTAAATAAGAATATCGCATATTCTGAATACATCGCTGAAAATCTTGATTCATCTATCGCATTTAGTGAGTATATCGCAGAAAACTTAGAATCTTCTATTGAATTTAGTGAATATATCGCAGAACATTTGGATACTAATATCGCATATTCTGAATATATCGCTGAAAACTTAGATGAAACAATTTTATATTCTGAATACATCGCTGAAAAATTAAATGGTTCTTTAAATTATAGCCGGATGATTGCTGAGAAATTGAACAGTCGTAATAAGCTAAATGAGAATTATAGCGAAGAAGATACAATTGCATATCCAGAGGAATTTGGTATGGAATATATCGAAGATGGTGATGAATTTGAAATGGAAGAAACAGAAATGGGTGATGAGAGCGAAGCAGATTTAATAAATACTCCTGAGATGGAAATTAATATGGAAGTAGAAGAATCTGCCGAGGAATCAGAAACCGATGAAAATACAAGTGAGGTAGAAGTAGTTGAAGAATCGGAGGTAGAAACAGAAACCGAAGAGTCTGAAACAGAAACCGAGGAAGAATTTGATGCTAAGACATTAGAATCAAAGATAGACCTTTTAATTGAACGTGCTAATAAACAAAAGGTAGTTGAATCACAAGAGTCATATCACTTCTTAACGTTTTTAACTAAATCACAAAAAGATGCTTTCAATGCATTAACAGCCGAAGATAAAGACCGTGTAGTTCTTCATATAAACGAGAAGAAAGGACAGTATTTCACAGGTTCACAAGTCTTAGCATTAATGAATGAAGCATTAACAGTAGAAGCTGAAACAATGGAATCTAAATTAGTTCGATTGATGCCTGAATCTATTAAACCTATATGGGAAAGTATTTCAGACGAAGCGAAGATTTCTATTCTTAGTCAGCACAATTTCTTACCTGTAAAAACAGATGAGCAAATCGAACACTTTTGGTTAACTCGTGATTTTAAGGTAAATGAAACTAAGAAATTAGTATCAAAAGAAGATGTGTTGCTTGAAAGCTTCACCGATGCACAGATTAAATCTATTTTAGATAAAATCCACCGCATCTAATGGTTTAATCAAAAATGGAAAAAAGTGCCTTTTTTGATTAAATATATAAAATAAAAAAAACAATTATTATGAATTTTAATAAGGAAAAAGCCCTAGCAAAATGGAGTCCTATTTTGGAACAAATGGGTGTAAAAGATGTTGAGAAGAAAGATTGGATGGCAGAAATGGCCGAATACCAACACTTAAAATCTATCAACGAAAATGGTATAGCTTATGCTAACCAAGGTAATGTTGCAGGTATGGGTAATGTAGTATCTGCTCAACCTTTCGGTGTACCCGGAGTAACAGTAGGTACTAATGGTATCTATCAAGGTTCTGGTGACTATGGTCAACAATTGTTACCTGTGTCGATGAAAATCGCTGCTCAAACAATTGGTTTAGATTTAGTACCTGTTAAACCAACTCCAGGCCCAAAAATCGACTTAATGTATGTTGATTTCCGTTATGACGATAATCCAACTACATCAGGCGAAGAAAAACCACAGTTGTTTAAACTTAAATTAGCAACTGCTGACCAAGCAACTTTGAAAACATACTTAGAAAACATTCTAAGCGTATATGGTATCAGAGAACAAGTTGGTGGTTTAACTAACCGTGTATGGGTAGCTTTAACTGGTGCAGGGAACACTGCAGGTGGTACTTTAGCCGCACAACACACTATTGAACCAACTGGTTCTAAAGAAGGTGTATTGGAATTCTTAGGTTTCTCTCGTGTAGATTTGTTACCTATGTTCCGTGCTTACCGTCAGGTAAACACTGCTTCTTCTAGTGGTGCTGGTAGTACAGGTTGGGCATTTGACCCTACAAAAAACACTTTTGATTGGCAAGATGCTATGATTAACGTTGTAGCTGCTGGTTTCAAACAAGGTGTTGGTTTAGCAACTGGTGTTGGTGCAACTGGTGCATTGAATGCATTAGACCTTCCTTTAGTATCTGCTATGGAAGATAACATCACAGGTTATGTAAACAACTTTACAAACAACAACAAAACTCCTATGACAAGAGGTGAGGACGATTTATCTTATGCAGGTATTATCGCTCCCGAAGTTAGTACTAAATCTATCGCCGTAGGTACAATTAGCATTTCAACTGCTTTAAAGCGTACCGAAGTTGAAGATATTAAAGCTAACACAGGTATGGATATCGTTGAGAAAATGAAATCTGTATTAGTTAACGAATTATCTCAATTTATCTCTAAAGAGATTGTTAACAAATTATTCGAGATGGGTGAACTTAACCGTCAATCTGCTCCATTGTTACCTTCGGGTTCAGGTGCTACCATCTTTGACTTTGATGTTAACGCTTACTTGCAAAACTCAGGTTTATCAGGTGAAACTTCTCATGCAGTTCAACGTAAATTGATTACCAAATTGGTTAACGCTTCTAACTACATCGCAACAGAAGGTCGTGTAGGTCCAGCTACTTTCGTAGTAACCAACGGTAACTTAGCTGCTGCTTTGATGGACATCCATGCTTATAGCATTAACCCAGTTAAAGCTAAAATGAACGGACAAGGACAGTTATTCCCAGTTGGAACAATCGGTGAAATGACTATCTACGTTGACCCTTACATGAAGTATAACGACAACCGTATGTTAGTAGGTCGTAAAAACGCTCCTGACCAACCCGGTATCGTGTTCATCCCATACTTAATGGCACAAGAAATCAACATTATCAGTGAAGCAACCTTTGCTCCTCGTATGTTGTTACGTAGCCGTTATGCGGTAGGTGAATTAGGATGGTATCCACAGAAACAATATTTAACAATATATGTTGATGACCCAGACCAAGTATTAGTGTAATCTAACACTTATCAATAAAAAAAGCCACTTTTAAAGTGGCTTTTTTCTTTTTACATAATTGTTATCTCCGAAAAAACATTTTTATCAACGTGATATATACAATCAAAATGAGATTTATCCATTAATGCGTGGTGTACAACAAATATATGAATATTACTACTTTTTGCATAATCTTTCAAGAGTTCTAAAATCATTGGAATCCCTTCTATATCAATACCTGAAAATAATTCATCTATAAACATAATATTCACATCTTTTTTAGTACGCATCATTTTTAGATATGCAATCATAATGGCAATATTAATCTTTCTCATTTCACCCGTAGATAAGGTTTCAACATCAACTTCTTCTCCAAACTCCATCACCGTTGCATCAAATTCATCATTTAATTCAACACTATGATTTACACCTAATATCATTAAATTTTCTTTTAAAAACGAATTGATAGGCTCGATAATAGATTGAATAATCATTTTCTTAACCCCGTTTTCTGATAAAATAAATTTAAGTTGCTTGTGATACTCTTTTTTTATTTCTTGAGAATCTAATTGAATTTTTTTACTTTCTTTAGTTGTTTTTAAATTCTCAATAGTTTCTAAAAACTCATTTAGTGAACTATCATCTATTTTAGATTCGTTTAATTTATCTAAGCGTTCTAATTCTACTTTATAAATATTAATCTCATTTTTACATTTGTTTAAAGCAATTAATGTATTATCGTACAACGTTTGCCCCTTGGTTAAAGATGTCCTTAATTTTGCTTTATTTTCTGTTAATTTAACTCTATTGCTTTCTAATTCATCTTTAACTTCATTCAACTTATTTAATCGCTCAATAAATCCTTTCTTTAGGTCTAAATGGAAGCTACTACTTAAATCTGTTTGACAGGTTGGACACTTATCATTATCATAAAGTTTTATTTGATTATTTAAGTGTTTAATATCATTTAAAACAGTTGATATTGATTTATTACATTCAATAATCTCACTATCAACGGAATTAGCTAAGTTTTTATATTTATCTAATTTTTCTTTAATCTTATCAAAATCACTTTTTAGTTTTAAGCCGTTCTCTTTATTAGTATTTATTATATTTTTGTATTCTTTTTGCTTATCTAAATAATTAAAATTTCGTTGAGTTTCCAACTTGGCTTTAGTTGCATCAACCGAATTTTGTATCTTTTTAATATTGTCATCTAGGGTGTATATCTCTCCCTCTAATACTGAAATTTCTTCTGTATTTTTAGAAATCATTTTCTTTAAAACCTCGTTTAGACTATTTAATATTTGTAGATTGAAAAGTTTATCTAAAATTTTCTTTTTATCATCTGTGCTTAATGATATAAAATTTTTAAAATCGTTTATAGACATAGCAATAAATGACTTAAAGGTATCTAAATCCATTTCTATAAAGTCTAAAATGACATTATCTAAGTTTGCATTTCCTGCTTTAGGATTTGGACTGTCGTTTTCATATACTTCTAAGAGTGTTGGTTGCTGACCTCTTTTGATTTTAAGAATATCTTCATTCTTTTTACATATTACATATGCTTCTAAGTTTTTATTTTGTCTATTGGGTAGTGATGATAATTTAATACTTTTTTTATAATTACCCCTTACTTTATTGTAAAATACATATTCGGGAATCTCTAAAATTGAGCTTTTACCTTTTCCATTCTTACCTGCTATTAAATTAATACTACCCTCATTTTCATCTAACTTTATGACAGTGTAGTTATTACCATAACTTTTGTAGTTTTTCCAACCAAATTCAATTATTTTCATAAGAAACGATTTTTTATATATAATAGATGAAGAAATCAAAAAAGTTTTTTGAAGGAACGATTGAACAGTATATAAAAAAGATGGGAATAGGTAAAGCCAATAAAATAAGGTTATCTAAAACAAGAGCATATTATGATTTTTATTATGAAGATAAAGAAAAGTATTATGTAAATAAGGTAGACGATGATACAAGTACGTGGGTTGTAGCACCGGAGTTTAAAGGTTGGATTGAATACCTAATTGCTATTGGATTTAAAATGGAAGAAATTTAATTTGTTTATATGAGATTTTTTTCTATATTTGGTGAAAATTCGAATATATGAAAACAATTATTGGAAACACAAGAAATTTTAGCTATCAATTTGATTTTAATGGTAAACTATTAAAATGTACCGTACCATCATTAGATTATCAAAAAGTTATAAAGTTTTTAGATAATACTATCTTAGCATTTTATTATGATACAGAAACCTTTGATGTTAGTTTATTTCACGAGGGCATTGAGGTAAGCGATAAGCTAAGAAATATTCTAAACAATGAAGTTTTGATGCGATATACATCCGTTGTTAGTTTTGAAGATTTTTTATCAAGTAAATATGTACTACCGTTTGAGGAAATTATTACATATGATGATTATGATGAGGAAAAAGAACGATTAGAATATAATACATACTGTGATAGTATTTTAGTTAAAATGGAAAAACAAATTAGTAATGTTTTAAATGGTTTATATAATATACCTATTAAAGAATCTGTTATTGAACCTGAAATTGAATATGATTATTTTATAATAGTTGAACCATATATGAATGAAAAATATGGCTCAAAAGTATATAAAATAAATGATAAGAGTAATTTTTATTGTGAAGAACTTAACCAAGCATTTCCATTAAAAGAAATGCTTCTATTAAAGAAAGAAGATTTATTAGTTGAGTGTAATTATAAACAAGGAGATGTTTTAAATTATAATAATATAAACTTTGAAAACTATCCTCAAGATTATAGTGAGTATCTTAAAGAGGGTGATATTAAGATTCATAGAATATATGAACATGGCGTAGTTGAGATTAGTGTGGGTGAAGATGGATTCCAAAACTATGTTTTACATGCTAAAGATTTTGTATGATACCATTAGATAATTGGTTTATTTTGAAAGAAAGAGGATTGGAACACCTTTTGA
>ERZ869929.885-NODE-885-length-13068-cov-3.953431_pt1 | contig 13068 bp, 15 predicted proteins | sample MGYA00579312_ERZ869929 | MGnify/ENA primary metagenome ERZ869929 (study PRJEB32216, sample SAMN09231818) | wastewater metagenome | place: USA: Maryland | collected 2016-08-09 | study: EMG produced TPA metagenomics assembly of the PRJNA472060 data set (Reclaimed... | reverse complement strand
CTTTAAATAGAGGAGTTCACTGTCTTGTTTTTAGCTCCCCCTCTATCCTTTCAGTATCATATTCTCTTATTTTATCTATTTCTTTTAAATCTTTCATATTTTCGCCTCGTCTATTTTTATCTAATTTGTTAATAGGAGTTAAGCTCAAACCCCTTAAAGAATATAAACTAAATCTGTCTGGTGTCGCCCCCAACTTTTCGCCCTTTAATATAGGTTAATAAGTGGAGTGATCACCCCAGAAGAATAAATAAAAAATAAAAAAAATAATAAAGGACAATCGCCCTTTAATAGGTGTGTGTGTTTTAGCCCCCCCATTTTTACGTCAAGAAATAGAAACATAGCTATTGTAGTATATATATCGTGGTGGGTATTCCAGAATATAACTATAACTATATAGATATTACAAAAGAAAAATTAAACCAAAAAAAAAGAAATAAGAAATAGAAATCAAACAAAAAGAATATAAGATTGCTGAATAATAGAAAAATCGCCCAGCTCATTTTTAGGCGTTCTTATGCTCTTAGTTAGTATAACAGCTTTTGATTTTAAGAATAAATCTAATTCAGAAAAGGATAATAAAGGTTTATTAAGAATGTTCCTTATATGTATCCTCTCTGCTGTTGCTGTAAGTTTTCCTAAGATTTCGGTTTTTTCGGTTTGTTCCATTTTAGTTCATCTCCTGCTTAGTTAAGCATAAGATAGGGTATATTTAAGAATATAAATACTTGTTGCGATTACTAAACAATAGTAAAAAGAATATAGTTTAATCTAAATTGCTGTTTTTCTCCTAAGATAATCAACAGCTTAAAGGTTATTAAGTATATTTTCAATTAGTATTTTATTTATAATCTCCTCTTGATTTCTGTTTATGTTTGTTATTCCAGCTTTGTTTAAAGCGTCTATCTCCTGATAATATCGCTTATTCTTGTTGGTGGTTAATACTCCTCTGTAGAATGTTTTAATCCTTCCTGACGCTTTTCCTGAGAGTAACCTGATAGGCGTATCCTTCCTATATCGTTTTATCTCGCTGTTGGTTAATATCTGTTCTATTTTTAAGCGTGGTGTTATGTTCTCCAGCATAAGTTTTTTATGCTGTGTCTTAGTTAATGACGCAATCAACAGAAAACCAGCTTTCCTTATTCTAAGAAGGCGCTTGTTTGGGTAGTATGTTATACCCAAATCTATTTTAATCAACTTTTCGTTATCCATAGACAGATAAAAAAATAAATCTGTTTCGCTGTTCCCAGCTCATCAGTATGGAATTAATCGCTTAGTCTATCAGATAAGCCCAAAACCTTCCTGATTTCCTGAGATGCTCCACCGAACAATTCTTTTTTAAGATTGCTCTTGTTGGTTATCAGGATAAGGTTATCCTGTGAGATGCCCTTTTTCTCTCTTGCGTAGTCATGAAATAAAGCGTTCTGTGGCTGTTTTTCTGCTCTTGCTGTGGTGTCGCTGTAAGCGTTCCATAATTCAGACAATACTTTGATTTCGGTGTTTTTTTGTTCTGCTTTCATGTTTGTTCTGCTCCTGCTCTCATTTCCTTATGGAAATCTAAGCATAAGAATTATATAGATAAATAGTTTTAAAAGCATATAAGCACAACTAACAGGTAGTTAATTTTTCTTATATCTAACTTTTGCGCTTGTTTCGTTTATTGTTATTACTTAACGATAGTTAATTTATATATATTTTATAATATATATTTGATCAACTATATATTGGAGTATATATTTTCCAAAATAGATTTTCTGGAATATGTAATAGTCATGTAAATTTACCATTTATCTATTTTTGTAAAAATCACAATTATCTATTTTTTGGGCCATAACAAAAGATTTATAAATAGAAACAAATAACTATCTCATATGATTAGAGTCTTGGTAGCGACACCAATTAATGAAGGGAAAGAAGATCTTTTTGAAGAGTTTACATATAATCTATTTAAGCTCGGTAAAGATTTTAAATATCTTTTAGTAGATAATTCTAAAGATGCAGATTTCGGCGGTTACGCTGGCGCGTTTGACCATTATACTCATTTCTATCTGCCGAGGGCGTTTGACCGGATTGCTATGGCCAGGAGAATTGCTAAGAAAGTCGCTGTTGAGATGGATTATGATTATCTTTTGTTTATAGATTCTGATGTTTTCCCGGAGAGGAAAGAAATAGATAAGTTAATAGACTCAAAACTTGATATAGTGAGCGCAATGTGTATGACCTTAGACCAGGAGGGTATGCCTATTCCGAACGCGTGGATAGGCGGAAGACCAGTTGATTTGAGATTAAATGGGATAGTTGAAGTTGATACAGTTGGATTTGGCTGCACGTTGATATCAAAGCATGCGTTAGAATTAAGTGATTTTCAAGTAGAAAGAAAAGAAGGAATAGTATTTACTGGGGAAGATTTTTATTTCTGTAAAGTGGCAAAAAATAATGGAATTAGAGTATTTGTAAATTTAGATGCGTCTGTTAGACACAAGATTGGCGAAGACCATTGGGATTACGATGTCGATTAGACTCAAGACGGTTTAGTAGATCATAAATTCCTGTTATTCCAGAACACTCACAATCTATTCGTTCTATGATCTTGGCTTGGTTGTAAGTGTTTAATGTTTTCATAAATCTATTGTAATAGACCTTGCTTATCCCAAGATACACATTAACTTTGTTACTTGATAGGATTAAATTTATCTGTTTATACCATTGAGTTATTTCATTATCCCGACTTCGTTGAAACCTTTGGGCCGACTGACCTCCCTGGCAATGTTTAGAAGGGACTATACTTGTGTCTTTTGCGATTATTTTAATCTCACCATCTGAATAAACTCGGGCCAGACAGAATTCACTAAGATCTACTACGAGCAGTTCATAAACTATTTCTTTACTCTCTGGAAAATTCAGCAGCTCTTTACCGCAGTAGTAAATCTTCTTGTTTAAAGTATAAGGTTCAACTGTAAGTTCTTCATTATTCCAATAAATACTTACTCCAGAAATAGAAGGATTAATGCTAAAGATAGTGTGCTATCTTGTTAAGTCCTTTGAGAGTAGAAACTTTCGTTTCTTTATCTTTGATGTTCTTTGCACTTGAAATCTCTTTGTCCATATTTGGAGCTTGAGATCCTTCGGGTATGTGTATTGTTATCATCTTTCCTCCAATAAGGCATAGCTGGGAATTGCACCCAGATATCTTGTTTTGCAGACAAGTGCCTGACTATTCGGCCACTACACCAAAAATGCAGATAGCAGGATTCGAACCTGCGAAGCTCTACGCAACTGGTCCTAAGCCAGTCCCATTAGACCACTTTGGTATATCTGCGTATGAGGTAAGTAGGATTTGCACCTACGAGTTCCTATGAACACCGGTTTTGAGCCAGTTCCGTTTGACTACTTCGGGTATTACCTCGCATGCGGAAGGACGGAATCGAACCGACACGGGGCCTTCGCCCATAAGATTTTAAGTCTTACACATTCTCCAATTTGCTACTTCCGCGAAACGTCCTGTGAAGGACTTGCACCCTCTTGCCCCAAAGGACGCGGTTTAGCAAACCGCCGAACGTCTATTCGTTCGCACAGGACAAAAAGCCAATGTAGGGATTTGAACCCTAATCAGGTGGTTACAGGCCACTCGCACTACCAGGTTGTGCTACACTGACAAACGCCAACGGTCGGCGTCGCACCGGCATGCCCAAGGGCACAGTTTTCAGGACTGTTGAGTTCGCTACTACTCAGCGTTGGCAACGGAGATACCCGGACTCGAACCGAGACTCTTTCGATTAACAGTCGAATGCATTAACCATTATGCTATATCCCCAAATAAGGAAGAACGGATTTGAACCGCTAATCTCAAGGTCATGGGCCTTGCGGGATAACCGTGTTACCCTACTTCCTTTTTAATTTGTTGTTGCCCTAAGCAACCATAAGAAACCTAAAGCAACATTTTTGATTAATTGGACAATGAACTTAACAGTGATGTTAAATTACACATTCCGGTATTAATCGTTGCTTTCATGATTGTGAAAAGCCACACGTTAATGTTTTATTAATGTGTGGGTGGTGATTGTAAATGCAAGGTAACGAGCAATAAAGGTTTTGTTTTCGATCCATAGTTGAAGTAACCCTTATTTACGACACTCGCAATAGGTATATGTAAGAACTAGTATATAAATCTTTCGGAAAAAATGGTGGGAATATAAAGATTTGAACTCTAACTAACTGTTCTGGAGACAGTTGTGCTACCATTACACTATATTCCCAATCTCCGCAGCCGGAATCGCACCGGCATCTGTCGGTCTACAGCCGACGGTAATGGCTTTTATACGATACGGAGGTATGCGTGTGTCGGGATTTGAACCCAAACGAGCTCGTTGGAAGCGAGCCATGCGACCGAGTAACATCTCACACGCGTTTAATCATCATCATAAGGTGTTTGCAAAAACATCATTAAGATGCTTATTTGTTTCCAAGTTAATTTAACTCCATGTTGATCTTTAATTGTTTTTCTGAATTTTTTAAGTTCTGCTTTTACTTCTTTCCAATTGATTTCATTTTCAATATGTTCTCTAAATGATTTTCCTCTAATATGGGCCGGAAGTAAAGGATTATCTCCAAACACTAATTCAATTTTTCCTCTATGAAATGCTTTGTGGCAAGTTTTGCAAAGGGTTACACAATTTCTAAGACTATGCGGCCCATTATTTCTTTGAAATCTAATGTGATGCATAGTTAATTCGCTATTTGTATTTAGGCATTTAACATTCTGACATTTAAAATTATCTCTTCTTAATACACTTCCTTTGATTAAATATTTTTCGTATATTTCATCTTTGATAGTTTCCTCTATTTGAGACAAGTTTTCTCCACTCCATTTTTCAAAGTATTCTTTTTTACTTAATGGTTCTTTGTATGTTTCGTATGCCATTTGGATCTATTTTTTAGATTTGTCTAAAAAACACATTTACTTATAAATGTTAGGATATAATAATATCCTTTTTGTCCGATGTTGATAATATGGTGAGGCCTGCGAGACTCGAACTCGCAACGTCTGATCTTCAGTCAGGTGTGTTTCCGATTACACCAAAGCCTCAAATGGTTAGGTAGCCGGGAATTACACCCGGGCCTGCAGAGTCACAGTCTGACGTGCTACTACTACACCACTACCTAATAGGTCGTGTGGGAATCGAACCCACGTGGACACAGATTAAAAGTCTGGCGCATAAAACCATTCTGCCAACGACCTGTAATACTGCCGACAGGATTCGAACCTGTGTCTTCTGGTCCAAAGCCAGATATCTTTGTCCACTGGACGACGGCAGTATAAATGGAGTTGTCGGGATTCGAACCCGAAGCCTCTACATTGCAAGTGTAGCGTTCTACCGTTGGACTACAACCCCTTATGAGCGTGAGAGGAATTGAACCCCTATATCATGGTCCGAAGCCATGCACACTTTCCTTTATGTTACACGCCCGCTGGTGAGTGTAATGGGAATTGAACCCATATTGTCGACATATCAGGCCGATGTTCTACCATTATACTATACACTCAAAATAGTAGATTCGGGAATTGAACCCGATCTAAACGTGTATAAGACGTTCGTGCAAGCCATTACACCAATCTACTATGGTAGGCATACCGGGAATTCAACCCGGATATCGAGCTTAGAAGGCTCGTGTCCTATGCATTAGACGATACGCCCATGGCGGACCAATTGGGAGTTGCACCCAAGTCTCCTGTTAGACAGACAGGAATCCGTTCTGCTGGACTATTGGCCCAAATGGAGTATCGCAGATTCGAACTGCGGTTTCGTGGTTCCAGGCCACGGGTTCTAACCAAGCTATACTAATACTCCAAAAATACCCCCAGCGGGACTCGCACCCGCGTCTTTTGGCCGAAAACCAAATGTGATTGCTTCTACACTATAGGGGCATGGTGGATGTATCAAGATTTGAACTTGAAACTCCTCGGTGTAAACGAGATGTCATGCCAGGTTTGACTATACATCCATTAACACATTCGCGGTCCAAAACCGCAATCAAAAAAGAAGATCTTAAACCGCGAACAATTTAACGCCAATACTTTGGTGCTCTGGCTATAATATCAAAGCCCTGCACTTTCCCATATTGATGTTCGTGATTCATTTTGCTATCTCTGCCCTTAAGTCTCATCATTTCTGATGTAGGCGTGCAGTGACGCCTCGTTGTTCGGATTTTTCCTACACTTAAGGCACCCCGAGCCCGAGATTAGTCGGAACTTGGGGATAATGATAGTTAAATGTAACAACTGATATATAAATCTTTCGCTAAATTCCTACACAATCTATAAAAGGACGCTGACTTGCGCAAGCAACTACTCCCATAGCTAAGGCCATTGCAGTATCATCATGAGAAGAAGTCGATTGATAATGAGTAATATTTGATACCTTTGTTTCTTTAAATCCAAGAAGTTCATTTACTAAAACATTTGTATAAGTAAGTGCAGCCGGATCTTCAGGATTTCTTGGGAAAATAACATTACCCTCATCAAAAGCAACCCTTAAGGCCATAAGAAGTTTGTTTCTTGCGGCACTGTGGAACTCTTGTCCAATAACTTGATATCCTTCTGCTCTTAAATCTCTCATAACTGCGTCTCCAATACCATTTGGATCTAAGATAACTGCATTACAATCAAATTGTTTATAAATTTCTATTAATCTTGTAACTTTCGCATTCTTTGGAAAACCTTTGTGTCTTTCTCCATGCTTTAGATATATTTTACTATCTAACTTCTCCATTACACAATAAGCATCAAAGTCTGCCCTTGGGCCATCTGCTACTGCAAAGTCTGCTGCTAAAACTCTGTAACCCTTATCTTCATTCTGAGAAAGTTTTTGACTTGTAAATCTCATCGTAGTATCAAATGTAGCCACAAGAAGATTTGTTGGATAGAGTGCGTTTTCAACAGGAGCATTAGCATTTAACATATACTCTTGTTGGAATGCGTGTTCTGATCCACGTCTTATTTTTTCAATCTTATCTTTAGGATATTTTTCCGGCCAGTTAGGTTCACCAAACTTGTTGACAATAGGAACTTCAAATGTTACCCAGTCTGGATTGTTCTTTAATTCGTAACATAAATCCACTGGGCCTTCTGGAGTAGTTAAACATATTTCTATTGCATCATTCATATGGCCAGTTCCTTCTATAATCCTGTGGAATATACTAAATGAAGCATCATCATTACACTTACTTGTTTCATCAACAATAATCAGATCTGTTCTTAGTCCAGCAATAGAAGGTTTGTAAGCTCTTGTGTAAATATGGCATCCAGTTGTAGTGGTCATATAATCTTTATTCCATACAATTTCTCTATCTTCTGGTCTAAGTTCTTTTAGAAGTTCATTATCATTTATCTTTTCTTTTATTCTTTCCATCATCTTCCAAGAGTGATCTCTATTGTGTGATGTAATAAGGATTTCTTTTTTATTGTGATACCATACATACCACAGAGTAAACCAAATGGCTATTTCTGATTTTGCAGATCCTCTGAATGCAATTAGATTTATTTTTCTTTTTCTTAAAATAGCTTGTATCCATTCTTTTGCAAACCAAGTTAGTTTATATCCAGAAACATTTTCTATCCAATAAATAGGGTTAAGATATCCTTTCTGAATGAAGATTTCATATTCATCTTCTCCTAGAATTTCTTTGAGTTCTCTCATTTGTAATCACCGCGCTTTTTGTATATCTTCTCTTTTCCTTCCCAGATAATAATTGTTACAACTTTTCCAATGTGTTTATTATGGAGATAGACATGTCCCATCTTTCCCCCCATAAGTCTCCCAACATTCTTATTTACAATTTCTACATTCTCTCCGAAGAAATCTTTAAACGCTTGCGTAACTTTTTCTACGCTTTCATCTTTGGCATATTCATAAGGAATGGTGCATTTCTTTGCAGTTACCAATTTACTCACACTCGTCTCTATACTCACAATAATTACACATCCATTTATCTTTTAGATTAACTTTTTCTGGAAGTGTTCCTTTTTGCAGATGTTCATAAACCATTTCTGCTTTGTTGAAGGCGTCAACAACTACTTGTTCATCATAATTTATTAAGAAAGATTTAACCATTAAGTTTTCTTTGCTGACATAAACAAGAGCTCCTTGTTTTAAGTTCATAGCTTTCAAGTAAGGCATTATCTGAGTTATATGTTCTGGTTTAGGTGCATTTAGGAATTTAAAGTTCTTAATGCTTTTTATTTCCATTACCATTTCTTGTTGAGAATCTTCTATAAGAATAAAATCATCAAGTCTTCCTGCTAATATAACCGGACTTCCTGGCTTGGCTAAGATAAGAGATCTTTCTGAGTCTAGTAATTTAACCCCTTTAGCATCCTTAAATACTCTTGCAACAAATTCGTGAATGATATTTCCCAATTCAAATATTCTTCTTAATTCATTTGAAATTGGTTTAGGATACATTCTCATAAGAACCATCTTTCTTGGGCAAGTTCCAATTTCACTGCAATAAAATCTACCATCTACCCTTGGTTTATCTTCTCTGTAAATTGCATTATCTACCCACCCATTTACTTTTTCATTTAATTCTTCTTCAGTTATCATTCCCAGTCCCCCGGCCCGAGGTAATCTACATAAACTAATTCATACATATTAGTTTCAGCGTTGTATCTATAATCTACATCCATACCAAATTCCTTAGCTGGATCATATATTGCATAATTTATTAAGTATTCCATCATCGGTAAAGTCTAAATTGACTTAACATCCAAAATTGGTCTTCGCTAAGTATCCCTGTAGCAAGAGCAGTTGGAGTCATAGTTTCAACTTCTGTTAATCCTTCATCTATATAAATATGACAGGGTATTCCCCATTGAGTTAAATATTTTTCAGTAGAAATAAGCTGTTCTGGAGTTCTGCATTTCAATACAATAACACACATTCCAGAAGATTTCCATATCGCAACCTTACCTTGATTCTCTTTTTCTAAAGCAAGAAAGGTAGCATGCGCAACTTGGCTTGCAATTTTACCAGGACTCATCCTTAATGACTTCGGAACAATAACAAATTGTTTGTATTTTATATCCATAACACTTATGTGTCATATGTAATATATAAATCTTTCGTTTTTTACCCAAATATTATTATAACATACTACAACATATATTTTGTGAAATATATACTATAATATACATATTATTGTGTATATTAAGCCTTATTTTCAAAAGATTTAAATAGTAGTTGTGACATAATGTGTATATTGCAATATATATATCCAAAAATGGAAAATAAAACTTCTAAAACTAATGTTTTTAAAGAAATTTGGTATAAAAATAAGGATAAATTAGCTTTTTTTGGTCAATTAACCACAATAATTGCTATTTATGGAGTATTAATTGCCTTTGCAGCAGACCAAGTATTTGGTTTTTCTTTCACTATCGGCCGAGCTATTGGGTTTGGTGTCGTCTCCTACTTCCTTAAACACGAAATACCAATCATCATTAAATCCAGTTTTAAATGAATAGGTGATAAACATGCAGACAATAACCCAAGCACTTTTCAGTAATTCTGAAAGCACACAAATTCTAAAATCTTCAGGTAAAAAACCAGCTCAATTTATTGGTGAAACAGGAGAACCAAAGACAGAAAAATCTACACCCCAAGAAAATAGGGTTAGTAAAGATGAATTAGAAAAAGTTTATATGGTGGATCCAGTTGTTTTTAATTCCATTAACAAAATTGTTCAGACAATTATGAGTGCTCCACACGCAATCAAATACAAAGACAAAAAAACAAAAGCTTATTATGAAATGCTTATAGCATCTCTCGGAGTTTCTGGAAGTGATATCACTTGGGAAGAACTACTTACTCAAATTTATTTAAATCAGTGTATTTTCGGAAAGTCTTTTGTTGAGAATATATTTGATAAATCTGGAAAGAGAGTTGTTGATTGGGATATCTTAGATGTTAAGAAAATGGATTATGCTAAAGACGGAAGTGGAAACATTATTCTTGATGAACACCAAAGACCAGTTGGATATACACAAACCTTACCCGGAAATTTAACCATACCAAAAAATATATTAGACAGAAGTATTGCTTCTAAACCAGATAAGGTAAACTTACCTGGAAATTCTATTTATATTGAATCAAAGAGAATTGCTCAAATGAAATTATATGCTATTGGAGATGGGTTCTACCCACTCGGATTGATCGAACCCATCTACCATTCTTCTTTAAGAAAGTTGAATATGGAACACGCCTTGGCTAATGCAGTATTTAGACACGGATTTCCAATTGTTCACGCAAGCTTAGGAGACTTAAACCACGAGCCTACACCACAGCAAATCAATTCTATGATTTTAAAATTAAAAGATATTAACTTCAAACAAGAAGTAGCAACACCTTATTATTATAAGTTGGATATACTTGAAAGTAAGAATGTTGAAAAGATGCAAAATCATTTGGAATATTTCAAACAAAATGAAATAGCCGGATTGGGTATCCCAGAAGCATATGCAACCGGATTAGGATTGGATACAAACAAAGCAGTATTGACTGCACAAACAGCACTTTATGAATTAACATTGAAAGATATTATCCAAAGAACTTGCGCAGCTATAAGAAGATATATGTTTGCCCCAGTTTCAAGATCTGCTGGATTACCAGAGATACCAACAATCGAATGGGACGTTGCTGGAATAAGTGACATCGATTCTAAATCATTAAGATTTATGACTTACTTGGAAAAAGGAATGTTTACTATTGATGAATTAAAACCAATCTTAGCAAACATGGAAAAGATAGAAATAAAACCAACAGTAATGACAGGTGAACCAAATGTTAATAACCAGTAAGTTACAACAAGAGTCTAATGCACTGATACTTTCTCCAGGAATTGCTAAAAACATTTGGGAAGGAAAGGCAAACACAATCGTTCTTGATAAGTATTACAAATCTTATGAGAACAAACTTTTTTATTTAATTGACCAAGCTAGTGAAGGATACAAAGCTTATGGGGTTATCAGACTTCAAACACCAGATAAGATCACAACCGCAGAATTTTCTGATATGAAAGAATCACATGGATTAGATGAAGATTATAAAGAATCACATTGGCCCCACAAAGAAGTTTTGTTTTCTTATAAATTTGATTCTGTGAAGTTGTTTGATAATCCAGTTAATGTGACTGTTGATTTAACTAGAAATACTATTGAATGGATGAACCAAGAAGAAGTCAAAGAGAAAGAATATACTACTGAAGAACTCAAAGAAATGATTTTGAAATCTTTTGAGGCAGAAGGATATAAAACAGAAAATTTGTTTTCTAATGAAACATATTTCAGAAGAGAATTAAAAAGTTTTGCACAGAAAAGAATGGAAGAAATGGCTTTCAGTCATAAACCTTTCCAACCAATGGCTGTAGAAATGTCTCTTACAAAAGAAATGATGTTATCAAAATATGACAAGACAAAAAAATATTCTATTGAACCACTTTATGATGGAAAAAGAGTTGTATTAATGAAATTTGGTATGGTTGCAAGACTCTTTTCTGAAGAAAGAACAGATATATCTAAATTTTATCCTGAGATTATTGCAAATGCTAGTAAGATAAGTGGAAAAGATTATGTAATTGATGGCGTCCTCAAGTGTGGAGTTCTTAGAACTGTTGATTGCTTGCAATATGGAGAGAGAGATTTAAGTGAAAATAATTGGTTTGAAAGAAGATCTGCTATGGGAAACTTACATTTTAATAATGTTATCGCTGAAATACCCCACACATTTGTTGAAACAAACAATGATTTTGAAGCAGCACTTGAATTTAGTGGCCAATTACCTGGTGCAATAGGTCTAGTTGTTAAGAATTTTGATTCAAAATACCAAAAAGATGGTAAATCTGACTGGGTTATTGTATTTAACGATGAAAATATGCCCGAAAATGAAGACAACACCGAAATTGTTGTTGAAATGCAAGAAGTTACACACGGAGACTATTTCACCAAATGGAGCCCTTCTATGGCTTATTTTATTGGATTTTTAGCAGTAGATGGCTATGTTGATGTTGATAGAAACCAAATTGAGATAACTATGAGTGGAAAAGAAGGCGACGATTCTATTTTAGATCAGTTTGCAAGTGAAGTTGGCGGAATAGCTCTTGCTAAGAAAGGAACAGAAGGCCTGGTTAGATTAAGATGGACTTCTCCACCAATGGTTGAAGATCTTAAAAAAATAGGATTTGGTATAAAGAAAGAACAGAGAGAAGTTTACAAGCATGTTCCAGCAGAATATGTATGGCAATTTATTCGGGGAGTATTTGATGCAGATGGATATATGGCAAAAGATAAACCAAGAATCCAAGTTGATAATGGAATGAGTGCACAGCAAAAATGGTTAGTAGATAAATTAAAAACTGTTGGAGGAGAAGATGTTCATTTGTATCAATATTCAAAACATTGGAAAGTTCCACAGTATAAAATAATTGTCTTAGGGGAAGGCGCAGTTAAGGTTCATGACAAAGTGTATAATTGTTCCGGCCCAGCAATTAAAAGGAAAAGAGAAATCAAATGGTAAGGGGGAGAAAGATAGGCAGCACAAAAGTAACTGCCCAACAAATTCAAAAGATCAAGGAAATGACCGATGCTGGTTGTTTCAGATCTGAGATAGCAAAAGAGATGAGGCTCTCCAAGAATACAATTTACAGGTATCAGAAAAAGTATTCAATGATTTGATGTTAATACCTAACAGTCCAATTGAGATGGATATTGTTAAAGAAGAGTTAAGTTTAATAGAATATTTGATATTAACAAACCATTTTGATACAACTAAATCTGTGACAGATATACTATGTTTGAATAGCACATTGAATATTTATTGGTATTTCTTGAAACCCCAAGAAAGGATTACTCATCAAGAGACTTTTAATTACATATATCAACTTTACACTAAAAGATATATAGAAACCTATGGCGAAGAACCACAATCTTTCTTCAAAAACCGAAAGCCTTATTAAATCGAATAATTGTATACTAAAGTATATATATTGCAAACTAGATGTTTGCGTAACTAATTAAAA
>ERZ869929.884-NODE-884-length-13079-cov-4.743013_pt1 | contig 13079 bp, 27 predicted proteins | sample MGYA00579312_ERZ869929 | MGnify/ENA primary metagenome ERZ869929 (study PRJEB32216, sample SAMN09231818) | wastewater metagenome | place: USA: Maryland | collected 2016-08-09 | study: EMG produced TPA metagenomics assembly of the PRJNA472060 data set (Reclaimed... | reverse complement strand
TACATCAAGCGCGGAGACCAAGTGGAGCGCATCGCGAGGTATCAGGGCGACGAAATGCCGGAGTGGATATGCGAACGCGGTTGCAACAACTGCCGTGCTGCCGCTTCTATCGGCCAACAGATGGAGAAGTGAGATGAGCGAGAGCTTGGATTCATGGCTGAAATCTGGCCGCTACCTGCCAGCTCCACTGCGCGACTTCCACGACCAAAAGGAAGTGTTCAAGGCGATGCACGAAATCATCCAAGAGCGCCCGGGCGACACGATCAAACGCCCATCATGGATTGAAGGCCAGGTGTACGTGATCGACATCTTCCTTTGGTTCATGGCCCGGCGCGGGTACACGTTGCAACGAACTCGGCGGCGCGGAGATTACCGCGACCTTGAAGCTGATGTGAGGGGCCAAACCGAGCGCCGAAACGCTGCATACATGGCCGCGCTTTCATCGTCCGGCCAACAGAAAGGGGAATGAGATGCTTCGACTTCGCAGCCTTGAGCCGGGGGCGTACTTCACCCTAAAGCGCACCGGGGACCGATACCAGTTCCTCAACTACAAGCGCGATACGCCGGGTGGAACGCAGTACGTGGTTCGGCGATCTGGATTCGCTGGACTTACCACGCTTCACCCGTCATGCCATGTTGAGCTTTTCCCACCTCCCCCAGTCCATCAGGAGGAAGAGAAGTGAGAAGCGGAATCGAACAGGCCCGCATCGAACAGGCCCAGTGGAAGGCTCGCGTGGAAGCTGACCAAGCCGCCTTGGATGTTGCGGAGCGAGAGGCGGTATCCATCCGCGACCGGCTGAACGCAAGCAAGCGGGCCTATGTCACTTTGAGCTACGCGATTCAGCAATGGGACAGGTTTCACGCGCCCACCGGCCAATCTCAGGAGGAAGAGAAGTGAGCGAGAAGACTTGCGGCGCTGGTCCTAGGGTGCGAACCGTCTGCGAAGACAAGCGGTCAGGAACCTATCGATACAAGGGCCACGACATTGATATCGACTACGACCAGCGGCGAGATGGCTGGTACATCGTGGTAAGGGCTCCAAATGGGATTAGGGCCTATGACGGATGGTGGCGCGACAGCTCTGGCAAGACCCATCGCGAGGCTGTTCTTGAGGCAATTCGCGGCGCTCAATTGCAGTCTGGCGGCCAATCTCAGGAGAGCATGAAGTGAGCGACTTCCGACCATTACCTTGGGACTTCCAGCGATGCGATCCAGTCAAAGAGCATTGGATATGCCACCAGTGCCCGAGGTGGTTCCATCATCCTGAGCAGACTTTCGGGCCACGTACACCTATTGGCATGGCTAGGCCGGGTGGAAATGGCTGTGACATGAAGGACAAGAAATGAGCACGATGATTCATCGCCGACAACTCCGTGAAACGCTCGGGGTGTGTGGGAAGACAATCTCCAAGTACATCAAGACCGGCAAAATTCCAAAGCCTGACAAGCAGGTCAGCAACCGCGATCAATGGTGGTGGCCGTCTACTCTTGAGCAGGCGGGATTAGCCAATCCGCAAAAGCTTGAAGCATCCGGCGACGCTCAGGCATGAACTCTGCCCGGTTGTAGACGGCCCTAACTTTGTCTTCTGGCGAGTGGGCTAACTGCCGTTCGATGGCATCACGGTTGAAGCCGTTTTCGTTCGCCCAGGTGGAGCCGACAGAACGCCAGCCGTGACCAGTCATCCGCCCGCCGTATCCGATGCGGCCAATCAAGTAGAGGACCGAGTTTTCAGACATTGGGCGGTCTAGCCTTCGGTCATTCGGAAAGACGTACTTGCTCCCACGGCTTCGCGCCTTTAGCTGGTCGAGCAATTCAAGGGCCTGAGTTGACAGCGGAACCAAGTGGTCTTTCTTGCGCTTCATCTTCCCAGCGGGGATGCGCCACAAGTCCCCGTCTATCTCAGCCCACTCCATCATCCTTAGCTCACTGGTTCTGACCCACGTCAGAGCGAGCATCTTGCAAGCGAGAACACTTTGAAGCTCAGGCTCATAGCTCAGGCGGTCCATGAATGCATGAACCTCGGAAAGCTCAAGCGATGCGAAGCTTTCCACGGACCTACTGCCGAACGCCCGTTCTGGCTTGATGCTTCTGGGAGGGTTGTCTACCGCTTGCCCTTGCTCGATGGCCCAATCCCAAAGCTGGGCCAGCCACATACGGACTTTTCGGACATAGTCGTGCAGCCCGGCAGCGTCCATCTTGTTGAGTACATCCAAAACTTCGGCTCGGCTGATTTCTCGGACTTCGCGTTCACCAAGGAATGGCTGGACATGCATCTCAAACGCCCGACGCTCATTCGACAAGTAGGACTCTGACAAGTCCTTGCGCCCAGACCAGTAGGCTGTGTGAGCCTCGTCCAATGTCATGCCTACAGCCTTCTTAGGCTCTTTCACCGGCTCCCCTGCCCTGAGCTTCGCCTTGAGTTCTTCGCGCTTCTGGCGGGCCTCCTGTAGGCTCACAGACGGGTAAGGCCCGAACGATGCTGTCTGAGGCTTGCCGCTCACTCTGTAGGCCATTCGCCACAGCTTCCCTCCCGTGGGCTGCACAGCGAGATATAGCCCGCCACCGTCAAACAGCTTCTGCGGCTTGTCTGAAGGCTTCGCAGCCTTGCACTTTGAGTCAGTCAGTGTGTTGGTTGTAGGCATCTCTTTCCCCGTGTTGCGCGGGTGCCTACTACCTAGCCTACGACGGACGCTTCCAGATCGCTCCAAGTCGATCCGTTTTGTTCCGCGTACAGGCAAAAGAAAACCCGCTAAGTCCTTGATTCTGCATCAGAACTCGCGGGTTATGTCCGGCTTGTGCCGGATGGTTCATTGTATTTTGGCGGAGTGAGAGGGATTCACATAGCTAGTATTTATTGGATTTCCAGCGCGTCGGATGACATCATGCCGACAAATCAACCTACAGGAGAGAGATGATGACTAAACCATTCCCTGCTCTTTGCCGCGACTGCAAACACAGCATGCCGGAACCAAAAAGCGAATGGAACCTAAGGTGCATGCACCCAAAGGTGAACGCGAAGAGCGCGGGGGCACTTGCAGGGGCAAAGCCTCATGGGACAGAGGCCAGGGCAGAGCGCGAGAAGTATTGGCCAGCACCGTGCGGCCAGCGTGGAGCCCTGTGGGAGCGGGATGACGGTGACCTAACCGGGAAGGTCGGATTGCTGGCCGAAGAAGGTTGGGATTGATACGCCGCCCAACCACCCTACAAGGAGAGAGCATGAGAGAACTACCTGAGCCGGCAATAAAACCGAGCGAGCTGATCGTCCCTGCTGGTGTTGGTGGCGGCCTCTACACGGAGAGGCAAGTCCTAGCCATCCAGAAGCAGGCTTATGAGGATGGGCTGAGAGATGCCCCGGAAGGCTATGTACTTGCCCCAAAAGAACCGACGACAAGCATGATTGACGCTGGTTTTTATGAGCCAACCCACCCAGCAACAAGTGCCGTAAAAGTTGCTCGCGTGTATGAAGCCATGCTCACAGCCTCACAGAAGGAGCAGCAATGAAACTGAACATTGAAGAACTGGCGCGAGAGTCAGGCTTTCACCATGAAACTTCAGACGGGTGGCCGATCATCATGCACGACAGGCTTGAAGACCTTATTCGACTTATCGTTGAGAGGTGTGCTCAGGAGGCAGAAAACACGCCGACAGCACTATCAGGGACCGGCGACTTCTTTTCTGAACGCTGCGCAAAGCGCATCCGTCAACTTCTGGAGGACTGAATGAGTGATCTAGTGGAGAGGTTGCGGCAGAAATATCCAGATACGCCGCATCATCGCGATTCTCTGCACAGCGAAGCCGCAGACCGACTTGAACAGATAGAGCGTGTTCTAGCTCAGGCGAGAGAGGCACTGGAGTGCGCAACAAAACACCACACAACCACCAGCCTTCCTTTGGCTATTGAGCGCTTCGGAACAAGAGAGGCTGCACAAGCGTTTGGAATGCGCACTTGGATGGAGCGCATTCCTAATGCCATCGCAGCCATAGACGAGGCCCTGAACACCACCAATGACCGGCGGTAGTCCGGTCGATTTAAGAGTTCGGCCTGACGGCCACAAGGAGTAAGAAATGGGCGGAACACACAGAAGCGACATGCAGGAAAGTTTTGAGCGGTCGCGCTTCTATTTCCAAGGCGAGAGCGCCGCAGATCGTGCTGCGAGTTGGGAGGTGTGGAAAGCAGCCTGGAAAGCGGCAATGTCTACGGAACCGCTAAACGTGGAGCAGGCCATAAAGCTATGGCATATGAACACCACCGCCCACGAAAAAGAGAGTGCGTTTGAGTGGTTTGCATCTGGGATTCTTGCGGCAGAGGCTGCGCACGGGATCATTAGAGATGTGTCGCCGAACCATCAGGCCAGCGGCTGAAAGTCCGCTGCGCCGTGAAGTTCAATTATCTTTCTCAGGATAGAAGAGGATAAAGCGATGAACGAAGAACAGTTCTACGATGAAGAGATTGCGCCAGCTCTGCTAGCCCTCGCCAACAGGTGCAACGAGCGCGGGATTCCATTTGTCGCGTCCGTTGAGTACAAGACCGGAGAGCACGCAACCACCTTTCAACTAGGACCTGATGCTTGTTTGGCTATGCAGATGGTGTACATGTGCAGCCGCACAGCGCCCAACGTGGACAGCTACCTCATCCACCTCATCCGACATGCAAAGCAAAACGGTATCAGCATGGAAGAAAGCATGTTTCTCAACAAGTACGCGGACAAAGAAAAGCCCTCCGTAGAGGGCTAGGCCGCGAGTCGTTGGGATGTCAACATCGGGGTTGAAGTGGTGCGGCCCGGGTAGAGTTTACACAGAAAGGGTGTGAGGATGGGCGAGATGATTCTGACTGGCGACAACAACACGCCAGCTATGCCGATGACAGAGGCACAGGTGAACCACCTTCGGCGGCTGCTTGCTTGGATGCGGTGCGAGTGGATGTTGGATCAGGACATGCAGAGAGGCTATCTGTCTGGCGCGGCCTCCTGCGTTTCACATGGATTTGCAACACCGGAAGAAGCTAGTGCCATCGTCGCTCAGAAAGCCGAGCAAATCAATCGGTGCCCCGCCTACGTTCGCCAGGCCGTGAAGATGCTAACCAAGGCTCTAAGTGAGCATGAAAAGCACTCTGGGATCGTTGGATAGAAGTGAGAAAACCTCACCTCTAATTCCGCCGAACTCGACAGGATAAAAGCCCCGCCAGCCGTAGCCAGCGGGGAAAGCCCATAAGGGCTGGCAACATTACTCGGTCGGCGTCGTGGTCGGAGTCGGCTCAACAGGCCGCAGCGGTTGAGGGCCTGGAGTCACCGGGAGATATGTCGGGTTTTCGCTGGGCGCCATCGGAAGGTAAGTCGGGTTGTTGAATGCCCCGGTTGCGATGCCTTGGATCGTGCCCATGGTGGTGGTGTGCTGCTGGGTTGTCGCGTTGATGTTCGCGAGCTGAATTTCCTTGTTCCAGTAGCCCGTTGCTAGGCCTGTCAAGCCACCCGGAGCCAGAACGCTAAACCACGCCAAAGCCTTGTCTTGCGGGACTGCGATCTGACCAGCAGCAGAGCGGCGCAGGGCCAGAGCCATGATGGCACCTTGATTGCCAGATGCAGCCGCAGCAGCAAGAGCCATCACCGCATTGTTGTCGGCTTCGATGGCCTTGCCTTGGACTTCGTAATACTTGCTCATGTCTGTGGCGCAGCCAGTCAGAGCGAGGCCAGCAGCGGTCAAGATGATGACGATACGTTTCATTTCGTGCCTTTCAGTTGGTCAGTGAAGGTGGTCAGCTTGTTGTCGAACTCTTTTGCTGGAGCGTAGGAATCGACCCAAGCCTTTAGCGTTGCTGCGGTGGCAGAGCCTCGCGCAGCGTCGTATCCCAGCGCTCGATATTCGTCTCTACACGCTTGATAAACGTCTCCGGCGACGCTGGCATAGTGACGGACGGCTTCGGCACTTCCTTGGGCAATTGCGGCGTCTCGCTGGGCTTTTGTGAGGCGCACGCCGTCAGTGCGAGCGCGGCGCTCAAGATCATCAATGGTCGCTGTCTGTTCACGGTATGCCTCGTTGAGGTTGTTGGTGATGCCAACCATGCGGGTCAGCTCGCGCCCGAGTTCGCGCACTCGGTCTGTTTCCTGTTCTGCGTGAGCTGCCCGAATCTCTGCAATTTCTGCTTGTGCAGAGTTGACCCTGTAGGCATTGATGCCGCCCCAGCCGAACAGGCCCGCGCAGATCAGTGCGTACATCCAGCCGGGGACGATATCCAGCAGTGCGGTAAAGGCTTTCATGCGTAGCCACTCCCTTCGTTCTGATCTTGCTTCGCGTAGGCCGCAAGCTTTGGATAACGCCTAGCCCATGACCAGCCGTTGGCCTTGTGGGGCTTGCAAAGAAGGCAGCCACAGCGGGCGCTCTTTGGTTTCTTGCGCTTGTGGTTCATCGCAGCCAGTCCGCAAAGATCGGCCCGAAGGCACCGAACACACCAACCAGAAGCAGCCCGCAGACGATGCCTGCGACCATCAGAAGCAATCCGCCTTCTTTGTCTTCGTTCATTTGAAAACCTTCCAAAGAAACACGGCAACAGCACCGATTGCGAATAGCTCTAGAAGGCTCATGCTCGCCCCAATTCGTCCAACAGGCGATGCCGAGAGAACATGCACACCTTGTTTACAAGCTGCGGGACAGCCTTGCGCCGGACAACTAGACGAACGTCCTCACGCCATCCAGTGACAGTCACAAGTCCACCGAACCATGCGCGGGGCCTATAGGCTCCGACCGGCCTCCCGTCTGGCATCAAATGCGTTCTCATGACTGCAACACCTCTGCGATTCGACGCGCCCAGCCACGGCCAAACGCCTGCCATGTCTTGAGGTCCGTCATGAACTGGAGCCGTTCACCAAGCATCCGGCGAAGAACGAAATCAGGATTTGCCGCACGGGCAAACGTCATGGTCTGCGGCCCGACCACGCCGTCGTCATTCACGCCAATGGCACGTTGCAGCCACTTGACGGCCTGCTTTGCACCGCTGTTGACGGCGGCATCAAACACCGCGTAACGGATGGCTGGCGGCAGATCGTCGGCCTTGATCGGCACCCAGTATTGACGCCAGTAAATGGCCTTCGCCATGTCCACAGGGAAATCGCGCATATGCCCGGTGTACCCATTGGCCCGCGCCACAGCCTGAGTCACGCCCCAGTTTGTCGCGCCACCCGGGTCAGACGGATGGTCAACAAAACCACCCTCATGCCCTAGAAGCCTGTGGAACGCAGTGTCAAAGTTCATGGCGCTCCTTCGCTCGCTTGTCCGAATCGGCCATTTCTTCAAACCCGCTGGGCGTCACCAGATCGGCCACGCTTTCCCACGGAGTTGTCAGGTCTGATCGGTAGCGGTTGAATGCCTGACGATCCAACTCTTTGATCCTTTGGTGCCTGTCCAGAACCTCGCTCATGTAGGCCCCGGCTCGCCAAATCACAAAATCCTTGATTGACACCAGCGCATAAAGCGGCATGGCGACAACAGCGACCATCCCTGATCCGTAGAGGACAGCAGCAAGGCAAAGCCCCACATTCCCGGCGACCAGCGAAGGGAACAGAATGGACTTCACCCAATGAGGTGCCTTGTTCAAAGCCACAGCCCCGGCGAAGTAGTGCCCAGCGTTCCACAAGCCAAACAGGAACGCTACGGCACGAACGAACAGATCGGCGTTAGCGTCCATCGCCAGCCCTTTCCGTCCGACGCTTGACAAAATCAAGGGCAATAGGAACAAGCCAAGGCCAACCAGCACCAAGGACAAAAGCGAGCGCCCATTCATTGATCGGGGCTTGTGCGATCCATCCCTTATCGACCATGAATGCGCCCGTGATTGGGGCACCAACCCCACCGAGGAAAACAGAGATGACGCCATTTGCAAGTGCCTTTGGTTTGTCAGCAGGGCGGAAGTACGCATAGACCACCGTCACCGCAGCCGCGCCGATCAACCACGGCACCGGATCGCGGCCAAGCTGTGCAGCAGTCACCGCAGCCGCGCCCGCCGCAGTCGTTGCCCATGCTGCTTTGCTGGAAAAAATAGCCGTCAGCGCCAGGACGATGCGTGCTTTCCATTTCACTTTTGAACCTCCGCAAGACGAGGCTCTTCTGAATCGCAGTGAGCGCCGGTCGGGTCGAATGGATCGGCGAGGCGGTAGCAGATCACATCCGCAATCCTGAATCTCCAACCCGATCCCTGAGCCGTGTACCTACGCAGACGGTCAGTCACGAACCAATCGCCGACCGGCCACGGAACCGTGACGCCCTTGTATTTGCGTTTCTCGAATCCGATCCCTGTCGGCTTTTCCCAGAAGATCAGGGAAGCGACCGTGAATTGCAGAATCACGTCCAGAGCAAAGGTGACGAAGATCACCGGCACAGACAAGACCAGCGGAAGGCCTACAAGACGGCCTTGCAGTTTCGCCCGATACAGGCCCATGGCGTGGATATACCCATGCCAGAAAACCCAGCAGGCGAAGATGATGTAAGCGGCTGTTTCGAGCATGGGGTGCAGTGTCTAGCCTCCATGCTCTTGCGTCGAACCCTATGTGGGCGTCAGACCGATATCGGAAGAACCCAAGCAAGACCGCCGTAAGTTTCCAACTGAGCGTTAGGGACAAATTCCCAAGCCGATCCGCTCCACCTTTTCAGCCGGCCTTCATCCCATGTGGAGCCATTCCACCTCTTGATGAAAATAACATCAGGCGGAAGCCACGAAAAGTTAGCTGCATTACCGGCAGGCTGCGTGTACGGGTCTTGACCACTCCACGAGAAATTGGCGGCATTGCCAGCAGGAGGTGTGTAGCTCATACCGGTGTCGTTCTAAGAACAAGGTCGTTCAGAACAGGGGTGCCGAAGTCATCCAATATGACGACAGTACATTCTCCGTTATAACTTCCAGTGTCGATTGTGTACTGTCCGGCGCCAAGAGTGCTGTCACATGCGACGAAATACGATGGCGGTGTGAAATTTGATGAATGGCGGCCTACGCCCTTCGTGTACCGGAAGCATCCGTGATATCCGTTATAGCTTCGGAAGTTTGACGAGATGGAAGCATAGCGACCACCAATGCGAATCTGATTGGAAATGTAGTTGGTCGCATCCGTGTAACTAGACCCTTGTTGCACCCCGTTTAGAAACAGTCGCGTCACACCAGAGACGCGGGCAAGCTCGATGTGATAGTCGGTGTTAATCAGAATCGGTGAGCCTGTGATCCTGTCAGATGTTGCGAAGTACACCAGATTGTTTGATGAATCGTTACCGTCAATATAGACAAGAGGCTCGCTGGTCGCTCCACTAGTCCGCATCTCCCAGAGAATGCTGTCGTTGTTCACGCTTGAGTCTGTTGTGCCAGTTCTCCTTATGAACCCTTCTAGCGTGAAATCACCAGTTCCTGGCGTTATTGAGGAATCTGTGATGTTCAGATAATCGTTAGAGCCATCGAATACAGCACTGGCATTCTCGCCAAATGCTTTTGCTGTGGTTAGCTTCACATCGCCAACAATGGTGATGGTCTTTCTTGTTGGCGAGTAGTCAATTAGCGAAGTACTATTGTTGTATCCGCGCGTCATCAACAACAACTGAACATTCGCCCAATGCGCGTCACCAACGCCATCAGATGTCATGCCTCGCCCAACAAGCTCCCCGGTGTCCCGCCTGTAAGCAAGAACGATACGACGAGTAGCAGGGTTTCCGTTGTCGTCAAGTACCGGGCTGCTGCTGCTGATGGTTCCCATGCCTACCTCAAGAAATGTCCAACCAAAGATCGCCCACTTCCGGCGCACTTGGTTCTGTGGCTGAAACGGTCAGCGCAAAAGTTGGCACGACCACTGGCTCCCAGCCTATGCCGTTCCACTTCCAAGTCTTACCTCCGACTGTGTGCGTGTCGCCGATTGTTGGAGATGGGTCGAATCCGAGAGACATGGCTGGCCTCTTATGGAATCAGGAACAGGTTTGATTGCAGCTTGGCAATCCACGCGGCTTTGATGCTCTGCGTCAGAAGTGGTGTTGTCGCTGCTGCAATTGACTGCGCGGCAAGTTCAAATGACAGCGTTGCCATGTAGGCTTGCGCATCCTTGATGTCAGGGTCATCCATGAGGCTTGTAAGTTGAGCAACCGTCCACTCTCCAGAGCGAACGCGCCCCATGTTGTCGGCAGCCATCCAGCTCATAAGCTCGGCCTGCACCTCGGCTCTGCGCTTGTAACGGTTCTGGTCAAGGATTCGCTGCTCTTCTGCGGTTGGTGTTGCAACTGGTGAAGGCGTGTTGCCAGCCTCAAGCCATGCGAGATAGGCCAGATAGTCGGGGTTCGTGTTCGGGTACTCAGCGCTGGTCGTGATCGGCACCTTCGCGCCGTCCGCGAGGCGGATGACGTAGCCCTCACCTGTAAGTTGGTAGCTCATATGTACTGCCCCCCGTTGACAGTACTGCCTGATGCATTGCCTGGAAGGTATGTGGCGCCTGCTGCGCCAGTCTGAACTACACCATTCCCAATCGCCACATACCTTACTCCGGTGGCTGCTCCAGAAAACGTAACCGATAGGACTTGGATGCTGCCAATGTCTTGCGCGTATGCGAATGCTTGCGAAAATGCCGGCGTCCCGGTCAAGGTGCATGTCAGTGAAATTGCGAAAATTCGACCGCCATACGACGAATGCATATGCTGGCCGGCGCCACCTACGATGGCCCAGTTGGCGGCGACGGAAATCTCCGCACCGAGAAAAGAGAACAAGTGGCGTGATGAAGCGCCATATCGCATAGGGCTAGAAATTTCGACTTGCGTTAAGCCTCTGGCATAGATACAAGTTCCTGCGCTCGCTACAAGCGCGAATCCACCTATAACCCAGCGGCCAACGTCAGAACCATATATCGCGTTCCCTGAACTGACCGAAATCGTGCAGTTCGCTGGGGTTGTAGCGTTCCCTATCAGAGCAATCACTCCACCGCCTAGATAGGGCTTAAGGGTCGCTCCTGCTGAATAGGTGCCATCACCGACATTGATGGTGATCGTGTTCCCACCAGTGTCGAAGGAAGTGGCTACGTCAATCGCTTTCTGGATTGTCAGGAATGCGCCACCAGACGTGTTCGCAAGACCGTTGTTGCTGTCGCTCCCGTCCGTGCGGACATAGTAAGTGCGATCCGCAGACAACTTTTCGCGGAACTGCCCTTTGAAGTAGGCAAGCAGCACGGCCTTGAGATTCGCCCATGTGAGCTTTTTCAGGCTCCACGAGGATTCGCTGTCGGAGAGCCCCAACTCGTCGGCATCGACCGGGGTTGTCTTGCCCGTAGCTGCATGGATGGCTGCGGCCACATCTGCGGCGGTCGGCTCGCTCAGGTCAACCCATACGCCAGGGTCAACCCATGTGTATTCGATGCCAGAAGTTGTGTCTAGCCAACGATCGCCGTAGCTCTTTTCTGTGGGCTCTGTTGCGCCTTCGTGGAAGCGAGCCCCGGGCACGTCGATGGTGTCAGCGGCTGGAAGCTGCTGATTCTTCCCACCGATGCGGACGAGTGGCTTCCTTGTTGCCATTACAGGATCACGTAGCCGCGATCATCGGTAATCAGCTCGGTTGCACTCTTGGCCTCACCGAGACTCTGGCACACCTTGTTCGCGTTGCCAGCATCGGTCGGGTCCAACGCTGTGCTGATGACACCACCAGCCGTACCGAGCCAGTATTCCGCGCCTACAGTCAAGCCGGTCAGGTTGGCATTCACGCCATCGAGCGGATACACCGTGGCGGTTGCAGCGGACGACACGGCAGAGGTGACGAAACCATGCGCAGGGCGTCCGTTGCTGTTGTCGGCAAGTCGGCATGAAAACGTGCCAGCGTCATCAAAGAAGTTGACGAACTTGCCGGCTCCCAATGCTTCCGAAGCAACCGCCTCGTTCGTTGCCGCGCCAATGCCAAGAGGCATAAAGCTGTTGTCCAGTCGGCCAGATGCGTCCAGCGCCGGAATCTTTCCAGAATCGCCAGCACCAGCCGATGTGAGGATGGCGAAAACCTGCTTCGTTTTGCCCGCTACCCGAGCCAGAAATCCTTGTGGCATCGCTTACTCCAAATCAATCGGGTCCTGAATATCAAGAAGCAGACGGGTCGCGGACACCGCACGACCGATCAGCACATCGTTTCCATCCGTTGCTGGCGTTTGCGTCAGCGCACCAGCCGCGCCGAGGTACACGCGCCCAGGCGTCCATGACCATCCGTTGTTATTGACTGCCCCGGATCGTTGGACGTTGATGGACTCGCCAAGGTCTGCCGCCGTCACAGTCAGGCCAAGCAGTTGGTCAATGTTTGCGTCGTCGCTCTTGTCCAAAGCGAACACTTCGCCGTCTTCCTCGTAGACCACCACCAGCGCTGAGAGCGTTGCTCCCGCTGTGCGCTGTAGCGTGCTACCACCTGCTGGCCCAGGCTCACCGGCAGGCCCGGGGGGGCCTTGTTCAGCAACCGCCAGAATCTGGATTTCCTCAACCTCGTCAACGAGAACTGTTGAAGTCGGCTGCTCCGCGAGAATCTGGATTTCTTCAACGAAGATCGTCTGGTCAGGCACGAGTCACCTCCTTGGAGACACTGACACTGCCCTCTGCTAGTCGAGTCACGTCGCCGTCAGGATGTTCGATTTCCAAATCCCAAACACCCGAAGTCCACGTAATCAGCGCCGTGTCTTCGTCGGAGATGAACAGGTCAACCGTCCCAGCCGTATCGCCCAATGTGATGCGGTCGTTTTCTGTTGTCAGGACAAGCAGGGTCGCGGTATCCGGCAACTTGGCGCGGATGTGCATGCGAGCCGTGCAGCCCGTCAGGTCAATCGCGGCCCCGGTCGTCTGGACGGTCCACGTCAGGCGCTTCCGAAATGTCGCGCCCTGGTAGATGACGAATTTGAGCTTGGCCGGAGTGGTCATACGAGGGAGTCTCGCAACCCCCTCGCATTCAGTCGAACCCTATGTGGGTCAGTCCACAACCTGTTCCAGCGTAGCGGTAGCGTTCAGGCCGTTCAATGCCGCCGCCGCTTGCTGGCCGAGCGAGTTAGCAGCCGCTACTGTTGCATCAACCTTCAATCCAACTCGTCGCGTGTCGGTGTCTGGGTTTGCCA
>ERZ869929.881-NODE-881-length-13133-cov-5.979202_pt1 | contig 13133 bp, 12 predicted proteins | sample MGYA00579312_ERZ869929 | MGnify/ENA primary metagenome ERZ869929 (study PRJEB32216, sample SAMN09231818) | wastewater metagenome | place: USA: Maryland | collected 2016-08-09 | study: EMG produced TPA metagenomics assembly of the PRJNA472060 data set (Reclaimed... | reverse complement strand
GGTCTCGGCACTCCTGCTGAACCGCTCTTCCGATCTGACGAGTTTGCTTAGCAATCTGGTTGCATTCGCGTTCGATTTGGAACAGAAGACCCTTGAACTTTTCAACCATCCAACGACCGTTTGAGTCGGTGTCAAGGTCGAAGAAGCCCTGAGTTGTTGTACCTTCAGCAGCACCGCGCTCAGCAGTGATGATGATCGAGCGAACAACTTCACGGTTGATTTCTGCAAGGATTTCAGCTGACAGAATGTTTGAAAGTTCTGTTTCAGCGTCAAGGCCGTGAATTGCCTTCAGGTCCTGTGCGAGTTCGAGAGTGTATTCTGCCTTCAGAGCGCGAGTCTTAGCAGCAACAGTTACCTTCTCGATCGAGAAGCCCATTTCTGGGAAAATGTAAGTGCTGTTTGAGCCAAGAAGTTCGCCCGAACCAAGCAGAAGACCCATTGTGTAGTTATAGGTCGAGTTGCCTGCGTTGTTCGAAGCGCCTGGAGCTGTACCAACAGTGTTGGCACCAACAGCTGTTGCAGAACCTGCACCAGTGTTAGCAGCGTTCAGACCTGCACCAAGACGTGATGCGTGGCCAGTGTTTGCTTCGTTGTAGAATGCTTCTGCACCGAGTGCTTCAGAGTTAGCATACTTCGAACGCATTGCGAAGATAAGACCTGTTGGGCCTGACATTGGCTGAACGCCGCAGATGTCATAAGCAATCAGGTTTGGCATCGAACGACGAACCAGCGAGATAAGCACTGGGTCGAAGTTTGCAGCGTTGCCAGCTGCGTTAACGTGTGCTTCACCAAGAAGCTGTTGTGCACCACCCTGAGCTGCTGACTCACGAAGAGCCTGCTCGGTGTTTTCTAGAATCTGTGCGGTTACGTAGCGCTTGTGAGCGTTACCGATCTCTGGGAGATCGTTGTGCTCAAGCACTGGCTTCCACTTGTTTTGTAGTTCCTCAGCTAACATTTTATTCTCCCTTTACCTTTCCTGGGTATTTGGTTTTTTATTTATTACTTTACGTTTCTTGAAATAGCGCTTACGTAGTGAGCCATGTCTGCACGTGTTTCTACAACACGATCAACACCTTCTTCGGCTTCTTCAGTAACGACACCAGTTGATGTGACTTCCTTCTTCTCTGAGAAGTACTTGTCCTTGATGATGTGTAGCTTCTTGGCATAGGTTTCAGCATCGCCGAATTCTAGGCCTTCTGCCAGCGTACGAAGCTTTTCAACCTGAGTGGCTGCTAGACCTTCGCTCACTTCGTCGAATGTAGCTTCCTTGGTTGCTTCGTCGAGGATCGACTGGAGTTCAAGTTGCTTGTTAACCGACTCATCAAGCTTGCCTTCGAGTTCTTCGATCTGTGCATGGAGTTCACCAAGAACATCGATCTTCTCGTCAGGCACATTAATGTAGCTTTCAGCAAATAGGTTACGCAGACCTTCCATGAAGTCTTCCGTTACCTGTGCGCGGATTGAAGATTCAATAGCAAGCTTGTTGTCTTCGATCCATTGCTCTACTACGTAGTCAAGGTATTGATCAACCTTTTCGGTCATCTCTTCCTTAACAGCAGTTACAGCTTCATCGAGCTGTACTGCAAATTCTTCTTCGATGCGAACTGTTTCAAGGTTTGCACGAGCTGCTACAGCGGCTTCGAAGATTGTTGAAGCACGATCCTTGAACTCTTCCGAAAGGTCGTCGCCTGCAAACATCTCAGCAACGTCTTCCTTCATAGCACCAAGAGTTGCAGCTGGCATCTGACCGAGAGCTGGTCCGCCACCTGGAGCTGTTGCCTTAGGAACATTGTCTGGGCTGTACTTCTTGATTGAATCGTTGAAGAAATGCGATAGATCTTCCTTACCAAGCTGAGCCATCAGCTGAGTCATGGTTGCTAGCATTTCAACGCGAGTTGGATTAGGCTTCAGAGTTTCTGAAGCAGCCGATTCATCGAGATTGTCTTCGTTCTCAACGATATCAGTTAGTTCCTTATCTGACATTTTACACTCCTTAGTGAATTTAATTTATTTATTTGATTCAGGATTTCGAAATTTCGTTGAGAAAATTCTCAAAGATCTTAAATTTCTTGGCTTCCAGTTCTCTAGAAGATACTGCTTTTTCAATAGTAGCCGTGGTCTGTTCAACAACATGTGCTTTCTTGGCGATCAGCAGGTCGTTTTCCCAGATCCATTCTACGCCTTCCATGATACCATTGACAAAAGCATCAGGAGCAGAAGGATCTGCTACGATGTCGGCTGCAGTGGCTAGATAGAAATCGTCTTGTACTTCATTGATTCCTTCCTTGTTGAGCTTCAATGAGCCCATACCACGAGAAGAAACACCAAGCTTTACACCTTCACCAACAAGGCCCTTGGCGATGTTACCGAATGGTGTATCCATTAGCTTAGCTTTACCAATGAAGTTATTACCTTCTTGGCGAAGATTTGTAATGAGGTGAGAAACTCGGTCCAGATTGATCTGTGGACCTTCTGGGTGACCAAGTTCACCGAGTGCTCTGCCTGACTTTACGTATGATTCGTTGTAGCGGTCAACTTCCTTGGCAAGAGTCTCAACTGGATACATACGTCCGTTGCGATTCTTGATGCCACCCTGAAGGAACACGCCCTCGATGTATACGTTCTTCTTACCGTCTTCACGAGCTTCGGTAATTGTTTTGAGGTCTTCAAAGACTTCTGTAATGAGCTTCATCTTCTTACCTTACGTGTTATTGTATTCTGAAGTGAATGTGCCAACCTTCTGAACTTCCAGAAGAACATAGCCATTTGCAGTTCCGATAAACTCTACCGTAAGATTTGCAGTCTGGCCTACAGTCAGAGCCATACCGCAACCAGCATAGTCCTTGTATCCTGTTGAGTCATAAACAGCAACCGGAGTTGTACCGCGTTTGATTACAGCATAACCGTTTGGATCAATGCCCCAATACGCCTGTGCAATATAAGCTCCGGAAAGAACTTCATTATCGAGTGCAAGACATACAGGCGTAGAATCTACGTTTGTGGTTGTGCTGTTGCCTGATACCTTAATGGTAGTGTTAGCGACCGAAACGTGAATAGTGGCAGCTGTGTTTTTCTTATTTGAAACAAATGATACGGCCATTATTCACCTCTATGACTAATTGCGAAGTCAAGCATGTGTTCCACACCTTCTTCGGTCTGACATGCTTCTAGGAACTTCTTTTGGTTGTCTTCATTTAATTTATCAAAGACAGAAAGCATGGTACGACGATGCGATTCTGACAGATCACCAAGGAGATCGGCAAGCTTTTCTTCCTTACGAAGTGGCTTACCACCGCGTTCTGCAGTGAGCTTAGCAGCAATCGCCATCACACGACGCTTTTCTTGTGACTTGCCCTTGAACTGCGGAGCATCTGACTTTTGGAAATCCTTGATATAAGTTTTCATTGGAGTCTTAGCTGTTAGCTTTTCATCAACCTGTTCAGCTTCTTCGTTTGTCTTCTTAGGCTCGTTAGACATCTTTTGCTTGTCTTTGAGTCTGCGATTGCGATCATCAATCCAACTCTGTCTTGCGTCTCTAGAAATTTGGGCCATTCTTCCACGGTAACCGCCTTCTAGAATGTCGGTCTGCTCAGCTTCTTCAGCCATTCCAGCCTTTTGACGCTTTAGCTTAGCAATCTGTGAATCAATATTCTTACGGGCAATAGGGCTGGTTGTAGCACTTTTCTTTCTCATCAAATCAGCAATTTTAGCACCTACGTTTTCTTCAATTGCTTCGACTTCTTCAAAGGCAATTTTTTTCATGGTGTTTTTACGACCATAATACTTGTGTGCCGAGCGAGAATCTGTCTTACTCTTATTCCAGAGCTTATCGATTTCACCACCAGCCTTCTTCATGTAAGATGCTTTTGTTTCTTTTGAAAGCTCGTCGATCTGCTCAGCTTCTTCAGCAACCTTTTTCTTCTTGCGCAGAAGCTTAAAGTCATGAGCATCGACCTTGCCATTCTTGTTGGCATCGATCTTGTGCTGATTACCCTTGAGTTCTTCGTATACCTTCTCGTCTTCACCAGGATTATAGCCATGACGATCCTTACGACGGTCGATTGGCTTTACCTTCGAACCCTTAAAGACTTCATCATCATTGCCATTGCGATCTGCATGCTTGGCAACAACGTGCTTGTCTACGAACTTCTGCTCGTCAGGATTCTTAACTTTGAGATAACCTTCTAGGAATTGATTAAGCGTCTTCGCCATCGTCTTCGAACCCTTCTAAATCTTCGTCATCTAAATCGAAATCTTCGTCGTCCCAGTCGATGTCTTCAAGATCTTCGTCGTCAACGTCCAGATCCTCATCATCGAGATCTAGATCCTCGTCGTCTTCAAGATCGAAATCTTCATCGTCTTCGACAGTATCTTCTTCTGTTCCGAACATGCTTTGCGCTACAGAGATTCTCATATCATCAATAGCATCAATAGCTTTCTGACCCATGATTTCATCGAATGCAGAAGCGAACTTAGTTGGCTGCTGATTCATAGAGTAATTAAGTAGATCATCAATATCGGCCATGGTTTCCTCCAAATTTTTTATTATTTATAATCACGCTGGTTTCTTCACAAGATCTGGAACTCGAGGAAGTGCCTGTGGCTTACTCGGTTTTCCTGTATCTGGACCGAGCGCTCCACTTGTATCTTCCGGTCCTGGAACTTCTTCTTCTTCTTGAGGTTGTCCATCAGGTCCCATTTCAGGTGGTGGCGGATTATATTGTGGATTTTCTTGTTCTTCGACAATCTGCTTGTCAATTTCTTTCATGTCTTCTTCGGTCTGATACAGAACATTACGACGTACCCATTCGTGTGAGTAGTACTTGCCTGTATAGTCATCGATGTCACGAAGCATTGAGATGCGATCGCGAAGAATTTCTGTGTTTCTTAATTCAGCGAAGTGGTTATCTTCTGAATACTCGTACTTGAAGTTCGTTCTAAACTCTCTCCAATCTTCGCTGGTGATAATACCTTTCAGGATCAGTTGCTTTTCAAGAATACGATTGAACAGATCTGAAAATCTACCACGAAGGCGAGTCACGAACTTGGCAAACTTCACTTCATCTCTTGAGATTTCAGTAGCACGACCAAAGTTATAGTTCTGCTCTGGATCAAGACGAGTGATAGGAACGTTCAGTGCCTTATAAAGCTTACGCTGGAAGTAAATGATATCGTCGATCTGACCAAGGTTCTGTCCACCAGGAAGAGTCGTAATTTCTGTACCCTTACCACCTTCACGGCGTGGTAGCCAGAAATCTTCAAGCATTGTCATATGCTTACGGTCGTCGCGAATTTCACCAGTCTGTGCGTCATAAACTACGCGGTTCTTAAAGCGAGTCATAACATCACGAAGATATTGCTCGGCTTTCATCTTTGGTAGGTTACCAACGTCGATGTAGAAGATACGGCGTTCTGGCGCACGTGAAATACGATAGATAACCAGAGAGTCTTCCATCGACTTCAACTGGTTCAGAGGCTTGATTGCTTTTTGTAGATAACCAATCACCATATCACCACCGACATTCACGAGTCCTGATGATACATTGACAATAGCGTCTACGGCAATCTTAATACCTTGTGAGGCAGGATCATTATAAGAAGATCCTTGTGTCGGTGCCTTGGCGAATCCCTTATCATTGTAGATGTAGAATTCTTCGGCAGTCCTGTTGACAATAACGTTTGTATTCTTGTTTGGTCTGACTCTCTTCTGAGTCTTAATCTTACGAATCTTACGCGGATCGATATATCTTAATTCTTTGATACCTTCGCGTGGCTTCTGTTCATCGATGATGGCGTGATAGTAGAGTCTACCATCAACATACCATTTGCGAAAGATTTCATATGCGTGCTGGTTGAATTCAAGAAGCTCAAGGACGTTGTCGAACTCTTCAATAATCATCTTCTTGATATTGTCTGGCTGTTCCAGATCATCAAGGTTAAGACTCACAATTTCTTTCTTTGGGTCCATAACAATGGATTCATTAACAATATCGTCAACAGCCATTTCAACGTCTGGGTGCATAGAGATTTCGCGATACTTGCTAACAAGTTCCGCTTCATTTCGTACCGCACCTTCAAGATCTACGTATTGGCCGTATACACCGCCTTCAGCAACGACGAGAGCTCCATCTTCTTCGAGCTTTGGCGCGAAAGAAGGGAGCTCTTGTTCAGGTTTCTTTCGAATAATCTCGAAACCAAATAACTCTGCCATTAGGACTCCTATTCACAAAAAAAGCAAGGGGAATGGTTACCCCTTACTTATTATCTTCCACCAGCGTCGCCGGTAGTACCACCACTTACAGTCCAGTAATCGTATGTAAATGTAACCTGGAATGATTCAATCTGATCGGTTGTTGCCCAGTCAAGCTCAATTGGTGAGATTACACTTGGGAAAATTCCATTGAACTTGTATTCGCGAATTCGTGCGCCGTCTTTTGCATACTGAATAACAGTAGCGTCTGACTTATAGCGGTTGATATCACGAACGTTACGCTCAAGACGATTGATTCGGTTCGACCACTCTTCCATGGCGTTACGAATCAGGAAGTCTTCGTCGTTGATAACCGTTACTGTCCAGTCACCGAATGTTCTATCTCCGGCCAACTTCATTTGTCGGCCGAAGTAGAATATTGGAATTACGCCGAGAGCAGATTCTGGAATCTGAGCACCCTGGACCATGAAAGGCGTCTTCAGATCACCAGCAGCATTTGCAGGATTGTTGATACGCACCTGGAAAAGATTCTGACGTGCACCGCCGTAGACCAGTTGGCTTCTCATTTCATTGATATTAAAAGCCATTTCTTATTTCCTCCTAGTTTCTTTTATTTATTAGAACTGGCCGACAACTTCGTTGAACTCTACACCGGATCTTACGGCAACAAAGTTCAGCTGAATGAAGTTGATGCTCTTTGCTGGCTTGACATAGATGTCACCAACAAAGCGGTTTGTATCTACAACTTCTGGAGTATTGTTTGTTTCGTCGCAAACAACACGGAAGTCAGTGATACCACGGCGGCCCTGAACGTCACGGAGGAATGGTTCCACCAGATTGAGGAACTGAGCTCTTGTAAACTCGTCGTTGAATTCGAAGAGCATTTGGTTAGCAGCTGTCGAGATTGTCTTTTGTAGGACAATGAACAGACGGCGAACGTTGATGCGATCGAACGCGCTTGGACGACCAAGTGCAGTCTTATCGCCGAACAGAACAGTTCCTTGGCCTGGCTGTGTGATTACTGGGTTAACGTCGTTCTTGTACAGAAGATCGCGATCTGTCTTGCTTGGGCTGTATGCAAGCTTAACAAGGTTTCTGATCTGGCCACGATTGAAGCCAGCTGGTGAGAACCATGGATCACGTAGATCGTCTGAACGAGCTGTTAGACCAGCAACATCACCATTCAGCGGAACATAGCGATATACGTCGTTGTACTTATCGTACTGGTACTTGTAACCAGAGTCGATGAATGCATACGAGCTGTTACGTACGCTCTGACGGAATTGTACGATGTTGGCTGCTTGCGATCCTTCGACCGATGCTCCAACAACGTCTTCCTTCTGAGGAGATACGAATACCACACAGTCCTTACGAACTTCAGCGATATTGTCGATCAGATAGTTAGCTAACTGAGCTCCGTTCGAACCACCAACTGACTTACCAGTCATCACAAGTGATACGTCAACAGATGATGCATCTGCAAAGAGATCATAAGCTGAAGCCAGAGCAGCAACTGTTACATTGCTTTCGTTTACACCATCACGTCCACCGATGAATGACTTCGAGTATGGAAGTGAAGTTGTTGAGTTAGTAAGACTTGCTGCAGTTGTTGTAGTTGCTTCTGTACGATCATTAGTTGCCCACACATAACGTGAGTTGTCGTTAATGATTGTCTTATAGAAAGCAGTTGTTCCATCTTCGCCGATAGCATCCGAAGCACGAGATAGATTCTCGTAAACTTCTAGAACAGTACCAGGAATGCCTGAGTGCATACCATCTTCGTCTACGACTACAACACTTACCTGATCAACTGTTGTCAGACCACGATCTGCGAGGTAACGCGATGTGCCTGGAGCTGTTGGTACAGTGTTATAGAATTCCCACTTACGTGAGATTGTGTTTGCAGTGAAGTTCGATGCACGATTCCAAGTATCTTCGAATGTGATATTGAAGAATGCCTGTGTTACAGTGTCTTCGGAAGTAACTGCTGGAAGCGACTTAATCTTCAGAGCCTGTGTACCAACCGAGCTGTTACCCAGTTCGATATAGTCACCAACAGAAAGAGACTGAAGGATTGTGTTCGCTGCAGTCTTTGTTTCAGCGTATGTCAGTGTTGAAGCACCAGCATCCCAAGTAAGGAACACGTTAGCAACAGCCGAGTTTACGTTGATTGTGATACCTGCTGCAGCCAGCTGATCTAGACGGTAAGTTGAAGCCGTACCACCAACGCTTGTGTTGCTGAATGGATTGATTGTGCGCTCATATTGAGTTGCAGAATCACACATCGAAACACGAAGCGAGTTACCAAGATCGCCTGGATAGCGAGCTACGAACTGTGTGTTTACAAAGGTAGTATTTGCTGGAGTCTTGTCTTCGAAGTCATCAGCATTCTTGACAATGTTATCTGCCAGTTCAACCACACCGCTGTTAGCAACAGCATTCAGTGCAAGAGTATTTGCAAAGAAGTTTAGCTGAGCATCTGTAGAAGATGTAGCGTTTGCAGTAAGAACAACAGCAAGAGCAGTTGAGTTAGCTGTGACAGTCGAAACAAATGTTCCTGCTGGAATGCCAGCACCGAAGACTGCATGGCCAGCCTGAACACCATGGTTGTTACCAGTTAGGATAACTGTCGAGTTGCTGTTCAGGTTAGCAGAAGCCGCAGAAACAGTGTTCGAGAAACCAGTTGTTACAGCAGCACGACTTACATACAGAGCATTACCATATGCAAGGAAGTTAGCCGCAGTAAAGAATGTTTCGAAATTGTCTGAGGTTGGCTTGCCATAACGTGCAGCAAGAGTATTTTCTGAATCTACTAGAATGAACTTTCCGACTGGACCCCAACGGAACATACCACCGAAAGCACCAACTGTAGTTGCGAGCGATGGAATGCTAGTAGTTAGGTCAATTTCAGATACATTAATTCCAGGGCTGACTTGAAACGCCATTGTTATCTCCCTTAGTCGAAGGTGTTTTTACCAAGTTTTGTTTTATTTATAAGTTAAGGAAATTGCGTTTCTGCTCTGCCCAGAACTCGTCGCGATACGTATTGTCATCTCGAATGATCGATTCATTGCTTTGGTTATCGTACTCATCATCACCTGTACACATAAGACCGAATGGAAGCATCTCTTCTTCGAACATCTTTTCGTTCTGGTCATAGATCTGCTTACGAATATCAAGGTCTGTCAGTTCTTTTAAGTACGGCTGTGTAGTCAACCAAGCAAAGAGAACACAGCACATGGCCATATCGTCATGGCCTTCTTCAGCTTCGTAGGATTGGTTGCCTTTCAGACTGTTCTTGAGTGAGAATCTTGTCAGCTCATAAATGGTATCATAGTCTACGATGACAAGCTTGTCAGATTCTACCAGAGTCTTGAGTGTAGCACAACCAATTCTTTTCACCTGCTTTGTAGTTCTTACACCACGAGTTGTTGAAGTAGAAAATCCGCCAGACAGACTTTGGCCAGATCGACCATTGTTGGCAGTCACGAAGATTCCTTCATATTCTAGATCATAGTGTAGAATGTCAGCTACCTGCTGACCAATATCGTTTGTCTCCACAAGAACAACGGCATCATTATATTTCTTGGCCACTTCATAGATGATGTTAGGATACAGAAGTGGACTCAGTAGATTGTTTCGAAAAGCTGCAACCTGTCGATATGGTAGATTATTTACGTTATAGACAACGAAGGCAGAATAGTCAGCTCCGGCTCCTCGAGAGGTGTCGACCACAATCGTATAGATTGTATCCTTAATCGGCTCTTCGTATATTTTAAGTCCGGCCGGTGTGGTATGAATCGGTTGCTTGTAGACCATATTACGAAGTTTGTTCGGGTGGATCAGAGTGTTCGATGATCCAAGGAACTCACATTCGTATTCCTGACGGAACTGGTCTTCAGAAGTGTTGGCAATGGTTTCTTCTTTCCATGCCTCATCACGGCCAGGAATCTGTGACCAGTGAACGTCAACGCGAGCATAAGCATTTCTACCTTCTTCAGACTCTGTCCAAATACGATAGAACATGTTCATACCATTTGGTGTCGAGGTGATCAGAACCTTTGAACTTTTACCAGATGAAATGGTAGGATAAACCGATGCGAAGAACTGTTCCTGAATGTTAGTCGGAACGAACGCAAACTCGTCGAGGTAAACTAGGTTTTGTGAAGTACCACGAATAGCGGATGAAGACGTAGCAGACGCAAGGATTTCAGATCCATTCTCGAGCTTAATGTTACCCTTGTTCCATTCGGTAACTCCCATCTGGAGCCACTTTGGAAGGTGTTCGAACATGAGCTGGATACGACCAAGAATTTCACGAGCCTGTCTGTCCTTATTGGCTAGAATTGCTATCGAGTATTCTTCGTTAAATAGGATCTTCCAGAGAAGATAAGCAGCAACCGTGGTAGTCTTACCAACCTGACGTGGCATCTTACAGATAACAAAACGATTCTCGTCAAATGCAAGAACCATTTCTTTCTGAAAATCCCACAGCGGGAACGTAATTAATCCCTTATCGATATTGACAATTTTACAGTATGTTGTTATAAAGTATATAACATCTTCAGAACATTTTATATACTCTGCTACCTGCTGCGGAGTATACTCTACCTTCGTGTCTGCTCGTTTGAGTCTCGGATTACCGAGATAGTTCTCACTCCCCATCTTTATTCTGCTTCAAGTATTTCTGTAGCTCAGCAGTTGAACCGACGAAGAGATTGTTTGTAACCTGTTGTGGAGAGGCAGAAGGATCTTCATCCATAATCTTCTTTTTCTTCGCCTGCAGATCAAGCAGGTCTTTACTCGCTCCAACCATGGTGTTCATCATGGTCGAAAGAACTTCATAAGCTCTTGGATGTTGACTCTGGCGAGCTACATCGATGAGATCAAAAAGAGCCTCTTGACCTTTATTAATCACATCCATGATGTTTTCACGAGCAAACTCAAAGTCTGCATCAACCTGTGTTGTCTTCTTCTGCTCAATAACTGCCGGCAACCCACCGCCGGTAAATTTATCTATGTTACTCATTAGAATTTCTCTATAAAGTCATTAATGAATCCATAATTATCTGTCGATTTGATTTCAAGATAATCAATAGAATTTGCTGCATTACTTGTTGGTTGTCCGTTCGCAGTCAGTCCTGGTTGTGCCGTAACTGTAACAGCGGAGTTTGCGCTCTCGTCAATGATTGTATGAAGATTCGCTTCAACAAACTTGACAAGACCGGTTTTCTTGGTAGGACCAAATACGTATGCTTTCATCGTGAATGTCAGATCCCAGATGATAGCTCTTCTTTCTTCGAAGCTTCCTTCGTATGTATCATTAACATTGATGTCATTCAGGATGATCGGAATATCAAACGTACCACCAATCTCTGGAACGAGGTTTACAGTTGCGGTCCATTCCGGCGTGAAGAATGGTAGGATCTGTTCAACGATTCTTGTACCGTCTTCTGCGTTCTTTACCATGATTGACATTTGGAACGTAATGTTATATGGCACAGGAGCATACTGATAAGCAATGCTATCGTCAGTTCCATTAGTCGTTGGTTGTTTGTAGAGTCTGTTCAGTGTATTACGCTTTCTTTCAGAGTCATACATGAAAGAAGTCATCTCAAAAGAGATACGTGGCAGAACTATACCAATTTTATTTGAAAGATCTGGGTTACCTTCAAGTCTTGCAAGAAACTTTTCTTTTGGACCGTAAGAAAGAGGCACCTTCAGTGTTTGAATTGACTCACCATCTCTATTATCACGTGTAATCCAGATATCGTTAAAGATAGTTCCGAACAGGATTACATATTTTCTGAGTACATCGTGGTGCCAAGTGCGACCGAACATTAGGCGTTCCCTTCACTAAATGGATCGATTTGAGTCCAGTCTAAAATGTTATCACCTTCAATCTCAAATTCTGTGTTGTCTTCGTAAGGATCTCTTGCTTGCGTTTCAAAGTTATATCCACCCTGAACGATTTGATATCCATCTTGATCAGTAATGATAAACTTGTCTTGTGTCAGAAGAGCATATTCAGAAGAATCGAGTGAAAGCTCAGTTTCAATACTATCAATTGCATCGATGCCAGTATTAAGTCTTTCTGAGCTGTATTCAAACATTTCGCAAACCAGATCATACATCTGGACAGCACCCATCTGATAGAACACAGCATTCTTGCTTACGTATTTGATAATAAACAGACGATCGAGCATTGGAATGTAAATGAGATCGCCTTCTTGTGGACGATCGATCATTGCAATATTGCCAATTTCATTCATGAAGTTACGGAATGAAACTGTCAGAGTCATCTGATCACGTATTTCAAGATTAAACTTGGACAAGAAGGTGCCATCACCTTCATAGCTATCAACATTCTTGACGTACAGATCAATTAAGTAAGCGGCGTTATATTCGGAGATCGTGTCTTCTCCGTAGATATCATCTTTGGCTACCAGTGTTCTAGGACAATAGTACATGTCATGGCCATAGATTCTGATAGACTCGAGCACGAGATCTTCTATCAAAAGCTGTTCTTGGCTGTTCGAAAAGTTATTGAAATAGAAATTGGTAGTCATGTGATACCTTAACCGACCATGTCAAGCACTGGAAGAGAGTAAGATGAGATCATCTCGTCTTCCATACGACGAAGTTCTTCAGTAGCATCGTCGTAGATCTTTTCTCCGTTGAACTGTACATTTCCTGGCAATTGCATGCCGGTGAACTTAGTCAGGTTTGATCCCCACTGTCTCTTGATCAAAGCCGTGGCATAGTTCTGAAGCCAACGGTCATTCCATGCATCAGTCCAGACTTCTGGATCAACTACTTCGTATGCTTCAACAAGCAAGAAGGTGCCAATCGGAATTGTATTCCAGTCCATGTCGACATGAAGGCGATCCTTGTGTCTCTGATAACGAATTGGCTGCTGACC
>ERZ869929.880-NODE-880-length-13135-cov-6.052905_pt1 | contig 13135 bp, 17 predicted proteins | sample MGYA00579312_ERZ869929 | MGnify/ENA primary metagenome ERZ869929 (study PRJEB32216, sample SAMN09231818) | wastewater metagenome | place: USA: Maryland | collected 2016-08-09 | study: EMG produced TPA metagenomics assembly of the PRJNA472060 data set (Reclaimed... | reverse complement strand
CGATCTAGGAGTTGGTACACTGTCTGTACCACCTAATGGTTTTCAAGTAGGTGATAGCTTTCACTTAAAAGTAAGTGGTCTAATATCATCTAAAAACAATGATGATATAACTATTACTCTTAGGTCCAATGGTGTTGTTTTAGCATCAACAGGTCTTATAAATTTACCTCAAACTACTAATAAAGTGTGGGAATTAGAGGTTGATTTTACAATTAGAAATATAGGAGCAGCTGGTGTAGCTAATATAAATACTAATGGTCAGTTTATTTACAATAAAAATGCAAGTCTTGCTGTAGAAGGTATTGGATTTAGTAGTACAAACAATACAACATTTGATACTACTATATTAAATACTTTAGAAGTAGATGCTCAATGGGCACAAGCTGATTTACAAAACTCTATATTTTCATCAAATTGTTCGCTATTTAAAACATATTAAAAACACAATATCATGTCAGTAGGTAATTTAAAAGACTACGGTAATAAAGGGAATAACTTTCCTTACCAACTTCAAAGTCTCCAGCTTTTGGGGATGAATCAGAATTTATTTCTTAGAGAAGTACAAGTAAATGCTGCAAGCGCAGGCCTTTTAGAAGCAGCAATTAATACAGTATTATCTAATAGTACCACTAAGTTTTTAGTATCTAAAAGCGTAGTATACGATGGTACTACTTGGTATGCTTTTCTTACACTAGCTACTCTTTAATAGGTTTAATTTGTTTGTTTGTTTGTGTCATGGATAATGTATCTAAACTTGAGGATATTGAAAAAAAGATATCCTGCTTAACTGATAAAATAGATGATATTCATAAGGCTCTTGTAGGAGATGCTTATGATAAGGATAAAGGTATAGTCCCTAGACTTAAGAAAGTAGAGAGATATGTTGAAGTTGATAAAAAAGTCAAGTGGATTGGTGGAGGCTTTGCTTTAGCAATAGGTGGGGGACTTAAGACTTTTTGGGATTGGATGTCTAATCACTTCTAGACAAAACTGCTTAATAAAGTAAGCAAATAAAACAGTTTTTACTTATTAGAATAAGCAAATAAAATGAAAAAATTTGTTAAGTCAATGCTTTCTGATGAGAGGGGAGCTTGGTCACATAAAAGAGTAATAGGTTTTCTTTGTTCAATAGTTTTGTGTACTAGTTTAATTATCACTAGTATTGTACCTAAAGAGTATGCTCCTCCTGCAGGACTTATAGATGCTGTGCTTACTTTAGCATGTATTTGTGTAGTAGGAACTACAATAGATAAGTTCTCATTTAAAGAAAAACCAAAAGAAGAAACCAATGCGTAAGTATACTATTGGAGAACTACAATTTGAATTCAAAAGACTGGGATACCAGTGGTTTGATTTCATGATTGTAGGTATCAGATCCACACTAGATAAACCCAATGAGTTTGATGATCTCATTGGGTTAGTTGCTAATGGCAAGATTACATGGTTTACAGGAACAACAAATCCTGGAGTTCATTGGCTTAAAAATATTATGAATCCTAAAGGTACAGCTGTACTTAAACCTGGTCAATACATTGATACCTGGGAAATAGGATTACATCAAGGTAAATATGAAGCTTTTAGACAAACTAAACCTGTAACTGTTTACAGAGATAAAGACCTGGATGATAAGTCTGAAGAAACTGCTACAATTGATACAGGTCTATTTGGTATCAATATCCATAGAGCAAATTCTTCAGCAATATCTAAGATCATTGATAAATGGTCTGCAGGTTGTCAAGTGCTTAATAATCCAGCAGATTTCAAGACTCTTCTTGATAAAGCTAAGGCTAGTAAGAAAAAAGCCTTTACTTACACTCTGCTTAAAGAGTTTTAATCATGGCTGCAAATAATGCTAAATATTATTCTATAATCAAGAGGTATATTACCAAATTTCCAAATTCACCAAAAAAAACTTTAGCTAGAAAAATCTTTAGTGAAAATAAATTGGTTTTTGGAAAGTTAGATAATGCTTATAAAAGCTTAAGATATTATACTGGAGTTAATGGTAATAAAAGTAGAGCTACGTTAAGTAAAGAAAAAAAACTTACTACTCTTAAATATGGTTCTGATTGTAAAGCAATAAATCCTTTTGAATTACCACAATCAGATTATTCTCCAACAGAACCTTTTGTTATTCCTACATCTATAACAAAGCTTGGTATTTTATCAGACATACACATTCCTGAGCATGACATAGAGGCACTTACAGTTGCAATTCGTGATTTGCAAAATGAGAATATAGATGGGTTACTTTTAAATGGTGATATATTAGATATGCACCAAGTATCAAGACACTTTAAAGACCCAGGGAAAGCTAGGATTAAAAAAGAGTTTGAACTGGGTCTTCAGTTTATAGAAGCAATTAAAAGAGCTTTCCCTGGAATACCTATCTATTTTAAAGAGGGTAATCATGAAAAGCGCTGGCCTACATGGCTTAGATCCAGAGCTATTGAGATTTGGGATGATGAAGAATACACAATACCATCTAAACTAAGATTAGGTGAACATAGTATCACGTGGATTCCTAATATTCAGCCTATTAAGTATGGTAATCTATGGATAATTCATGGTAATGAAATATCAGGAAATTCCAGAGTTTCTCCAGCACATGCTGTATCTTTAAAAACACATGAGAGCACACTTACTGGGGATAAGCATAGACCTGATAAAAAACATATTAAACATCAGCTTTCAGGTAATATCAGTTCTTATTATACAGTAGGTTGTCTTTGTGGATTAAGAGCAGACTATCTTCCTAATAATGATTGGATGCATGGATTTGCAATAGCTTATGTAAACTCTCAGGGTAATATAAGCGTTCATAATAAGGAAATACATAATGGCAGAATCCTATAAATTCAGAATTATGAATCCAGAAATAAAGAAACCTGAGACTTGGCCTTTCTTAGAACTTGATGTCTATATAGAGGATGAATCTGCAGCTTTAGTGGAGAAATCTACTTTATTTTTGGATTATGATCAGATTGAGATCATGTATTTCTGGGAAAGCACTCTTAGACTTAATAACGGTGAGAGCAAATCTATAACCGTAATAAGACTATCAGATGACACTAACTTTAAAGTGGCTTTAAGCTACAACAGATTTAAAAAGGTGATTATGGAGTGGTTTAAATATTATAACTACTTGATAGACAGCGGAGTATACGAGCTTACCTTAAATACAGAAGAAGAAAAAGAATCTGAGTAACTTCCCTTCCCAGTTACTCCATCAGAGACCTAGTCCCGTAAGACTAGGTTTCTTTATTTATAACTATTTGATATTTAAACTTTTCATATTATATTTGCTAAATGTTTAACCTAAAAACCAATAAACATGTCAAAAGAAACAATTGAAAATCAAGAACAGGAACTTAGTCCTGAACAGATTGCAGCTCTTAAAGCTAACATGACTGAGTACTACAATGATCAGATTCCTATGCTTAAGTTACAGCTTGAAGCAGAAGGACTTGCTGCTGATTTAGAAGAAGCTAGACTTAGAAGGCTTGTAGCTTCTATGCGTATTGCACAGATCATGGCTGGACCACAAGCTGATCCTGAAGCAAAGCAATCTCAAGAAGAACTTGCTGAATTCAAAAAAGAAAGAAAGCTTAAAACACAAGCATAATCATGGCTAAAGTAAATCTTGTAACAAAGCGGGTAACAATGGACAACTGGAATATTATAAAGTTCCAGCTTGTTTCACACTGCTATATTCAAGGTTTAGCTTTGTCTGATTCTGAATTAAACTGTTTGACTCTTCTAGGAATAAACAAGGAAGCTGAGCTTGCAGAATTTTGCAATGCTTCTTGTGCAGAAGACCAAAGAGATAAAGAACCTGCTTTAGTTCATAAGTCTCACATATTCAAGAACCCACAAACAGTAAGAAACTGTTTGACTAAACTTGAAAAAATGGGACTTATAACTAAGGAAGGTAAGAATAGAAAGAAGATATTCCTTTCAGATTCTCTAAAAGTTCAGACAACAGGTAACATAGTTCTTGATTATAAAATAGTGTACGTTGAACCCGAAAAAGTCTAAAGCAATAGTAGATATCACAGCTAAAGAGTTGGATGTCACTTCTGATCTTGTAAAAGACATAACCTCATTCTACTGGAGTAGAATAAGAAAAGCTTTAACAGGATTAGAATTTCCAACTATAACACTGCATGGATTAGGAGAAATGTCAATAAGACCTATTAAGCTTAAGGAATTTACAGAAGAACATGTTAGTCTAAAGAAGTATGTAAACCCTAAAAAGTTTGGTGGCTTTCAAAGAATGAAAGTAATAGAGAGCAGACTTGACAGACTAGTGAATATGCAGTTGATGTTAGATATTCAATACATTAAAAAAGAAAGCTCAAAAACCAAAAAAGATGAATATCAAAAAAATCTGGAAAGACAAAGCTCTGATTCTGGAGGGGATTCAGAATAGCATCTTTAAAAAAGAACATGTTGAACTTATAGCTGCAGAAAGACAAGCTATCTGTGATAAGTGTGATCTTATTGATCTCAAGGGTGATAAGTGTTTGGTACCTGGCACTAAACCTTGTTGTGGAGAATGTGGATGTAGTTTAGAATTTAAAACTAGATCTCTTTCATCAGAGTGTCCTCATCCTAAAGGACCTAAATGGGAAGCATATATGGATGAGGATGATGAAGATAAACTCAACTTAGAATTAGGAATCTAATACCAACTCAAATGACACTCATATTCAAATCAGAGACTCACTCCTACACCAGTAAAGATCCAAATGAACAAATAGATTGGGTAAGTGTAACCAGCTTTGTAAGTTTGTTTAAAGATAAGTTTGATGCTAAAAAAATAGCAGAGAAATCATCTAAAAATAAGAGATCAAAATGGTATGGTATTCCACCTGAAGAGATTCAGGAAATATGGAATGCTGAGGCTAAGAGAGCAACTGATTTGGGTACATGGTATCATAACCAGAGAGAAACAGATATTACTGGTATAGATACTATTGAGAGACAAGGTATTGCAATTCCTATTATAAAACCAATTATTCAAGATGGTGTAAAGCATGCACCAGATCAAAAACTTACTGAAGGGATATATCCAGAACACTTGGTATATCTTAAATCAGCAGGTTTGTGTGGACAATCAGATCTTGTAGAAATAGTAAAGAATACTGTCAATATCATTGATTACAAAACCAACAAAGAAATTAAGACAGAATCTTACAAGAACTGGGAAGGGCTATCTCAAAAAATGAGTGGCCCTTGTTCACACTTAGATGATTGCAATTTCTACCACTATGCTTTACAACTGAGTACTTATATGTATATTATACTAAAGCATAATCCTCAGTTTAAACCTGGTAAACTTACTCTTCATCACATTATTTTTGAAGAAGAAAGCAAAGATAAATATGGTAATCCAGTAGCTAAAAGAGATAATGATGGTAACCCTATTGTAAAAGAAGTTGTACCTTATGAGCTACCTTATCTTAAATCTGAGGTAATTGCAATGATTAATTGGTTAAAAGACAATAAAGACACAATCAAAAAATGAGTAATGACCAATACCAACAAAAAAGTTTTTGGAATAAGAAAGTAAAAAAGAAAGCTTCACCTAAATGTGAGTCAGGTAAAAAAATAATTAAAGAGATTAAAGATGACAACAAGATTATTCGACATAGAGAATGGGGAGGTTAAACCTACAGAGCACTGCTATGCTTTGAAGTTTTTAAAAGATATCATGGATGAATTTCCTGATAACTACATAAAGATCTACAAGTATCTCTTCTACATGACATGTCCTAATCCAGATATGAATCCTTATTTTCATATGAGTGAGGTAGAGAAAGAAGAAGTTATTCTAGAAGATATTGAAGCAGACTTCTCTACTGATGAGGATCTTGTACAGACAGCTCTTAAAAAGTGTGAGAAGATGTATGAAACTCCTACATCTAGAGCATATAAAGGTCTTAAATCTATGTTAGATAGATTAGCTGTCTATATGGAGAATACACCTATTACACATGGTAGAGATGGAAACATCAACTCTTTAGTAGCTGCAGCTAAGAACTTTGATGGTATAAGAGCTTCCTTTAAAGGAGCATATAAAGATTTAAAAGAAGAACAACAATCACATGTGCGAGGTGGAGCAGGTCTTGCATATGATCAAATGTAAAATCATGGAAAAAGAATTCTTTAATGACTGGTTATTTCACTATAACCCCTATTCAAAAATTTGGTCAGCTTTTGAAAGACAAGATCTGGTACCTTACTTTAATGGATTAACTTGTAAAACTTTAATTCAATCTAGTAAACATTCTACCCTTGTAGACATAATCAATAAAGGAGAAGGTAAGTTAGCTAAGATGAAAAAATTAATCAATGAGTAGTTACATTAAAATACCTACTTGGAATAAAGGTGTTTGGGAATACACTGAATTTGCTACTCGTGATGAGTACAAAGACTTTGTACTTTCTATATTTAAAGAACCTGGAAAATATGATTTTAATGAAGTTTCTCTACACTTTAATGAAGAAGCTCAAAAGTTTAGGGATCAGGGTTACTATTTCTCTGGACCTATGGGTAGCAAGGATTATAGAAAATATTGGGATGCAGAAAAAGAAAAATGCAGATATGGAGCAATCTTTACAGATGGTAAACTCACATGGTACCTTCCCAGAGAATACTATATGTGGCTCAATTTCTTACCAATCAATGACAAAGAAAAAAGAAAGTTTGACTTTCCAAGTGTCAGGGATGCACAATACCACATGGCATTATACGAGCTCCTTGCAGAACTCAACTATCAACATGCAGCTATCCTCAAAAAGCGACAAATAGCATCTTCTTATTTCCACTGTGCTAAGATGATAAATCTTATATGGTTTGAAGAAACACCTATTGTAAAGATGGGTGCAAGCCTTAAAGATTATATCAATGAAAAAGGATCTTGGAAATTTCTAAATGAGTACAAGTCTTTCCTGGATTTGCACACTGCTTGGTATAGACCTATGAATCCTAATAAGGTTCTTTTGTGGCAACAGCAGATTGAGCAAGTTATAGGTGGTAGAAAAAGTATGACTGGTCTAAAAGGTGTACTTCAAGGAGTTACTTTTGAGAAAGATCCTACATCTGGTGTAGGTGGACCATGTACTTTCTTCTTTCATGAGGAAGCTGGTATTGCACCTAAGATGGATGTAACAGTGGAATTCTTGTTTCCTGCTATGCAATCAGGTATGCTTACTACAGGTTTATTTGTTGCTGCAGGATCTGTGGGTGACTTAGATCAGTGTCAACCTTTAAAACAAATGATACTCTACCCAGAGTCTAATAGTATTTACTCAGTAGAATCTGATCTATTAGATGACAAAGGTACTATAGGTAAGACAGGTTTATTTATACCTGAGCAATGGTCTATGCCTCCATTTATAGATCAGTATGGTAATTCTCTAGTAAAAGAATCAGTAGAAGCTATTGATAATCAAAGACTTAAGTGGAAAAAAGATCTTACACCTGAGCAATATCAGCTTAGAATATCCCAGCATCCTAAGAATATAGCTGAAGCATTTGCCTTTAGAAAAGTATCTAAATTCCCTATGAGTCTAGTTGCAGCTCAAAAAAGAAGGATTGATGAAAAAGAATATCCTTATGAGTTTATAAATCTGGAGAGGGATGCTACTGGTAAGATAGAACCTAAGCTTACAAACAAGCTACCTATCTTAGAATTCCCTATAACTAAGAACACTGAAGATAAAACAGGAGTATTAGTAGTATGGGAAAGACCACAAGCTAACTCAGAATGGGGTACCTATTATGCATCTATTGACCCCGTTGGTGAGGGTAAAACAACTACTTCAGAATCACTCTGTTCTATCTATGTCTATAAAAACCCAGTAGAGGTAACCAGAGTAGATAAACATGAGACTACTAATCATATAGAAAATGATAGAATAGTAGCTGCGTGGTGTGGTAGATTTGATGATATTAACAAAACCCATGAAAGGCTAGAGCTTATAATAGAGTGGTATAATGCATGGACCATTGTGGAAAATAACATATCCCACTTTATTAACTACATGATACAAAGGAAGAAACAGAAGTATTTGGTACCTAAAAGCCAAATTCTATTTCTTAAAGATCTGGGTAGTAATACTAACGTGTTCCAGGAGTATGGGTGGAAAAACACAGGTACTCTCTTCAAAAGTCACATGCTTAGCTATCTTATAGAGTTCTTAAAAGAAGAACTAACCCATGAAACTAAGGATGATGGTACCATAGTAAAGACTACTTATGGGGTAGAAAGAATACCAGATCCTATGGCTTTTGCAGAAATGGAAGCATATGATGATGATGTAAACGTGGATAGATTAGTATCTTTAGCAGCGCTTATTGCCTTTGCTAAAGTTCAGCAGGCTAATAGAGGATACAAGAAAAGAGTAGACCAGGTAAACACTAATAACTTGCAAAAGTCTGATAATTTATATAAATTAAATATAAGCCCTTTTAGGCACATGGGAAAGATGAGGAAAGTTCCTGGTATGAGCTTTCCTAAATCTCCATTTAAAAACATGAGATAACATGAAGGTTTTAAATGCAATGCAGTTAAAGAGTGGAGCTAAGGCGGAATATAACCGCATGGGCTCAATCACTCAACCTATACAATTTTTACCAAGAAAAGAAAAAGATGAAGATTGGACTGCTTGGAATTTAGATTGGCTAGAATGGCAAGGTCTTAAGCAAATCAGAAGAAATGCTAGAAGACTTATGAAGAACTATAAGCTAGCTAAAGGTATTATAGATAAAACAGATTACCTTGTTTCTGAGGATAATGAAAACAGAGATCTTCTTGAAACCCTAACTCAGGAAGATTACAGTGCACTAGAGCTTAAGTTCTACCCAATTATTCCCAATGTTATTAATGTAATGGTATCTGAGTTTGCAAAGCGCAATACTAAAGTTACCTTTAAAGCAATAGATGAGTTCTCATATAATGAACTCATGGAGCAAAAAAGACAAGCTGTAGAGCAGGTTCTTCTTTCTCAAGCTGAGCAAAAGCTTATAAATAACATGATTGAAATGGGAGTTGATCCCAATGATCCTGAGATTCAAGAAAAGCTTCAGCAACAGCTTGCTCCTGAAAATCTTAAAACTCTTCCAGAAATTGAAGATTTCTTTAATAAGAACTACAGATCTATGGGTGAGCAATGGGCTCAACACCAGTTCAAAGTAGATGAAGAGCGCTTCAAAATGGATGAGCTTGAGGAGAGAGCTTTCAGAGATATGTTAATTACAGATAGAGAGTTCTGGCACTTCCGCATGATGGATGATGACTATGATATTGAACTCTGGAATCCTGTAATGACTTTCTACCACAAATCACCTGAAGTAAGATATATTTCTCAAGGTAACTGGGTTGGTAAAGTAGAGATGATGACTGTGGCTGATGTTATAGATAAGTATGGTTATCTTATGACTCAGGAACAACTTGAATCTCTTGAAGCTATTTATCCAGTAAGATCTGCAGGTTATCCTCTACAAGGATACCAAAATGATGGTAGTTACTATGATGCTACTAAAGGTCATGATTGGAATACTAACATGCCTTCTTTACAATACAGACAATTTGTATCCATGTATGATAACTTCATCTATAATGGTGGAGATATTGTAAACTGGGTAATGGGTGAATCTGAAGATTATAAAGACATGGGTATGGCTTTCATGCTCAGAACAACTACAGCTTATTGGAAATCACAACGCAAAGTAGGTCACCTTACAAAGATTACAGAGTCAGGTGAAGTAATTGTAGATATCATTGATGAAGACTACAAGATTACTGACAAACCTATTTACAACACAGCATTATTTAAAAATAAGACTAAAGACAATCTTATTTTTGGAGAGCATATCGAGTGGATCTGGATCAATGAAGTTTGGGGAGGTGTAAAAATTGGTCCTAACCACCCATCCTTCTGGGGTATGAATAACCCAGGAGGTATCAATCCTATGTATCTTGGAATAGATCAAAACCGCATTGGTAAGCTTAGATTCCAGTTTAAAGGAGATAATACACTCTATGGATGCAAACTTCCAGTAGAGGGTTCAGTGTTCTCAGATAGAAATACAAGATCTACAGCAATGGTAGATCTTATGAAACCTTTCCAGATTGGCTATAATATTGTCAACAATCAAATTGCTGACATCCTAGTAGATGAGTTGGGGACCGTGATTCTGTTGGATCAGAACGCGCTACCCCGACATTCTCTGGGTGAAGACTGGGGTAAGAACAATCTTGCTAAGGCTTATGTAGCTATGAAGAATTTCCAGATGTTACCTCTGGATACAAGTATTACCAATACAGAAAACCCACTTGCTTTCCAACATTTCCAGGTTATGAACCTAGAACAGACTCAGCGTATGATGTCTAGGATTAACTTGGCTAATTACTTTAAGCAACAATGCTTTGAAGTAATAGGTATTACACCACAAAGACTTGGTCAGCAGATTGGTCAAACTAATACAGCTACTGGAGTAGAGCAAGCTGTGGCAGGATCTTATGCACAAACAGAAATGTACTTTGTACAACACTCTGATTATTTGATGCCTAGAGTTCACCAAATGAGAACTGATCTTGCTCAGTATTACCACTCTAAAAAGCCTTCTTTGAGACTTCAGTACATGACTACTCTTGATGAGAAGGTAAACTTTGAGATTAATGGTACAGATCTATTGCTCAGAGACATCAATGTATTCTGCACTACTAAAGCTAATCACAGAGCTATGGTAGAACAAATGAAGCAATTAGCTCTTTCTAATAATACATCAGGTGCAAGTATCTATGACCTGGGTAATATCATGACTGCAGAATCTATGGCTGAGCTTACTCATAGTCTTAAGAAGATTGAAGATAAAGCAAATCAACAAAGACAAGAGCAAATGCAGCATGAGCAGCAAATGCAACAAGCTCAACTTGAACAACAAGCAAAAGAGAAGCAGCTTGAGCTTGATCATGAGTCTATGGAGAAAGAAAAAGACCGCAGAGTTAAACTTCTTGAAGCTCAGATTAAAGCTGCAGGTTATGGTTCTATGCAAGACATTAACCAGAATCTACAATCTGATTATGCAGATCAAATGGATATTATCCGCAAATCTGATGAGTTCCAACAAACTATGGGTCTAAAACAGCAGGTTCAATCTAACAAAGAAATGAATACTAGAGAAAAACTTGCTATTGAAAGAGAAAAGATTCAGGCTCAGAGAGATATGAAGAATACTGAGTTACAGATAGCTAAAGAGAACAAAAACAAGTATGATCAACCAAAGTCTAGAGAAAATAAGAACAAGAAAAAGTAAACTTAGCTATCTAGTGGAAAATTTGTTTTAGCTACCTAAACTTAAAATGTTTATTTACATAAATTTGCTTATATTATAAATAAGTATTAGAGAATAAACCAAAACCAGCAATATGTCTGATACCAAAACCAACACAGCATCTACCACTGTACAAGAGGTAGAAATGGATCTAGATAATCTTCTAGGTTCACCTGGTGCAGAGAATGTAATGTTACCTGCAGCAGAAGAGAAGAAACCAAGTGTATTTGCACAACCAACTGTAGATACATCGTTCCTTGACAAAGATGAAGATATTCCAGAAGAAGGCACAACTCCACCTCCTGCTGTAGTTTCTAAAGCTCTTGATGAGATTGTAAAAGAGGACATGGGTATGGAGGAGACTGAGGATGAAGATTCTAAGTCTACTGGAAGACCTAAAATGACCAAAGATGCAATGATTGAGCTTGCAAAGAAGCTTATTGAAAAAGGACAACTTATTCCTTTTGATGATGATAAGCCTATTGAAAAGTATTCAGCTCAAGATTTTGAAGAGTTGTTTGAAGCTAACATGCAAGAGAAGGAGCGCAAGCTTAGAGAACAAACCCCAGTGGAGTTCTTTGAAGCTCTTCCTGAAGAACTTCAGTATGCTGCTAAGTATGTAGCTGATGGAGGACAAGATCTTAGAGGTCTGTTTAAAGTTCTGGCTCAAGTAGAAGAAGTAAGATCATTAGATCCTTCTACTGAAGATGGACAAGAGACTATTGTAAGATCTTACCTGCAAGCAACAAACTTTGGTACAACTGAAGAAATTGAAGAAGAGATTGAAGCTTGGAAAGATAGAGGAGATCTAGAGTCAAAAGCTAATAAGTTTAAGCCAAAGTTGGATGCTATGCAAGAGCAGGTAGTTCAACAGAAGCTAGCTCAGCAAGAAAAAATGCGTCATCAGCAACATGCTCAGGCTCAAGCTTATATGGAGAATGTATACAATGTATTATCTCCAGGAGAGCTTAATGGACTCAAGGTAGATAAGAAAGTACAAAGCATGCTTTATACAGGTCTTGTTCAACCTAACTATCCTTCAGTAAGTGGAAGACCTACTAATATGTTAGGTCACCTTCTTGAGAAATATCAATATGTAGAACCTAGACATGATCTAATTGCAGAAGCACTTTGGCTTCTTGCAGATCCTGATGGGTACAAAGCTAAAGTTAGAGAAGTAGCTGTTAAAGACACAGTAGCTAAAACAGTAAGACAACTCAAAACTGAGCAAGCAAGTAAGAATGTATCCTCTGTAGCAGATGATAATGATGAACCAAGAAGAACATCACCTCAAAAGCTTCAGAGAGCACAGAATAGTTTTTTTAAACGCTAATTAACAATTAACAATTAACAATCAATAATTAACCTAAATCAAATCAAATGGCAACTCCAGTTTTAAATAATGGTATTTTCCTGCGCGATACCAATTATCAAGCAAGTTCCCATGTGGATTCATACCACTTGGTAAACATGCTTAAGAATGCAGAACCTATGGACTTAGGTCCAGTAGATATCTGGGCTATGGCTCAGAAAGTAGAAATGCCTCTTTACCAGCTTTCTAGCTTTGGTGGTAAGAACATCATCATGGTAGACAATGCTCGTGGTGAGTATAAGTGGCAGACTCCTGTATCTCAGGATCTTCCTTATATCATTGAGGATATTGAACCAAACAACCAGAACAAAGGTATTGATGGTACTACCTTCAAAATCAAAATCAACCGTAGAGAGTTTGGACATGGATATATCATCACTTATGACAAGTACAATGGTTGTGAAATGTACATCACT
>ERZ869929.878-NODE-878-length-13147-cov-11.477391_pt1 | contig 13147 bp, 33 predicted proteins | sample MGYA00579312_ERZ869929 | MGnify/ENA primary metagenome ERZ869929 (study PRJEB32216, sample SAMN09231818) | wastewater metagenome | place: USA: Maryland | collected 2016-08-09 | study: EMG produced TPA metagenomics assembly of the PRJNA472060 data set (Reclaimed... | reverse complement strand
TGCTTTCCACACATCTTGGACCACCCAATGGTATATCGGGTACACGTGGTAGATGTTCTTGTACCTGGACGAGGAGTTGGCGGAGGGGATTTGGTCAATGACCGAGTTGCGCTTGAGGTTGATAGACCTGAGCGGGCTCTCTTGACACGTGAGGCCAATCAGGACCGCGATGTTGCCGGGCTTGCCGAGTTGCTGGCCGATGTAGTTGTACACGATGGGGAAGAGGTCATAGAAGCGCTCCTTGCGGGTGTCGATGCCGATGTCCTTGATAGACATAGGATGCTTCTGGCGGAATGAGTCGCCGTCGCCCCAGACGTTGAAATAGGTGTCCTCTTTGGAGGTATTGTTGGTGCGGGTGAAGGGGATTTGGAACCACCACAGCTTGACCTCTGGGCGGGCCGCCGTCTTGAGCATCCATTCATCGACCGCCTGGTACTCGAACTCTTCATCGAGGAACACCACCTGGACCGGCAGTTTGTTCTGCTTGCGGGCCGCTTCTATAGCGAGCTCGAGGCAGACCGTGGAGTCTTTGCCCGAGCTGACCGCGACCAACACCAACGGGAACTTCTCATACACCTTGGCGACCATCTCCCGCGAGTGCTCGAGGACAGTCTTGTTGAGATAGATGGTGTTCCAGGTCCGGGCGGCCATTCAATCACAGCTTGGTTTGCCGCCCGAGGCGCACGTCGCGCTCGGTTCGGTTCTCGTGGCGGACCGCATCAGGGGTGTAGGCAGCAGGATAGTACCAGGTCCCCTCAGGGGTCCGTTTGTAGTCGGAGTTCTTGGCGCGGTTGAGGATGAAATCGTAGGCCCAGTAGCGGTACTCGCCGATGTGCAGGTATCGGTTTCTGGTGTAGGACGAAAAGAGCTGGTAGCCCTCCATGGTCCCTTCGGCTTCGATTCGCGCCTTGAGGGCATCGAACTCTTCGGGGTAGTTCTGGCGGGTGATGTACTGGTGGGGCGCCTTGTGCGCGTAGGTCTTGCTGGTTATCCAGCGGAGCGCTTCGAGTCCTGGTTCGGTCAGGTCCATCTTATCCCTGGCTGTCGATTAGGTATTGGCGGGCCCCGGAGAGCGCCCAGACGGTCGCAATCAGGGCGGTCAAGCCCACGAAGGCCAATAGGGGCAGGCAAAGGAATGTCGCGCCTATCGGGCCGTAGTTGTCGCCGTTCTGGGCGGGCTTGGTCGAGTAAGCGGCGGCGGTCAAGACGGCAAAGAAGCCGCAGATTGCCCATAGGCCGAGCATTATCCCGAGCCGAATCAGCACCGAGCCCGCGCCCATCGCGGTTATGAGCGATGATTTCCAGTTCATCTCTTATCCCTCCTTGCTTGTTTCCATTTCCGGCAGAGTCCGCAGGTTTTGTGCCGGTGTGAGTAGTCGTCGCGGTACTTGATGTGGTGCTCTTTGGGGGTTTCGTCCTTGGTGGGGGCGCACTTCTCGCAGTAGTTGGCGCCCTCGATTTCGACCACGACCTGACAGGCATAGATGGGGTTGCCGCATCCGGCGCATCGGCAGGTGATTCTCCCGGCGGCTTTGTCACGCTCTAAGGCTTGGGCGGCGAGCGCCGAAGGGTCGGCATCTCCGGTCTTGCCAGACTTGCAGCCTCTTGGTTTCGGTAGCTCTTTGGGCAGGCACTTTTGGTGGTAGGTGTTGCCGTTGTGGTAGATTTTCTTGCTCCGCCCGCGGAAGTCGCCGGTGCATTTCGCGCATCTCAGCGGCTCATCGGCCTCAGCTTTGGCAGGGGCTCCGGTCGTTGCCGGTGAGGTTTCGACGATTCCAAGGCGTCCTCCTTCGTCCCTCGTTGCCGCTTCGGTCGGTGTGGATGCTTCTTCAACGCGAACCTTGACTCCATCGGGGACCTGGATGATGATACGGATTTCCTTCATCAAAATCCCCTCTTTTGAGCCAACAGATTCTCGAGTTCATCTCGGACAATTTGGCGAATGACGGATTCGGTTGCGAGCGGGTCCGCGCTCGAGAGGTTCTTCGAGTGAAGCTCAAAGACATCGCCCGGTAGGTACCCTGAGCTTTTAGGGATTACGGCGTGGAGTCCGCCTTGGCCGAACTTCTTGACTTCGATTTTCATACGAACACCGACGATGATTAGACGCTCTATATAGGGCTATATAGGTTTATATACCTATGCTCTTTAGTCGTAGAAGTTTAACTGACAGGGGGAAAAAGACCGCGAACCCGAGGGTGCCGGTCCAGCCACTCCGCTGGCGTTCTTGCATCACTTGGAGCGCCACGTGGTGCTCTTCTGCTTCTGGGCCCCTGAGCTTGTAGGTCCAGGTGCCGATAGAGGTTGGTTTGGCCAGCACAAGATGGTAGGGGGCGACGCCGACAATCTCGTGTTCGACGCATTTTTGCTCAAGGTCCTCAGGAGTCATTGTCTATCACCGGTCCGGGCCGCACCACAATGACCGGCAGAGGGTACGTGCCTTGCTTTTTCACAATGCTCTCTTCGCTCTCGCTGACGACGATTTCGTACACGACGCCATCGTCGAGGTCCACCACGTCGGCCCGCTTCTTGAACGGGCTCTCGAACTCTGCTTCGCAGATGAAACTATGTCGGTCCTCGTGGAGCTTCCACGCCAGCTCGAACTTGGCGAGCTCGTGGGCGCGGGTGTTGCCGGTGTTGATGCGGATGCAGTTCACGTGGATGCCGGATTGATGGCGGAGGAGTCGGCGGATGCGGTTGCGCTTGGCTTGGCGGTCTTTTTCGTTCATGCGCATCCCCCTGATTTCATCGACCACCCGAGGATGAATCCGATGAGCAGCCCGATGAGTATTCCTTGCTTGACCAAGAGATAGAACCCGAACTCGAGCAGTTGCGCGAGCTTTAGGACCACTTGGGCTTCAAAGCCAGAGAGGGTTCTCGTCGCTCCACCGGGCAGATAGACCAACAGGAGTTCGTCATTTTTATTGGCCCAGTTGTCTTCTATATGCTTGATTTGCTCGTCGGTGAAGGTTCCTTTTTGTTTCATAGTTTGGCCTCCTCTTTGTTCTCGTGGATGTTGCCGATGACCTCGACCTCCTCCCACGTGAATCTTGGACCCTCGCAGGTGTAGAACTCGTTTGGAGTCTGGCTGTTCACCCAGAACTCTCCCCTTGAGAAAGTAATGGTTCCATATACATCACTGCAAACTCCACGCATCTTCACGATGTCATTTTCATAGATTTCAGCCCCGTTCTTGTCCTTGAGGCCGGTGAATTGCTCGACGATGAGCCCATCGAGAGGGGCGAAGTAATATCCAGTTCGCTCTCCATTCTCCTCGTGGACGGAGGCGGGTTCACCGTTCTTGGTGACGATGAAGTTGGTCCACCAGCACTTGTCGTTCGTGTCCCACGCCCGGAATTTCAGTTCATGCACCATCTAATCCCTCGTCTTTATCGCTCTCACAAACGCAGAAATCGCCGTTGTCGCAGGGCGGACCATGAAGGCCATCCCCCCCTCGGTATCTTCGGCAGTCAGTTTGGCGACTCGGTGCTTCTTTCCTTTGCGATGGTAGATGAGGTGAGTGTTCTTCTCTCCAATTTTCTCAACGTACCATCCGTCCGGGTCGTCACGCGCCATCTATTTCGCCTCTTTCAGTCTGACCACGTTGTATTCGACGTGATTCGACATGTAGTGGTTGATTGCCAGAGTGTCGCTGTCGTAGCCACGCCCACATTGGGCGCACGCCCAGCGGCCATTATCCCGTTGGATTATCAGGACTCGGACTTCGTTCATGGCTTCACCCGCTCCAAACGTTGCTCGTGGTCCTTCTTGTTGCGGCTCAGTTTGGCAAACATCTTTTTCCCCCTCATTGGCTCACCGGCTTCTCAGCTTCGACGACCGGCGCAGCCATATAGTGGCGCTCCCACTTTTGGCCGGCCCGGACGAGCTCGTCTTTGGCCATCGGCTTCTCGACCATTTGGCGCATCACCTTCCCGTCTTGTTCGAGCTCCGTCAGGGCCAGCACCACATCGGGCCACGGCGCGACCTTCTCGGCGTCAAGCATCGGCAGCCCCCCTGGGCCTTTGGCGAGCTCGAGTAGCTTCTGCTTGAGTTCATCCATTTTCTTGCTCATGGTTTCATCCTCCGAATGGCCTCCTTGAGTTCAAACACCAGGCTCTCGTAGTCGATGGACTCCCGGTAGAAGGTCCCTTGGTCGTTGGTCAGCTTGGCCTTGTAGGCGTTCTCCAACGGGTATTTGTTGATTTCGATTTTCAGCACAGCGGCACCTCGGTTATCTCGACCTCAGTTCGTGGATTCTCGCCGTAGATTTTATCGGCCCAGATAGACACCACCTGGTTGTCATCGGAGAGCACGTCCGGTTGGAGCGCGTCCAGCAACAGCTTTAGGCAGTTGTCGAGGTCGGGGCGCGTGACCGGGTAGTATTGGCGCCCCTTCTTGTGCGATTGGAGCCGGGCCCGCACGAACAGCACTTGGAGCCTCACCGCGCCCGTCATAGGAGCGTGGCCGTGCTCGGCGTGCACCAAGGCCCGCATCGCCTTGAGGGCCTTCGAGGTCTTGGGCGGGTAGTAGTGGCGGGCCCAGCCGCCGCGCATAGTGGTCTTGACGGCCTGCTTGGCGATGGGCTCTCCTGGGAAGGTGAGCTTCATCGGACCACCTCGGTTAGCAGCACCAGCTCCCGCGGGTGGCCCTCGAAGAACATCTTGTCCTTGACATAGGTTCGCAGGACCGGGATTCCATCTATGGCCAGCGGGCCCTTGGTGCGCTTCTTTTGCTCTCTCAGCCCTGGGCTGAGCTCGAGGAGCTTCCAGGCGGTTTCGTTGGCGAGCCAGGAGCGCGGATGGTGGCCGTTCTTTTTGGCCACCTGGACCGTCACCCGCGCTTCCATCAGGGTTTGGGCCGAGGGGTCCATCAGAGCACCTTGAGGTCGAGCCCGAGAACCTCTTTGGCGAAGTCTTGGGTGACTTTCTTTTGACGGGGGTTCATGTTGGTCATGAAACACGTAATTCCTGCAAAGGGTATCTCCATCACCCACGCCTCATTTCCACGCCGTTTCACCAAGGACCAAAAGAGCAACTCGGGGTCCACAAGCTCCAAGCTCTTTTTGACTTCATCGACATTCGACATCAAACCGCCCCCACCACTTCCACCTTGGGTTCAGCCTTCTTGGCCTTCGAGGCCAGCAAGCCCTTCGATACATTCTCGCCGAACTTGAACACCTTGCCGCCCTTCATCGACAGCACCTTCTTGGCCCGGTACTTTTTGAGCAGCATCGCGGCCCACTCGGGGGTGCAGTTTACGGCCTTCACGAGCCGTTGAACGGCGGTCGCTTTGCTGATTCCGGTCCGTTGCTGGTACCCGCATCCTTTCAGGACGATTTCAGCGAAGTTGCCCGTCGGGGTCGTGGTCAGTTTGGCCTCGACCACCTTGGGCGCCGGGCGCTCGGGGACGTTCATCACAAGCCCCATCTTGGACTGGTCGGCCATAAAGGCCAGCAGTTCCTCTCTGGTTTCGCACTCGATTTCCACCTTGATTTTCACAAAATCCCTCCTTGGTTCGTTTTCTCTGGTCTTTTGCTCTCTGGCCGAGCGTCCGGCTCAGTTGGGCGAACTTGTGCGCCATCATATCCCTCTTGCTCACCGCTCTCGAAGTCGGTCAGACGGTACCCGCCGCCGTAGTAGTTGTGCACGGCCTCCTCTCTGGTTTCCCTCTTGCGGGCGGTGCGCTTGGTCGGCCTCAGGTGGGGGTACCGGTAGGACCCATCAGGGTTCAGGGCGTTCTGGATTTCTTGGCGCCTACGGACCAACGTGTCGGGGCTCATCCACCGCCGCACCATCTGGATTGCGTCGTTCATCGGCATCGCCCGCCAGGGCTTCCAGCCCTCATATCTGACCCGGTAGAAGATTTCCAACAGGCGGTCATCCCCCCTTGTTCCAGGGATGGCGACCAAGAGTTGGTGCACCCTCAGCTTGACCGAATCGGATTTGGCCCACATTTCGGCCCCGCTTGGGAGAGGAGGCTTGGGCATCTCTTCACCCGAACAAGACCTTGCGGAGGTCATAGACTCTCCGGGCAATTAGGTCCAGGCGGGCACGCGCCGGGGGCAGCTCGGCTTTTGCGCGGTCGAGGGCCCGTTGGGCCTGGTCGGCCTGCACCTGCAGGGTCGCGCAGAGGTCGCCGGTCTTGTGGAGGTCATCCATGGCGGCCCAGTATTCGGCCTCAAGGTTTTCGAGCGCCTTTCTGACCTCGGGCCGGTCGGGCTTCGCTGGTTCGAGGGTCATGTTTCCGTCCATAGTCCATCACCTGGTCCTTGCATCGCTTGATTACTTGCCGGATAGGCATTTCGGAGCACCCGAAGGCCTCACCGATTTCTTCTTGGGTCCTGCGGATTCCAAGGTCGCCGGGGGCGCGGAGGTAAAACACCGCCGCCATCACCGCGCTCGGCTTGCCAGGAGAGCTCTTGACCATCAGCTCGTTGGCTATATTACCGATTTGGTAGGCGTCCTTGTAGAGCCCGAGAGCGTGGAGGCGCGTCATCCCCACCTTGAGGTAGTCGCTGGGCAAAGAGGGCATCTACTTCTCCTCCTTGGGGGCCGGTTTCAACGACCCCATCGCCCACTTCTCCTCCGCCTTTTGAGCCCCGGCCTCCATGTGCTCGACAATCCGGTCCATGTGCTCGCAGGCCTCGGCGACAATCCCCATCGCCCGCGCCGCCGGGTTCTCGAGGTCCGAGCGCTGGCTCGGCAGGTCGCCGTGGCTCACCATGGCGGCTACGATTTGGGCCGCGTCGTGGTAGAAGCCGCCGCGCCTCATGTGGGCCTGCTGGATAGGCTCCGAGCGCTCTTTGGCGGCAAAGTAGGCCTCCCTGGCGTCCTGTTTAGGCACAAAGCTCACAAAGGGGGGCTTGGCCGCGGGCTCCGAGTTCGGGGCCCTGGCGGGAGGCTGGGCGGCCTGGGGGGCCGCTGGGGCGCCATCCTCGGGCATACACACATCCGCGAGCCGGTAGTCGTAGCCGGTGGGGGTCTTGCCCTTCCATTTCTTGGCCAGGTTGTGGAACTCTCTGCCGCCTTGGCTCCGCACGTCCTCACCGAAGTGGTAGGTTTCGCCCTTCTTGAGGTTCGGCAGCAAGAGGTCGCCTTCTTTGCTCGGCTTGAACGCCGTGACCTCGATGTACCTGCCGTCGCAGTCGAAGCCATAGACAAAGAGGGCGCCTTTCTCGTCCACCTCGTTCAGGGTCCCGGTGTGTTTGATTACCGTCATCCCATCACCTGCTTTTTCAGTTCGGCCTCTTTGGCGGCGGCTCGCTTGGTCGCTTGGGCGGCAGCTTCGAGCTTCCGGCGGGTCTTTTCGTTGGCCAGGTAGGTCGGGAGGTCGGCGAACGACACCGCCCGCATTCCGTCCCATTCCTCGGCGGTCAGGATTTGGGCCGTCACCGCCACCTGGGGCCTCACGGCTTTGCCGTCTTTGGGCTCGTTGGTCAGGACGGCGCTCATTCGGTAGTAGGTTTTGCTCATGCTCTCATTCCTCCTTGGGCTTTTGCGCTTTCAGGTACTCGGCCTCGGCGTACTGCCTCAGCTCCATCGCCTGAGCGATTTTGACTTTTGCGACGAGCGGGTTCGAGGCGTCGATGTACACCTTGACCGCTCCTCCCTTGCTCGGAGTGCCGATTTCGATTGAATCCGGCAGCTCATTGACCGTCTTGTGCTCGTGGCGGTGGAATATCAGGTCCGCCTCATGCTTGTGCGTCACGTTCTCGTTCCCCATCTCATCATCTCCGTTCGGGCCTTTCGCCCGTAGTTATATCATCCGCTATGTTTAAATACCTATCGTTTTTGGCTCTTGTTTTTCGACGAGTTCACACTCAATGCGAGGAATTATTCTTCAACCTCCCCTTCACGATTTCGGCCAGCATGGCGAGCAGTTCTTGGTCGCGGATGGTTTTGGCCCGGTAGGATTCGCGCCGATTCCGCAACGCATCCCGGCGCGAGTAGTCGTTCTTGATTTCAGATTTACGGTTTTGGAGCACCAACAACGAGGCCTCCAAGCGCTCCCGCTCGTATTGGTTTATTTGGAACGGGCGCATCTTTTCGTCGTAGATGTTCTTGACGGCTTCGCGCATCGCGACAAGGGAGTGGTTGGCCTCCCAGCGAGGGCGGGTTTCCAGGTTGCTCTTTTTGTCGCGCAGCGTCATCAGCTCGGCATCATTTTCGACCAGGTAGTGATAGGTGGCGCGGCAAAGGTCCTCGGTGCCCTCGACGCCCATCAGCTTCATATTGGCGCTCTTCTCGATTCCGGCCAGCAAAGAAGGCTCGATGTTGGTCAGTTTTCCATTCCGGTATTGGCTGGTTCGGTTGTATTTGAAGCTCGAATGGAGGGCCTCTTTGGCGGGCTCGGCCAGCATCGCGGCCTTCAAGACGGTTTCGCGGGCTTGAATTTTGTCCGACAACGCGCTCTCAGCCCGGTTGGTTTCATCGACGATTTCCTTGAGCCGCACATACTCAGGTTGGAGCGCGAGGTCGGCGAGCTTTTGGTCCAGCTCCGTTTGGAGCTTCTCGAGCGTGGCCGCGTTTTGCCCGCGATGGATGTGGGCCTCGGCGAGCATCGAGGCGTGGTCGAGCTTGCCGCAAGCGTCGCAGAACTCAAACTCGCGGCCCTCGAGGTCCTTTTTGCACCTTGAGGGTTTGTTGCAGATGGTACAGTACATGGTATCACCGAGCCTGGACCAATATCTGCTCCGCCACCTTCAAGGTGTTCTCCATGTTCGAGGGGCTCACCTTCTCTTCGTGGGTCGCGTAGGCGGTGATGGCGTTGTAGAGGCCCCAGGCGGTCGATTCTTCGCCTTGGTCGAATCGCTTGAGAATCCGCTCTTGCAGGAGGGGTCCGAAGTTGAGCTCCTTGAGGCGGATGCGGGCACCTTCGCGGTCGTAGGCTATCATCTTGACATTCTTGATTTGCCTCTCGAGCGACTTCGCCACCAGGGGCAGCGCGAGAATCATCTGGCGGGCGCGTTCCACATCAACCAGGGCCTTCTTGCCGAAGTGCCGGATATAGGAGTTGGCGACATCGCGGTGGACGCCTCCGTTGTGGGCATAGACGACATCGACAATATCGCCCTTCTTGGCCTCTGCTCTCGGCACCACCTCGAGGGTATTGAAGTCAATCGGGACCCGGACTGTCATGCCGTTCATGCACGCGAGGCGCAGGCCGAAGAACTCAAACTTGCCCTCCACGTTCTCCTTGCTCGAGCCGCTGTATTTGAGCGCCGAGGTCAGGTTGTAGGAGTTGGACACTTTCAGCCCGAGCGCTATCCCGGCGGCGCCGTCTTGGGCCACTTCGCCCTCATATACGACGGTCATCCAGGCGCGGCCCCCTTGCTCCATCACGGAGGCGCGGATTTTTGCATCAGGGCCCATCGCGGCCAGCGCATCAACGACGGCCTCGAAGGCGTCCTTGTGTTGGATAATAGTGTACCCCTTGCTGGCGATTGCGAACACGTGGCCGTCCTTGACGTTCACGATTGCCTTGTGGTCCTCGCTCGGGTGAGGGTTGTTTTGCTCATCGGCCCAAAAGACCGGCGCGGCCTTGGCGACCGAGAGCTCATTGAGGCGAGCCTTCAAGGTCGCCAGGTCGGTTTGTCCCAAACTTCTCATATCACTCATCCTCCATTGGTTCATCGGTTTCGATGCTCTCATCGTGCTCCCGGTCGGCATCCTCCCGGTACTGGTTCATCTCCTCCTCGGTGATTTCGAGGTATCGCTTGGTCAGGCTCATCTCACTCATCTCCCACCCGGACAGCTTGCCGGAGCTCTTGGTACAGGTCGAGGTTCAGCACATCCATGCGCCACCAGTTGTCCAAGATTAGCTGGTCACGCTCCCTGGCGAGGTCGTCCATTTGCTTTGACATCGCACGGAGCTTGAGCTCGAGGTCCTCGGGGCAAATGCGCCAGTTGGACAGGTAGGTGCCGTAGCTGCCGTGGACCAGGATAGGTTTCGTGACCCCATAGGCTTGGCCCATCGGGGAGTCGGGGGTGTCGAGGCGCCAGCGGTCGCTGCCATCGACGCGCAGGTCGGGCACCGGGTGGGCAAAGCTATATGCGTACTTGAAGGGCTTGCCGTCTTGGCCGCGTATCAGCAGGGTCATTCCATCGCCTCCGTCAGGGTCTTGGTCAGGCGCTCAATCTCATCTGGGAAGGGGTCGCCGGGGCCGCCGGTCGTGGAGGCGTCCAGGTACCCGTCATAGAAGTCCCTGAGGGCTTCAAGGACCGCCCGGAGGTCCCGGCGCGTGACCAGGACCGGCTCGGCCTCGAGGGCCTTGAGTTCGGATTCAAAGAAAACCACCATAGGAGCACCTCAGGCGTACCAGCTGCACCGGCAGGGGTTTCCGTCCCACTTGGAGGCGCTTGCGAAGTCCTCGATTTTGACGCTCGAGTGCCACTCGCCGCGCCACTCATAGACGCGGGGCCGCTTGAGCATCACCTTCGAGTCCTCTTTGAATTGGCCCAAGATGGGGACGGTTTGCCCGCACATGAAGCCATCTTCGGTGGTCCGCTGGGCAAGCTGGCGGATTTTGACCGTGCTCGGGTTTGAGGCGATGACCAGGTAGAAGTCGATATTGGTCTGGTCGTAGCCCCATGAGCTGACCAGGATGTCGCCGACTTTCAGCGAGTGAGCCGGGACGGTCATCTCAATCACCCTCCATGGTCCGCTGGAAGTTGCGCTCGGCCTGAGCGAGCACGCGCCATTCACCGGCGCCCATCGTTGCGCCGCCCGCGAGGGCCGCATACAAAAACACGTTCGACATTCCCATTTTCTTCATCTCCGTCAGCGGGGCTTTTCGCCTCCGCGGCGTAGTTATTAGGGGGGCTAAGTTTAAATACCTATCGTTTTATGATTTTTTTAACGTCGTGGATATCCATTTACGCCGATTACATTTCTTACACAGGATTTGGATATTTTTTATAGAATTTTCCCCTCCTTTTACGAGAGGAATTATGTGGTCGATTTCGAGCCCGCGAGTTTCTCCACAAAAAACGCAAGCTTTATTAAGGCGGCGCGTAAATACAAAAAAATCATAGGAAGAGATAGGAGGTTTTCCATATTGTTTTGCGTGGGAGTTCACGGAGATTAGGCGTTTCCCCGAATAGACTTGGGTTCTTCGACGAGCTTGGTCCCAATTAATATTCCGGCAACTCGGGCAAAGTCGAGGCTTTCCTTTTTTCCGGCCTTTCTTACATACTGGCCGACGAGAAACCCATTCGTATCCGCAACGTTCGCATTTCCAACCAAGAATAAGTATCTCCATAAACATACCCCCTAATAGGGAGTATTCTACGTTAGAACATAAAAGCTTTGGCTCAGAAGTCGGAGATGGATTTCTGGCCCGGCGCGGCCTCTGGGTGGAGGTCGGGCCGCCGAGCTGCCGCGATGGCCCTAACGTCTTGTTTGGTTTTCTCGCGGTGGCAGAACTGGCAGAGCGTTTGGAGGTTGTTGAGGTCCCATTGGAGCTCAGGGTAGAGTTCGACGGGTTTGATGTGGTCGGCCTCGAGGCGTACTGGCTCAGGCAGCATCTTCCATTCTCCACGAAGGTAGGTGCGGAGGAGAGAGTTGGAGAGGTCGTTTCTTTTTTGCCCACATTTCACACAAGTGCCCTTATCGCGGTCAAAGACTGCTCTTCGGGTGGCGTTCCAGTCTTTGCCCATCAGCCAGATGGCGTGGACGCAGGACCCGACGTGGGTGCCCTCGCACCAATATCTCTGGCGGCCCTTGAGCTTCTTGCCGCAGTAGCCGCAGTTGCCTTTGCCGAATCGGCCCTTGAGCTCGTCGAACTTGGAGATGTAGGTTTCACGTTTCATCGCTCCACCCATTCTTGGTGAGCATCACTCGATGCCCGCCCTTGAACCTCTCATAGCCGTATTTTTCAACCCTCCACTTCTTGTCGGCCTTTACGTGGTCGATGGCTTTGCGGATGTCGTCGTATTCGGCGATGATGAGCCCTATCTTGAAGCTCTTGAGGCACTTGAGGCATTTGGCGCGGCCCCTGAACCGCCTGGACATTCTGGCGGTGCCGCACTTGGGGCACCGGAAGATTGAGTAGGTCAAGGTCATGGTTTCTCCTCAATGCCAGCTATCTTTTGGAGGTTGGCCTTTTGGGATTCGACATAGAACCGGACAAGCTCGCCAAACATCGGCCCTTGTTTTTTCTTCATGATTCGGGCGATGACGCCGAAGTCGGCGATGGCCTGAGGGTCGCAGTTCTGGATACCGAGGAATTTGCCCATGCGCTCAGTCCTCCTTGGTCTTGAGGAATTTCATCTCCTCAGGCGTGAGCGGAGGCGGGGCCGGGATTGGCTTTTGCTTGCCCCTCGACAGGCGCTCGGTGGCGATGAGGTCGTCGATTGATTGCTGGACTACTTCGGTCGGGAGGCCAAACTTGAGTCGAGCCTCCGCGACAAGCCTCCGCTCTTGGACTTCACCAAAGTCCCCTCCGCGCTTTTGGAACTCGACCGCGAACTCCATCAACATCCGATTCATCAGCTGGACCGTTTCCAGAAGATGCTGTTTCCGTCCCTTGTACTCGAGTTGCGCCATTCTTTCACTCCGGGCCCTTGGACCCGTAGGTATTAAACGGCTTAAATTTATATAACCATAGTATTTTTTTTAATCGGAAAGACCCCCGCGTACTCTCTAAAGAGGCAGTAGGATAGAGATGATAAATTAAATAAATTAAACGATTTCGCTCTCTATCTCTCTCTCCTTCTAAAAATATCTCGCGGGTCATTTCCTAATTAAAAAAAAATATCTTTGGCCTTTTGGGGGGCAAAGTATTAAATAGATTAAAGGACTTAAATAAATCGGCAGTTCCTTGGGAGAGGAGCCAATACGCGCCCCGCCCCCCCGCGGGCCAAAAGGGGGGCTTTTACGACCCCGAGCGCACGCTGGGGGGTTGGTGGGTTCCTGTTGCGAATCGCCTCCTGGCGGGCTTGTCCCGAGCCCGGTATGGCCCATTCATGGGCGGTCCGCTTGGTGGCGCCATGCGCGGGCGCCTGTGTGAGTGACGGGCCAACAGGATGGCCCGGAGGTGCCATGCGTAGGAGAGGCGGGCCTTCCACCCGCTTGCCCGGTCAGAGGGATTAGGCGCCGGGTTCTGGGGGGATATGACAGGTTTGGGGTCCTGCTCGCCGCCCCCAGA
>ERZ869929.877-NODE-877-length-13161-cov-3.759881_pt1 | contig 13161 bp, 15 predicted proteins | sample MGYA00579312_ERZ869929 | MGnify/ENA primary metagenome ERZ869929 (study PRJEB32216, sample SAMN09231818) | wastewater metagenome | place: USA: Maryland | collected 2016-08-09 | study: EMG produced TPA metagenomics assembly of the PRJNA472060 data set (Reclaimed... | reverse complement strand
GACTTCATTCTTGTGAACCTCGAGATCGAGGGACAGGAGGCGAAGATCAAGAGCATGACGAAAGTCCTCAATATCTATAAGAAAGCTAAACTTGAATCCGTATGAGACTCACTGAAGAAGAAGCAAAGCAGTTCGGGGAGCAGTCAAAGATAGCGGCATGGACCAAGTTCCTTGCTGAGACTGCCAAGAATAATACGGTTCACATTCATAAGGGACAGATCTTCGCTCGCCAGATGGGAGATCTCGCCGCTATCGTGGAGCGTTCCCGGGTGAACTTCATCTCTACACTTTTCGATAAATACGATATCCAGCAGGCTAAGGTGAACATCGAGACCGGTGAGCTTACCGAGATCGTCTTAAAGAAAGTCGACGCATGATCCTTTCTCCCGAAGCAGTAGCCTCCCTCAAGAGATCGAAGCACGGACAGGAGTTCGTCTCTAACGTGCGTGGTGAACTCTTGAAGCTCGAGCTTGTATCGGGAATGCCGGACCTAACCGATCCGATGGAGATTGCAGCTGAGACTCTCGGTCGTAAGCGTGCGATCGAATTACTTAAGAGTGTGCTCGAACCGTTCTACGAACCTCCACAGGATAAGAAGGAAGAAGAACCGAAGGAGGTATACTAGCCGCATGGGATCAATCGCTGCAAAAGAAGTAGCAAGGGAAGTGGTGGGAACGGTTGGGAAAGGCAAGCGTCCTAATATCACTAAAATTGCTATCAGTAAGGGATACAGCCCTAAAACAGCTAACGCTGGGAAGGTTCAGGCTACTAAAACTTACAAGGCAGAGATCGCTCCTCTCGTGCAAAGGCTTGAAGAAGAGCGAGACGCGATTGTTAAGGCGCTCAAATCGAAGAGAGGTAAGGCAAAGTACCGCGATCTCATTGATGGTCTCGATAAGATCACCAAGAATCTCCAGCTCCTTACCGGAGGTGCGACCTCGAACATCGCAATAGGCGTTAAGAAACTACCAGATGACGAACTCCAGCGTATCGCCGAAGGAGGCTAAACAGGAACTTGCTAAGCGCGAGCTTGCTCGTCGCCAGCTGAGTTGGTTTACGAAGTACAGCTTCGATGACTACCGAGAAAATTGGCACCATCGGCTGATCTTCGACAAGCTCGAGGCCGTAGAGCGGGGCGAGATCAAGAAGCTCATGATCTTTGTGCCTCCTCGACACGGCAAGTCCGAGATCTCCTCGATCAATTTCCCGGCATGGTTCTTCGGTCGTAACCCGAAGAAGTCCATCATTGCGTCCTCGTACAACAGCGATCTCGCCGTATCGTTCGGTCGTAAGGCTCGTAACATCGTCGACAGTGCCGAATATAAGAACCTCTTCCCGGGCGTAACGCTCGCCGAGGACTCGAAAGCGGCTGGTCAATGGAATACGAATCACGGTGGTGAGTACACGGCTGTCGGTATCGGTGGAGGTGCGACCGGTCGCGGAGCTGACATTTTCATAATCGATGACCCGGTGAAGGACAAGCAAGAGGCTGAGTCCGCGGTCATTCAGGAACGCAATATCGGCTGGTATCGCTCTGTGGCTTCGACTCGTCTCACTCCGGGCGGTGCGATCGTCGTTATCCAGACCCGCTGGCATGACAAGGATCTCGCAGGGCAGATCCTCGAGACCGAGGATGACTGGGAGATCATCAGCCTTCCTGCTATCGCCGAAGTCGACGAAGAGTTCCGTAAAGCGGGTGAGGCTCTCTGGCCTGAACAGTATTCTCTGGAGGAACTCCAGAAGAAGAAAAAGGATCTCGGTACTGAGTTATGGTCCTCGCTCTATCAACAGACTCCGATCAACGAAGACTCGCAGGTATTTACCCGAGCGATGTTCAAGAAGCGCACGCTTGAGGAAGTCATGCGCCTGAAGACGCGGTGCTTCGTTACCATCGACCCGGCTCCGGGCAAGACCGAGAACGCGGACTTCATCGGTATCTGTATCAACTTCGTCGATGTCGAAGGCTTCTGGAATCTTATGGCGTATCGCATTAAGTTCGACGCGTATGAGCTGATCAAGATGTTCTTCAAGCTCAACAGCGACTACCACGTCGAGAAGTTCGGAATCGAGAAGGGGTTGTATAAGGACGTACTTAAGCCATTTCTCGACAGGGAGATGATCACCCGGAACAAGTTCATCACTGTGGAGGAGCTCGATCATGAGCAGAAGAATAAGCACCTGCGTATCAAGGGGCTTCAGCCTCGCTATGAAGCTGGAGGTATCTTTCACATCGAAGGCTATACTGCCGATCTCGAGGAAGAGCTGCTTCGATTTCCTAAGGCAGCGAAGGATGACGTGTCGGACGCAACCGCATACCAGAGCAAACTTGCTGAAGCACCGGCTGGTCGACGCGAAGAGCTCGAGGTATTCCATCATCGACGCGAGACGATATCCACAGTTCGAGACGATACTGGTTTAATGGATTAATCATCTTGTGGTATATACTGCGGCTATGGACAAAAAGGCAAAAATCTGTGCGAAGCTCGATAAGCTCGGTGTCGTTTATAACAAGCGACTCGGGGAGGAGAAGCTGCAGGCTCTTCTTGATGAAGCACAGGCGAAGCCTACTGAAGGATCTACTGGAGACACCGGCTCGACCGGTGTAACTGGCGTAACCGGACCTACTGGTCCGGAAGCGGGTCCGACAGGTCCTACTGCGCCGGAAGAAGAAGCGGGACCTACCGGTCCTACGGCTCCTGAAGAGGAACCAGCTAAGCCGACCGACGTAGTGAAGATCCTCGACAAGCATGGCTTTACGGTCCGCACCTTCTCGCTCGTTGAGCATGGTGATGAATACGTCGAGCTTGCTCAGTCGTTCGCTGCGAAGAAAGGTCTTCGTATCGGATAGAGTTCATTGACTACCAGTTAAACCGCAAACGATTCGACCGCTGGTCGAGGTGGCAATTTGCTTTGCGGTTTATTGCCCCCTCTACCAGCTGCCGAAAGGCAGCGTTTTCTATAACCGAGCTACGCTCAAAAAACTAAAACAATCCTATGGATGAAAAAGATCTAACCCCCACTCCGGAGGAGCTAACAGCTGAACAGGAGGCGACTGCTGAAGTCAAAGAGGACGAGATTCGTGAGAAGCTGGCCGCTGAATTAGGTATCGAAAGCGATGATCCAGCCCTCGAAAAGTTCGTTAAGCGCGAACTAGAATCACGCGAGAAGCTGTCGAAGGCAATTGGTCAAAAGATCAAGTTCCGCGACGCAGCCAAAGGCGTTAAACCTCCAGCAGTTGTAGCCCCGAAACCCGAGGAAGGTAAGACTCTTACCCCCGAGGAGGTAGCTGCGAAGGTTCGTGAGGAGTTCGAGACACGCGACCTGAATGAGCTCGAGTATCCGGAAGAGCTCAAGAAGGAGATCGCCGCTGTAGCGAAACTCAAGAACATCTCAGTCAGGGCAGCCCTCAAGGACCCTTATATCGATTACAAGATTGAGGCGTTCAAGAAGGAAGAAAGGTCCGATGATGCCACTATCGTCCGCAAGGACAAGGGTGGAAAGGCAATCTTCGATCGTAGCAAGCCGCCGAAAGTCGACATGTCTACAGCCGAAGGCCGGAAGACGTGGGATGAATATACCCGCTTCCTCCGCGAGCCTCAGTAGCCTTCGTCCATTGCGGGTTCTAAGAACCCATCCATATGGATCTTCGCTCTCTCGATAAGGAATACTGGTCCGCAGAAATGCAGAAGACTCTCTTCGTTGAGAATACTGCTGTGTTCCTCGCTGACTACGAGCCTTCTCGCGTTCTTACAGCTGACGGCCGCAAGTACCACAAGCCGATCATCGCTAAGCCAGCAACCGGTACATACGTTCCTTACACGGACGTAACCCCTCAGGTTCTTACATCTTCGGATCAGGAGCTCGAGGTTGATCAGTTCAAGTACGCCTTCGTTGAGGTGGACGATACTGATCGCAAGCAGAACTTCTATGACGCAGCTGCATTCGCAGCTATGGCCATGCAGAAGGAGCTCAACAACCTTATTGAGCAGCATTACCTTTCACAGGTAACGTCTGCCCTTAACGTCGTTGACGCAGGTTCGGTCGGTGGTGTTCCCGGTCAGGCAATCGTGCTTGATACCTCGAATGCCATGCAGGTCTTCACCGCGGCTCACACCAAGCTCGACATGCAGGACGCACCGTTCGCGGAGCGTTACGCAGTCGTTGGTGCTCACACTGTCGGAGTTCTCCGTCAGGTGAAGGGTCAGCGTGAGTCTGCACTCGGCGATACTGTTCTTGCGAACGGTATCATCGGCCCTTGGCAGGGCTGGACTGTGATCCAGAACAACAACCTCCCATACTCGGCTTCGCTCGAGCTTTCGGTCAATCCGACCGCGGGAGACACGTTCACGATCGCTGGCGTTACCTTCACGGCACGCGCAGTCCCAGCTACCGCAGGTGAGTTCGACATCGGTTCGGACGCAGCCGCTACGCGCGTCATCATGACGAATGCGATCAATGGCGCTGCTACCGGCAAGAACTCTGCTACCGGCTACTTCGAGATCTCAGCGGAGAACCGCTTCGTGCTCTCGGAGAAGCGTAAGGTTGTCGCTGTCGACAACATTGCAGGTACGCAGATTGATATCACCGGCTTCGGAGATATCGTAGTCGCAGAGACCTTCACCTCTGGCTCGAACGTCTGGGCTAATCAGCTCCAGCAGTCCGTGTTCATGATTCGCGGTGCTATCGATCTTGCTGTGCAAATGCCAGCGAACGTCGAGATCCAGCGCAAGGAGAAGGGATTCGCGGACTACATCAAGTCCCTCGAAATGTTCAAGGCAAAGGCTTTCGACGATGGCGCTCGCGTCCTCGTTCGTGTGCCTATCAATGCCTCGAGCTGGGCATAGTTATTAGGGTAAGTACAGGAGGGGAGCTCGCTCTCTAACTGACTCTCACTTAAACGAGACCAAACAATGCCTAAGGTATTCAACCGCGCTATCCAGATTTCAGGTGAGCCTCGCAACGTCGGAGGATTCATTTGTCAGGTCATCGAGTATGACGTGATGAACATGATCATCCGTGCCTCTTGTGCTGGCGCACCGACTGACGATATCGCTGGATTCCAGCTCGGCTGTATCATGACTCGCACCTCAAACGGAGCGCTCTACCGGAACACCGGTACGACTCTCGCGTCTGCTTGGACCGCGATCGCTGATGGAGCCACTGGAGCAACCGGTCCTACCGGAGACACTGGTCCTACAGGCCCTACGGGACCTACTGGACCAACAGGCCCTACGGGACCTACTGGTGGAACCTAGTTGTTCATCCTTCAGGGAGCCTCTTAACCGGGGCTTCCGAAAGGGCGAATAAGCCCATCCACTTAATCTATCCATTATGCTTGAGAACATAGGTAAGCCGTTCTATCTCGCCTCCGCAGGAGACAATCAAGTCGTCTCTACCGGACCAGCGATCCTTCTCGGAATCATCTTCGGTGCAGACGTAGGCTCCGCTGTAGTGGAGATCTCCGATAGCGCGACTGATGGCGATGAGAACATCAAGTTCCGCTTCGCAGGAAGTACGCTCGCTACATCGATCGGTGCGCTCACTGGTATCAACGCCACGTTCCAGAAGGGAATCACTGTAGACCTTGCTAACCAGACGCACGTTACCCTTGTCTGGAAGCCAGCGGCAGTCTAACCATCTATGAGTAGCTGGCTGAACGGCGTTAAGAACTTGCTGGCGTACTACCTTGGTACGCAGGATGACAAGTACATCATGACGCAGAACGGCCTGAAGCTCTGGATCGTTGATCACGAATATAGCCCATTACAAAAGTTCGTTTCCTCGTGGATGGGGCTAACTAAGAATTAACCTATGGCTGACGACCGCATTGCAATTGCAGACCTTCCTACGCTGGTATCACCGGCTGATGGCGACTGGGTTCCTGTGGTCGATATCAGCGACACTTCGAGCGGACCTCAAGGTACGACGAAGAAGGTTAGTAAAGCTGATCTCATGGGTGCTACCGGACCAACTGGTCCCACTGGACCAACGGGTCCTACAGGTCCCACAGGACCTACGGGTCCTCAAGGTGATACGGGTGAGACAGGAGATACGGGCGACACAGGTGCAACCGGTCCTACTGGCCCGACAGGACCGACTGGCGCAACCGGCGACACGGGAGCCACTGGAGATACTGGACCTCAAGGACTCTATGGAGGCGACAGCTTCGAGTATGAGTTCTCGACGAATACGACGAACTCCGATCCGGGCTCAGGCTTCCTGAAGTTCAATAACGCGACCTTCGCCTCGATCACGGCCATTTATATTGATGACGCTATGTTCGGCGGTGTCGATATTCAGGCATGGCTTCGCACGCTTGATGACTCGACGAATACGCAGAAGGGAAGTATTCGTATCTTCAAGATTGATAACTCAGCGATCTTCCGCGACTTCATTCTTACGGCCGTTACCGAGAACAGCGGCTACTTCACACTCACCGTAACCCCTGTGGTATCGGCGGGTTCTCTTTCCCTTAACGATAACGTCGTCTTCTCATTCGCTCGAGCAGGTGATGAGGGTGCAACCGGCGACACCGGAGACACAGGAGCAACCGGCGACACCGGACCAACAGGTCCTACCGGACCGACTGGTCCTACTGGTCCTACGGGTGCTGAAGGACAAGCGCTTAATTTCATGGGTACATGGAGCGCTATAGTTACCTACGATCCGCTTGACGCAGTTACCTACATCGGCTCGCTATGGGCAGCTACAGCAACGAACACAAACTCAGCTCCTTCTCTAGTAAATCCTGACTGGGTGCTTATCGGTGCGGAAGGGGCAACTGGAGCAACCGGACCGACTGGCCCTACTGGTCCTACAGGAGCAACGGGTCCTACTGGTGCAACTGGCGATACTGGACCAGCTGGAATCGGAACCGCACAGAGCGTAGGAGATCTCGTGAACTCTCTCACGTCGAAGACGACTCCGGTCGACGCTGACCAGATCGGTCTCATGGATAGTGCGGCCGGGAACATCTGGAAGAAGCTCTCATGGGCGAATGTGAAAGCAACGCTCAAGACGTACTTCGATACGCTCTATCAGCCGCTCAATGCGAACCTGACCACGCTCGCGGGACTCACCGCAACGACCGATAACTTCATTGTCTCTGTGTCTTCGGCATGGGCCTCCCGAACTCCTTCGCAGGTTCGTACTACGCTTGCCCTTGTGATCGGTACGAACGTACAGGCATGGAACGCGAACCTCGACGCATTCGCAGCAAAGACCGCGCCATCCGGAACGGTTATGGGTACTTCGGATTCACAGACGGTAACGGCAAAGCGTAACCAGCCTCGTACCGCTTCCTCAACGACGAGCTCGAACCTCTCGCCTGATCTCTCGACGGCGAACGTCTACTTCCGAACGACGCAGACTGCAACACTCACGATCGACGCACCTACTGGTACGCCGGTTATCGGTGAGGTTATTGCAATCTATGTCGACGCAGCAGGCGCTCAAACGCTCAACGTCGATACGGTATACAAGGCATTCGGGACCGCTTTCCCTGCCTCTCTTACGGCAGGAAAGACGTTCATGATGATCGCCGAGTATAACGGCACTAACTGGAAAACCACATGGGCTAACGCTGTATAACCTATGGCTCAATCCTTCTTCTTCGCTTCAGGAACATGGACAGCTCCGGCAGGGGTTACTTCTGTTACGCCTGAGGCGTGGGGAACGGGAGGCAAAGGAAGTACCCGTAGCACGAACGGCGGTGGCGGTGGCGGTGGCGGTGGAGCGTATGCAAAGACGAACTCTGTCGCAGTTACGCCGACCAGTTCTTATAACGTAAACGTAGCGACTGCTCAGGACTCATGGTTCTCGAATACGGGTGTCGCTCCGACTAGCACGACTGAAGGTGTGCTTGCTCAGCGTGGAGGAGACGTTGCGAACAACACGACCACAGGAGGTACGAAGGGTCTCGCGTCTTCAAGTATCGGTGATACAAAGTATGACGGTGGTACGGGAGGTACGTCTTCCGGAAACGGCGCGGGTGGTGGTGGTGGTGCAGGAGACGCGGGTAATGGAGGCGATGGATCGAATGCCGCGGCTGGTACAGCAGGAACCGCGTGGGGAGGAACCGGTGGAGGTATCCAGACGGGCAACGCTGATGGTCTCGGAGGCACACCTCGAGGAGCGGGAGGTGGTGGCGCACGTCGTACTTCAGGTACTCGAAACGGTGCTGGAGGTGCAGCTGGTCTCGTTATCGTCGGATACACTCCTCCAGACGCATATACCATTTACCCTGATGGTTCATGGGAAGGCGCGAACGATGGATCATCGACGACCATCACTGTGCCGGTAAAGCCTACGACGGGTAATCAGGCTGGTATCGTCATCATTCAACATCCGGATACCCGCACGATCACCGGTGTAACGTGGGGCGGTGTCGCAATGACGAACGAAGGAACCAGTTCTTCTGGAGGTGGCTCGAAGATGACGGCATTCTCGCTTGCTGCTTGTCCTACAGGCGTGCAGAACGTAGTAGCGACATCGGACTCTACAGGATCGAACTGGCGCGTACAGGCGCTCTCGTATGTGGGAGTCGACCAGACCGATCCTGTCGGCGAGGTCGTTACCGGAAGCACGTTCGGTACTTCTCTCACTCTCAGCGGTATGACTGCGACACTGAACGGATCATGGGGCGTTGCAGGTTTCTATACTGCCGGTGGAGGAACCTCTGCCGGTACGAACTTCGTCATCCGTAACCCGCAGACCGATCCGGCTGTGGGCGACACGGACGGTCCGGAAAGTGCTGGAGACTTCAGTATGACCGCGAACGGAAACAGCGGGACGTTCATCGGTATTGGCCTTGTGCTTAACCCAGCAGTCGCACCCGCAGCGACGATACCAGACGCTCGTGTAGCACTTATGTAATGCCTATGTCTCTTAACGATTTCTTCGCAAAAAACGCTCTCTCGATCATCATCGCCGTAGTCGGTGTGATCTCTTCGTATGCCATATACGGATACAAGCTGACTGCGCTCGAGGCGCAGGTAGTAGAGAATAAAGAGACGATAGCTGAACTTGAAAACCAGAATGTCGATGTGCAGGTGCAGCTCGCCCAGATCGCCACGGATATACAATATATAAAGGCGAACATTGAACGTATCCTAAAATAATTTTATGCAATACAACACCGGAACCAACTCGATCGTCGCTGATGTCCACTTCTGGGCAGGAACGGACGCGGTAACGTATCCGATCGCTGATATCACCCGCAACGCGAATCAGGCCCTCTCGAAGGTGGTCGAAATGATCATGCGCTCGGCTGGCCGGTGGCAGTTCGATGATACGAACTATGACGATCTCCCTATCGCTACGACTGACCTCGTGGCTAACCAGACGAACTTTTCTCTCGATGTCGCACACCTCAAGGTTGCTCGCGTCCGTATCAAGGACGAGCACGGCAAGTGGAGGATTCTCCGTCCTATCGATCGTCGGGATCTTTCCGAGGACGAGCTGAACGCAACGGGTACACCGGATAAGTACGACAAGCTCGGCGTGTCGCTCTTCTTCTTCCCACTCCAGAATTACAGCTATGACGAAGGTGTCGAGGTTCAGTTCGAGCGTGATGGCGACTACTTCACTACGGCCGATACTGACAAGGCTCCGGGCTTTGCGTCTACGTTCCATCGCCTCATCTCCCTCTACACCGCACTCGACTATACCGAGCCGAACGAGCTCGAGGCACGCTCGCGCAAGATCGCAAAGCGTATTGAGAAGATGGAGGCTGAGCTCGTCGAGTTCTACTCGGACCGCGACCGCGACGAGACTCCGTTCTTCAGCACGGAGGGGAATGGTGAGTACGCTGTCGACTCATACGGCGCTCCATGGTTCGGCGAGAAGAACTTCCGTAATTGGCCTAACCGATAATATATGGCTTCGATCTTCCCTAGCGGTATCAAAGGACTCTCCGACACGAAATGGTCGGGGGTGGCTGGTGCTGCGGCGAAGCTCGTCGGAATCGACTACCGCTCGAAGCCGGGTATCATCACCGCGCACCAGAAGCTCACCAAGAACTCCGGCTCCACAGTCGACCAGCTCTGCAAGGTGGGCATTCCTGCCTCGGATGGGTCTACCCTGTGGTTCTCATCGACCTCCGGAAAGATCTGGCGTGAGCTCGCAGGTGTATGGACCCTCGTCTATACGCTCAATCCGATCGTTGACTACGATCAGTACGAGCCATTCCGCAAGGCATTCCCTGACTCCGGTATCTCTGCAACGATGTGGAAGACGTTCAATGAGGAGACCCTCATCAACTACTCTTCAGGCTTTATCCTTGCTCCGTCAGGAGCTACGGCTCCGAAGGTTACGGCGCGAGCTCTCAACCGTAGTGCTTCGGATTCGACCACGATCACAGAGACCATCGTAGTACCGAACCGGCCGAACCAGATCGTCATCGCTATCGCAGGAAACTACGATACGACTGAGATAGATCCCGGCGTAACCGGTATCACATATGACGGTAACGCCATGACGAGTATCACTGGCGGTACGGCAAGCTCAGGAGGATTTAAGGTGGCTCGAAGCGTCAGGCGCTACATGAACCCGTCTGCCGGTTCTTTCTCTGTTACCGCAACCTTCAATAGTTCCGTCGAGAATCGCTTCCTTTACATCATGGTCTTCGAGGGTGTGGACCAGACTTCCCCGATCGTCGATAACGACACCGGCTTCGGCGACTCAAGCCCGGCTCTTGCAGATCTCGATCTCATCGGCACAGCGCATAATCAGCTGATGGTCATGGCGACCTTCTCTCCTGTGGCCGTGCATATCATGGGTGCAGGTTCGACCGAGATCATGAACTCGAATGCGGATGACACTCCTCCTGAGTTCACTGAATCGATCTCGATGAAGACGCTCCTCATCGGGAACGCCGTCGTACTCAGTGCAGCCGAGTTCGCAAGTGATGTGGAATATGCTGATGACTTCAATCCGGATGACAATGAGCCGGTGCTTAGTGATGTCCTACCTACGATCTACTTTGCGAGCTCCGCTATCCTCTGGAAGATCACGGTGGCGAACCTCGCCAGCTGGACTGGAAACGTGGAGTACGTCGGTACATTCCAGAACGGAAACGATACCTATCATCCGATGGCCATACAGAATCTCCAGCTCTTTGTCGGAGATACGAATATCGTCGCCAAAGTGAATGAGCTGTTCCAGTTCATCCCTGAGACAGAGCTCAATGTCGAGAAGACTGAAACCATTACGACGATGATCGACTTCGATATCGATCTCCTGATCGGCACAAAGGATATCAGCAAGTGTCGCGTTATCCGCTGGGATACCGTATCGGAGAGCTGGTCCGCTGAAGATGACATCTATGACGTGGAGGTATATGCCTTCATCCGCGATGACAACTTCGTCTATGCGCTCGTAGGCAATGCGGGAATGCTCTACTTCTACAATGGCGAGAAGCTCGTACCGTTCATGCGTATCCCGGGCAGCTGGAGTCCTTCAGCAACCGCGAAGATCAATGCGAATGCAGTCGGCTTCCTGCGGAATGTTCCTGTGTTCGGTCTCTCCGGAACGCTCGGAGATCCTACTGAGCTCGGCGTATATAGCCTCGGTTCGTACAGCAAGGATTATCCGAAGACACTCTCACTCGACTATCCGATCTCTGTCGGTCTCTCTACGCTTATAGAGATCGGAGTCGTTCTCACGAAGGGTTCCGATATGTGGGTCTCATGGAAATCGGGATCTACTTATGGAGTCGATAAGCTCGACTGGACCGCGAAGTACGCAAGCGCGTACCTCGAGACGATGATGTTATCGCCTACGAAGAATCGCTCGAACTATAAGACTGTCGCTCGCGTTCAGGCTCCATACGCTTCGCTGCCAGCGAGCACCGCAGTAGCACTCGCGTACAAGAAAAACTACGCGGGCAGCTTCACCACGTTCACTTCAGTCGTCGACGCGAAGGGTGCAAAGATCAAGGCAGAGAAGAGTGTTCCGGAAATCGGAAACATTCAGCTTCGTATGAGCCTGACCGTAAACGGGAATAACGCTCCGGAACTCGAGGATCTCCAGCTCGACTTCGTGGCTGAGACAACACAAGTCGGATAACACTATGGCTGACCCACTAGAGAACGAGAAAGTACCAGAAGGACTCCAGCACCGACGCATGGGTGCAGCTTTCGACATCCTGTCGAAGACCCTCCGCAAGGTTGTCCTTGTGGTATTCGGAAACGGATTCACGTTCCGCAATCGTCCGGGCCTGAACATCGATCGAAGCCGTATGCTCCAGACCGGTCTCGTCGACGTGAAGAGCATGATGGAGGCGTACTACGAGACCGAATCCACAAACGGTATCAACGCTTTCGTATTCGGCCGTACCGGAAATGGGGAAAAGCGGAACATGCACTTTATGGATATCTCACTCGATCATCGGACCGAGATGGGAGATTCGCTCGGCTACGTTAATGGCGTGTTCCGCGTCCGTGTCTCGAGAGACGGCGTAGATGAAACGATTCGTGATGGACTCTACATCATGGATCGCGGTTCGGAGAGTGCTTCCCGGGAAGGATCGATCAACTGGCTCGTCGCGGCGGGGGAAGGAGGACAGGTTCGACTGTCCTATATGCCCAACCGGGACGGTAATCCTTTGACCGACGCAGTATATGATGTGTATGTAAGCGCTAATGGGATCTTCATGTTCGGTCTGCCCACGTCGAGCGCCGGGCTCAGTAGCGGAGCGATCTGGAACGACGCAGGTACGCTCAAAATAATTTAATCCCTCACCATGACTATCTTCAGCACACTTCAACAGGAGATCACCGACTACTTCGGTGGCGCGATCGAGATCGCCGAGGGAATAAATTATTCTCAGTACCGACTCGTCCGTCGTATCTACCTCTTCAAGAACAAGGTCTATCCTCGCGGAAAGATCGATAAGCAGGGCAACTATAAATACTGGTTCGACATCATCAAGCCTCGAATGGATACCGAGGTGAAGAACATCGATATCGACACGAAGGATATTCTCATCTTCTCCGAGAATCCGGTCGCTGACTTTGCTCCTGTGTTTATTGCAAACGCAGGGCTCAAGGAATATATGTGGGATACCGGCCGCGCTGAAGAAATGAACGCGGTTGCTGAGCTTTATTCGGGAGACGGTAACGTCCTCTTCAAGCGCGTGAAGGGAGGCTACCAGACGTGCGA
>ERZ869929.876-NODE-876-length-13182-cov-5.882608_pt1 | contig 13182 bp, 17 predicted proteins | sample MGYA00579312_ERZ869929 | MGnify/ENA primary metagenome ERZ869929 (study PRJEB32216, sample SAMN09231818) | wastewater metagenome | place: USA: Maryland | collected 2016-08-09 | study: EMG produced TPA metagenomics assembly of the PRJNA472060 data set (Reclaimed... | reverse complement strand
TCATGGAAAAGTTGGGATAAGAAGACAAAAATAGACGAATTGAAAAAAGCACAACGGAAGTATATACGTGACTACAGTGGGAAGAAATCTACGGAAGAAATAAATAAAAAAATGAAATGGTACGGAGAACAGATCGTAAAAGTGAATCAAGAATAACGTCTATCTAATACTCAAACTATACTTCTTTTGATATTAACTGAATCATTCGTGGCGTAGCACGTTAAACACGAATAGAAAGAGAGCCGTCTATGGATGACGTAAACCCAAATGCGGAAGCTATTACAGCACCAGTAGAGCAAGAAACTACTGCACCTGAAACGCAACAGGAAGAAAAAACTGAAGTTGTTGTACCTGAAAAACCTGCGGTACCGGCTGAAAGGACTATTCCTTACAGTCGGTTTCAGGAAGTAAATAAGGGGTATAACGATTTAAAGCGAAGGCTGGCTGAAATTGAGAGCCGTACGAAACTTGGACAGGTTTCTGAAGAAGATCAGGCTGCGATTATGTCGCATCCGTTTGTTCAGGAATTACTGGTCAAACAGGCGAAATACGAACTCAATGAGTTTACGAAGGGAATGTTGGATGAACATCCGGAAATCCCTGAGGCAGTCAAAAAGGCAATGCTCGCAAATGTTCGTGGATTCGTAAAAGAAACCACAACAGATGTCGAAAGTGCAAAAGTAGATATACAGGAGTATATCGATTCTTATGCAGATAGCCTTGGAGAGGAAAAACCACAGCCAAAAACGATTCAAGTTGCGTCTACTCAGACGAAAGAATCGGCATCAACCGCTCGTCCAATGGATATTCAGAGGATTTTGGATAAACCAATAGACGAATGGACTGATGATGAAGCGCAAACAGTAGACAAGTATAAAAAATCAATGCCTACTCGGTAGGCTTTAAGGAGATACTATGGCAGCAATGACATTAAGCTCTTTGACTGATCTTCAAAAGACAGATTATGTGCGTGAAGGACTTCCGAATGCGAAGCCAAAATTACTTTACTCACAGTATGCTGTCAAAGATCGTGTAGCAAAGAGGGAAGGTAAAACACGACAATGGTTCCGTATGACGAAACCTGGATTGACATCTCAATCTGGTGATTTCTCTGGAACAACGTATCAATACGTGAAAAATACGACTGGTGCAAGTCCGACATGGACGCCAGCAACAGCAGCGGATACGACCGTTACTGCGCAAGTAGATTTCATATTTGGTCAGGGTCACGAATGGAACGATGGACTTGAATACACGTCTTTCGCAGATATTCCGGCTGAACTTCGTAAATTGAACTTCATGCATGCAGGTGAAGCGATCGATACGGAGGTTCGTTCAGTCGTTGTGGCTGGGACCAACGTGGTCTATGCAAACGGTAGGTCGACACGACCGAATCTTCTTTCAACCGATCAGGTTGATATGAATGATTTCTTTGATGCATCGACGAATTTAAGAAATTCGGATGCACCGGAGATTAGCGGTATGTATCGATCTGTATGTTCGGCAAACGTAATTGCACAACTCATGAAAGACACCACATTTCAGAGCGCAATTCAATTCCAGAAACAGTATTTGTTCACGGGAACGATTGCAGAGCTTTACGGTATCGGTTTTGGATGGACATCAAGGGCAGCGACTTCCACCAACGGAGGTTCGGCTTCGCAAATTGCGACAATCGAACAAACGATTATCACAGGCGACAACGCTTATGGTAAAACGGCATGGATGTTAGATGACTTTGATATAGTGTACACGCAACCAGGAGGCTGGGGTGACGAATGGGCAACTCGCCATGCTATGACATGGAAGTATATGTTCAAATCAGTCATTCTTAACCAGAATTGGTTAGTGAGACTCGAAAGTTCAAGAGCGTAAAAGAATCGGGAACAGTAAGAGAAAGAGGACAGCAATGTCCTCTTTTTCGTGGTTGTGATAGAGTGCTATAATCACGGTATGAGTATCCGTTGTCAGGCGTGTAAACAAACGGGAAAAGGTCGATATAGCAGCTTCTATCATGAGGGGAAAATCGTAACCGTGTGCGACGACTGTCGTTGGGGAAAAAAGCCTGGTAAATCAGATGACCAGCGTTTTAATGAATTACAAATCCCCTTCTGGAAGCTCATGGGACAGAAACCAAAACCAAAAGATATCGCATACGAGAAGTATTTAAAATCAAAGAATATGACGTATGGTGATGCTGTTCGACTTCGCAATCTTCGTGCAACAAATCCAGGAGAAATAAAAAAAGTAGAAAAATATTTACGATGAAATCATTAAAACCAGTTCGTCCTTTAGATGATCTTATGGGGAAAAAGACATTTTTCTTCCCTGATAATTTAGCCAACGAAAGGGTTCAGGATACGCACGAAAAGTGCATATTTATTCGTGTAAATGGTATCTCTCATTATGTTTTAACCGGAGTAACCGTTGAAATAACACAACAGCAGTTTTCTATATTAAAGGATGCAGGAATTATAACAGCAAATTATACGTATTCAACTCGACCTGAGTTTGATCCTGTATTGCGACCGTATGAAATTTAATGAGATAAATTGGTGGGGGTGGTCTAACCCAACTTCAGGGTATGGTATTGTAAATTTAGAGTACGCTACGGCACTTCAAAGGATAGGTGTAGATGTGTCGTATGGGTGGGAACGTCAAGAGGATATTGATCCTCATCTTTTTGAGACATTTACTCTTGAGCAGCGACAGTTATTGGCAAAACCGTTTGTTAAGAGGCATATTGGTATTATAAAAACTACTCCCGAAATGTTTTCTCATAATCAGAGTGAATTTCGTATTGGGTATACAATGGTGGAAAATACGAGGATAGGAAAAAAGTGGACAGAATGGTGTAATAATATGGATATGATATTTGTTCCTTCAGAATTTTTAATAAACGTATTTAAAGAAAGCGGTGTCCGTAGACCGATTATTTCGGTAAAACAGGGAGTTGATTCACGAAAGTTTCCGTATATAGAGAGAGTACGAAGACCAGGCTCAAAGTATGTTTTTGGAACAATAGGGTATCAGGATGAACGGAAGAACTGGGAAGATCTCGTTACCGCTTTTTGTAGTGAGTTTGACCGTAATGAACCTGTAGAGTTATGGATTAAAAACTCAAATCCGTATTGGGCACATAAATGTTTCTCTGATGACCGGATACGGATTATAAATAGAATGTATTCTTTTCCAGAAATACAGAAACTCTATTCATTTTTTGACTGTTTTGTGTTTCCCTCTCACGCTGAGGGTTCTGGTCTTCCTCCGAGAGAAGCTATGGCTACGGGCATTCCCTGTATTGTTACAAATTGGTCAGGTTTAACTGAGGTTGCTGACCCTGCATTTTCGTTTCCTCTCCAGCCGACTACTATAGATATGCCTGACGTCCGTGGAGAAGAGCAGCCTGGATATATGGCTCGTATTGATGTTTCAGAACTGATGTATTGGATGCGGTATGCGTATGAACACCCTCAAGAGTTGAAGGTGAAAGGAAAATTGGCATCAGAATTTATTCATAAAAACTATAATTGGGATGAGTGCGCAAAAGATCTTAGAGCAAAAATGGAAGCAATATAGTATGACACCAAAATTTGGACATATTGTCACAAAAGAAACACGTGAAAAAATTAGTAAAAAAAACCATATTAATATGATTAGGTATCATAAACTTCATCCAGAAGCTAGATTAAAAACTGTTTTGGCTTGTAAAGGAAAAATTCCGTGGAATAAAGGTTTACCTTCTCCTAAAAAAGGAACTCATTATACTGAAATAGAAAAAATTAATCATTTAAAAAGCATTCTGAGAGGAAGTAAAAGTCCATTATGGAGAGGTGGAATATCAACTGAAAATGAAAAATTGCGAAAAAGTTTTGAATATAAGTTGTGGAGGAAATCGGTATTTGAACGTGATAATTATACGTGTATTTGGTGTGGTCAAATAGGTGGAAAATTACATGCAGATCATATTAAACCATTTTCGTTGTATCCAGAATTAAGGTTCGCAATTGATAACGGAAGAACATTATGTATAGAGTGTCATAAAACAACAGATACTTATGGTGTAAAAACTTTTAAAAAGTTAAAGAAAGTAGAGGTATTATGAACGTGAATGAATGGATTTCTCAATACAGAGAATTAGATGGTCGATATGAGACGATGAGTCGAGCGTTGGAGCTTCTCTCTCGTAAAAGTAGCCACAGGATTGTTGAAACAGGAACAATGAGGATGAAAAACGATTGGGGAGCAGGAATGTCAACATATATATTCGGATCGTTCTGTGAGACGTTTAACGGTCATATATATACTGTTGATATCAGTCAGAATAATATGGACGTGTGTAAGGAAGAGACAGAACGATTTAGCGAGTATATTGATTACATCGTCGCTGATTCACTGGCGTTTCTCAATATGTTTAATAAAAAAATAGACTTATTGTATTTAGATTCTGTTGATTGTCCGATAGAGATTAAAGATGAAAAAGATGAAGCTGATCTCCGTTTTGCACAAAATCATCAGTTACAGGAAATAACGCTCGGACTACCTAAAATGACGGATGATGGTATTGTCCTTTTAGACGACGTAGGTTTTTCTCATGGAGGAAAAGGTAAACTTTCAAGAGAATATTTAACAGATATGGGGTGGAAAGAATTGATATGTCAACAACAATCTTTATGGATTAAATAATATGCCAAAAGGAATACCAATAAATGGAGTAAATAGGGGATGGTATAAAAAAGGTCAAAGATCTTCTCCTGAAACTGAATTTAAGAAAGGTTGTACAGAAGAAAAATGTATACAATGGAAAGGGGATAAGGTTGGGTACTTTGCGTTACATCAATGGGTAAATAAAAAATTAGGAAAGCCTGGTAAGTGTGAAAAATGTGGAAAAGATGGATTAAAAAGAAAACAGATTCATTGGGCAAATATAAGTGGTAATTATAAAAGGGATATAAATGATTGGATAAGATTATGTTCTCGATGTCATTATTTTTTTGATAAAAGAAATAAACTCGAAATAGAAGATGTTTTTGTAATAAAATTATTGCGAAAAATGGGTGTTTCACAAAGGGAAGTATCAAATATTTACTCTGTTTCAAGAACTTTAATTTCAGCTATAGATACTGGAAGGACTTGGAATAATGTAGTATGAAAATGTTGTATTTAGACTGCCATAGTGTGTTAGCCTACGATGAAATAAAACTCTTTACTGAGATGGGTCATGAAGTGTTTAGTCTCGGAGGGAGTTATTTTAATACGAACGCTCCTGCTGATCCGAAAAGGCCTGAGATAACTGGTCCAGTACAACAACATTTAATGGATATTGTCTGTCAGTGTTCAAAGGATAATATACATCCTGAACTTATAGAGTGGGCAGACGTTATCTATGTTATGCATCGGGATGACTGGATCATTAATAACTGGGCGAAAATGAAACAGAAGAAGGTTATCTGGAGAACGATAGGGCAATCAGTTCCTCTTATGGAGCATCGATTGGCTCTCTGTCGTTCTGAGGGTATGAAAATTGTTCGATACTCTCCGAAAGAAGAATCAATAATGGGGTATATCGGACATGATGCAGTTATACGGTTTTATAAGGATGAATCTGAGTTTTGTGGCTGGGTAGGAAACGAACCTTCGGTGTGCACTATTGCCCAGGCTATGAAAAAGAGAGGCAAATATTGTGGGTTTGATATATTTAATACGATTACAGAAGGATTTCCTAGAGTAGTGTATGGTCCTGGAAATGAGGATACAGGGTGTGACGGAGGACAGTTGTCCTACGAAGATTTAAAAACCGCCTACAGGAAGCACAGAGTCTACTTTTACACGGGGACATACCCAGCCTCCTATACGCTTAATTTTATAGAAGCACTCATGACAGGGATACCAATTGTTGCAATCGGAGATAGTTATGCAAATCTGGCGGAATACATCATGAATGCGTATGAGATACCGAGTATTATTCAAAATGGAGTCAATGGATATTACTCCGATGATCCCGACCAGTTGAAAGGATGGATTAAAATGTTGTTAGAAGATCCGGTAAAGGCAAAGGAGATTGGAGAGAATGGGAGAAAAACAGCTATAGAATTATTTGGGAAACAGAATATTAAGAAATTATGGGAGGTTTTCTATGCAACTATCTGACAGGATGATGGAATTAGACCAGTCATTAACAATTCACAACGAGGGGGAGTGGAGTAAAACAGTGTCAACGTACTCAGCGTTCAACTCCGGCGGTGTCGAAACAGAAGTCGGTGAATTTCTTTACGGGCTCCTACGGATGATAAAACCGGACTATGTGCTTGAGACAGGCACCCATAAAGGAATTGGAGCTTCTTTTATAGGCATGGCGTTAAAAGATAATTTTAAAGGGATATTGGAAACAGTAGAGTATATTCCAGAGATACATAAAGAGGCAGTAGAGAGAATACATACGATGGGACTAGATGCATACGTTAAATGTTATTTAATGGATGTAAAGGATCTTCCTGTTCAACACAACTATCAGGTTGTTCTACTGGATACGGAGCCACAGACACGGTTTGCGGAGTTTCTGAAGTTCTATCCGTATGTTGATGAAGGTGGGTATATTTTTATCCATGATTTAGGGAGAGAGCTTCAGCAAAAGGAGATTCCAGGTTTGGGGTGGGGGTGGCCATTTGGAAAGTTACCTGATGAGATTCGGGATTTAATGAGAACTGGTAAGATACATCCATTCTATTTTAATACGCCCAGAGGGATTTCAGGATTCTACAAAAGTCATCCTTTAGATTATAAATATGAACTATAAAATACTCATAGCCGTAACAGCAGAAACAGAAAAGTTTAAAAACTGTGTTTCTAAGTGCCCTGATAAATCGAAGCTGGTCATCGTCAATAACTGGCATAATAATGATGTTGGAAAGCTCTGTAATGAGTATTTTCACCAGGGAGCTGAGGTTCAGTGGTATCCGAACAACCTGGGTTGTGGAGCTGCTATGAATATTGGACTTCGGAAGATCGACTCAGAAGGACTCGATTATGTAATTATTTTGAGTCCATCTGCTCTCTTTGATAATTCCGTAGAAGACTTTGTGAAGATTATCGAGGAACGGGAAAAAACAGAAAAGAACTACTATTATTTGACGGTTGCTAACTTAAAAACTGATCTTCATGCCTTTGCTGTGACGAAGCGGTGTGTTGATGAGGTTGGATTATATGATGAGAACTTCTATCCGGTGTACTATGATGACACTGACTATGGATATCGTATGAGCCTGATAGGAGCACAGAAAACGCTCTGTTACCCTCCAAGGATAAGTCAGGATTTAGGCGGGGGAGTGAAATCAGATAACGGAATCTTTAACCTCTATTGGCAGAATGTGAATCATATCCATGACTATTATGTACGGAAGTGGGGAGGAGAACATACTTTGGAACAGTTTAAAACTCCGTTTAATGATCCGAATAAAAGTATAAAAGATTGGACTTTGGAGGTGGATAAAATTATCCGAATACCATGATTGCTGTAGTTGTTCCTACTATTAGGCCCGAAAGCATGTCCAGATTTAAAAAGGCATGGAGTGAGTTGTTTACATTTCATGATGTTCAGTTGGTAACGGTGTGGGATGGAAAAAAGCCAACAGTTGAGCACAAAGAAAATACATATACAGTAAAACAAATTATGGGTGATGATGAAGATCTCATTTATAATTTTAATGATGGAATACGAAATTTAGGATTCGCTTACGTAGCACAATTCGTCCCCGAAGCTGAATATATAATAACGCTTGATGATGATGTGGAGCCATGTGGAGATACGATTCAAGATCATATAAACGCACTTCATATGAATGTTCCTATTCGTTGGATATCTACCGCTTCAGAGTATATGAGAGGATTTCCTTACAGGATTAGAAATGAAGCTGAAGTAGTGTTAAGCCACGGAGTTTGGAACGGAGTGAAAGATTGGGATGCTCCAACTCAGTTAGTAAGGGGGAATCCTGACGTTACCTTTTATAAGGGTCCGATTCCAAAAAATATCCTTTTCCCTATGTGTATTATGAACGTCGCTTTTAAACGGAAAATCCTCAATATTATGTATCAGGCTCCGATGGGACCGAAAGTTGGAGTGGATAGGTTTGGTGATATTTGGGGAGGTATAGAGGTGAAAAAAGATATTGATGCGTATAATGTAGCTGCGGTGACTGGATTTGCCAGAGTTGAGCATACACGTGCCAGCAATGTTTATTCAAATTTGATTAAAGAAGCTAAAGGTATTGGGATGAATGAGAAGTACGGTGAAGATGAATATTTTAAATTATTTATAGAAAAAAGGAATAGATGGATTGAGTTTATTAATCCTTTTCTTCTCTAATTATGAAAGTTTTCGCTGATTTTCACCATACGAGCTTATACAAAAGCCTTCAATTGCTTTTTGAGAAACGATTAGGCTGGGAACTCTATCGTCCAATTGGAGAGGATTGGGCTATTCAAGGGTACTGGAAAATAGCAGAACCATATGGGAATGACCCAGGAACCATTCGTCAGTTTTTAGGGACAGATACGCACAGGTGGGAACAATATACGTTTTTAAACGGAGATTACGTTTTAGAGGATAACGTATACCATATTTATGATCCCATCTCAAAAACACATCAAAAAGCGATAACGCTGGATACGTTTAAGGAAATGAAGTTTGATATCATTCTTTCCAGCTACCAGCCTCATGATGAGACATTCGCTCTTCTTCGGGAGAAATATCAGCCTCAGGCTAAACACATAGCCCAGATGGGGAATATATATCAAACAACATCAGTTAAAAATGTGATGTGTTCTACCGTAGAATATCCAGTTCCACCTGATACCAATGTTGTCTTTTATCACCAGGAGTTTGATACGAATATATTTCAGTATAAAAAACCAGAGAATAGAACACAGATTACCAGTTTCGTAAATCTCCATCCAGCTTCAAACATCTACGATGTCTATAAGAATAATCTTCCTGAATTTACGTTTAATGCCTATGGAGCACTCTGTCCTGATGGTACTATTACAGGAGAGCAGAATATAGCTGATATTATGAGTAACTCTGCTTTTGGATTCCATGTTAAACCTCGTGGAGATGGATTTGGACACGTATTATGGAATTGGTATGCCTGTGGACGGCCTGTTATTACTCACGGATCTGATTATGCTGATAAACTCGGAGGGAAACTTCTGGAAGACGGAAAGACCTGCATAAATCTGGAGTTCTCTGATTTTGAAGGGAATCTAAAAAAGATTCGGTATTGGTCACTTCCTGAAAACCATAATGAAATGTGTCAGAATGCGTATAATAAATTTACACAGGAGTGTAATTTCGATGAGGAGTTTGAGCGTATAAAAATTTTCCTATCTAATATGATTTAGGGAGGAAGCAGTATAAAAGGGGGATATATGAATACATGTACCGTATGCGGATACAAGATAATAAGTAATAAACATTTTGCAAAACACATGGAGTCTCATCCTACGGAAGAGGTGAAACCAGTTGTTTCTGAAGAAGCAGGTATACCTGCTGTTGAAGTCATTTCTGAACCTGCTCCTGTCGTTCAACCTGAACCAGTTGCAATGGTTACTGATGAAATAACAATTCGTTTTTCAAAACCGATTGAAGTACAAATTAACGGTGTCCACTATGATGGAATTGAAGTGAAAGTAAAAGATATGGCTATCGCTGCGGAAATAGTAAGAATCGCACGTGAGGCATATGGACCAGGTATATTGCTATGAGCATGACGACAACGAGAAGTGACATTCGTACACGTGTCCGTGATTATTTATATGAATCGACGGCTGATTGGTTTACGGACACACAATTAAATCGATTGATCTCAGAGGAAATACGTTCACTTCCTGCAAAAGATATTTACAAAGAATCTGTCGTTGCTGACAATTTAGAAATAAATGTAAAAGAATATACTCTTCCATCAAATACGGTAGAAATTGAAAAGATAGAGAGAAATGATGGGAATGGAACAGTTGCGGATTGGAGCGAGTTAAAAGGGTGGGACGTATTTAACGGAACGCTCTATCTCGATTGGAATCCTGCAACAACTGATGACATACGCTTCTTTCTTCGTACGAGTTTTACGAATCCTACGGATGATGTGACGTCTTTGGACGTTCCTGACGATGTTTGTGAAATAGTTGTCTGGGGAGTAGTTGTTCGGTGTTATAAGATGGTTATTGGTTATATGCGCCAGTCAAAGAATTGGGATTCGGTTTCTAAACCTGATTTTATGACATTAGGAACGGTGACTGGATGGTTGACTGAGGCCAGGAGAGACTATCTTGACCTTATAAAGAACTATGCAACATCCCCCATGCCGAGGGATATAAATCTGGTAAGTTAAATCTATCTAATATTAAAATTAAAATAAATTCTATTTAATGGAGGAATTATGAAATCAGTACGCACAGTGACAGGAACAGTATCAAGCGCAGGAGATAACACAGTTATCGCTGCTGTTGCAAATAATCGTATAAAAGTACAAACGATTTGTCTTATTACGACATCTGCATCTGCGGTAACGTGTACATTTAAGGATGGAGCAGCAACAAATAAAGCATTGTGGACTATACCACTTCAGGCGCTTACAGGAAGCATAAGTGGAGTTACGTCATCTGCTGCTGGAGAGAATTTTCTATTTGCAGGAAGTACTAATACATTATTAAATTTACATCTCTCGTCAGCTCAGAGCGTAACGTACAATATTACCTTCTGGGATGATGAAGATTAATTCATCATATGATTTACATACAGGATAGGTTTACTATTGAGCGTGATGGCGTCACGTTACAAGACGCTATCGTCCTCACAAAAGAGGAATACGACAAACTCTCACCAGAGGAAATAGAAGCACAAAAAGAACAGCGTTTCACGAATTGGGTTGACCACATCAAACACCCGCCAGTCGTTCCAGAACCTTCCAAAGAGGAACAGTTAGCCCAAGTAGAGAAAGAAATAGCGAGTTTAGAAGAACAGAAACAGATTCTTTCCAAACAGAAAGTTGATATACAAACAGCGTTAGGGGTCAAGGTTGATCCGATAAAAGAGGAGAAATTGGCTGATCCGGTAGTGGTAATTGAGGGATAATTATGGCGATGTACGCAAAAGCAGCAGGTGGAAATTGGAGTGCAGCAGGTACGTGGTCTGCTACTGGTTCTGGTGGAGCTGATAGCGTCGGGCCTCCACTTGCTTCCACAGATGTTGTATTCGAATCGGGATCAGGAAACGTGACCATAGATACCGCAGCAGTCGCAAGATCAGTAGACGCTTCAGCATATGGAGCAGGAAAAGTTTTGACTCATGCTGCATCAGTCACTCTTACAATAGGCGATGGAACTTCCGGCGCAGGTAATAAAGCGTTAGATTTTGGAGCATTTACCTATACTTTAGGTGGTGCGCATACATCAGCGATTACGTTTGCTGGAACATCCGCAACAAGACAGACAATTAATTTCAATGGGAAAACAACAGGGCAAGTATTGTTTACAGGTGGTGGTAAATATCAATACACTGGTGGACACGTAACAAATACGGGGAATGCACAATCAGTAAATCTTAATCAGGCTGATGTTGATATAAATGGTCAAACATGTTCGTGGAATACATTTGATTCAAGCAATAGTAATACAAGAACCCTTACTTTAGGTGCAGCAGCGATAACTATAACTGGGGCTTCTGGTGTTGGATGGGATTTTACAACAGCTACCAATTTAACTTTTAGCGGTGCTTCATCAACTATTACGTTTACAGGTGCAAGTCCTCAATTAAAAGGTGGAAATAAAACATTTGGAAATGTTATTTTCACTGGTTCTGCGTCTCCTAACATTTCGCAAACAACATGCACAAATTTAACACGAACAGGAACAGCAGCAAAAACATGTACATTTAATGTTATAGACAGTTTTATAACGGTAACAGGAGTATTCACTATTACAAGTGATTCTGACATTAATCGTGTTTTGGTTCAATCAAATGTTGTAGGAACTTCTCGAACAATTACAGCAGCATCAGTAGTCATTACAAATACCGTAGATTTTCAAGATATAACAGGTGCAGGAGCAGCTACATGGACAGTAGCAGGGACAGGAGCAACTGCATTGGGAGATTGTGGCGGAAATTCAGGAATAACATTCTCACCCTCAGTAGCACAAACATGGAATGGATCTAGTGGTGGGAATTGGTCAACGAATGCATGGACGACTCGTGTCCCCCTTCCACAAGATGACGTGTACCTAGGAAATGCGTATGCTGCCTCTCAAACCGTTACTGCTGATATGCCTCGTCTTGGACGTTCTATTGACTGGACAGGGGCTACAGGGAGTCCGACGTGGAGTTTTGCAAGCGTAGCAAATGCTATTTATGGTTCAATTACATTGATTAGTGACATGACGATAAGCGGAACACAGACAACGACATTAGCAGGGAGAGGAAATTATTACTTAACGAGTTCAGGAAAAAATTTCACTCAGGCTTTTGCATTATCTGCTCCTACTGGAACTTATAATTTAAGTGACGCTTTTTCAACTACTGCGAATGGTGCATTTACACATAGTTATGGAGGATTTAATGCAAATAATTTTAATGTAAGTTGTGGAGCATGGAATGCTAATAATACTAATACTAAAAGTTTGACATTGGGGACAGGAATATGGATTTTTATTTCATCAGCAACAGGTAATGTTTTTCAAATAAATTCAACAGGAACTACATTTATTGGTGAATCATCTACTATTGTTATTTCTAGTGCAAGTTCTAATACCCGTACTTTTACAGGAGGTTCTCTCACTTACGGTACTCTCACCTACACCGTAGCAGGTTCTACAGGAGAACTAGATATCACAGGTTCTAATTCTTTTGCTCAAATCAACTTCTCAGATGCAAGTAACGCACGTATCCTTAAGTTTACCGCAGGAACGACTACTACTATCAGGAATGCAAATGGGTTTAATGTCAGGGGAACGAATGCAAAGTTAATGACTGTAACCTCTACCGTCACTCCAGGGGGGAGATGGGGAGATGCAATCTCACTGACTGGGGGAACAGCAGCGTATTCCAGTGTAGATCATGCGGATTTCAAACCTACGGGAGCGTTTAGTATTAGTGGATGGATTAAAACGAGTACAACAGGAACAGCAGGGTTTTTC
>ERZ869929.874-NODE-874-length-13187-cov-28.798431_pt1 | contig 13187 bp, 15 predicted proteins | sample MGYA00579312_ERZ869929 | MGnify/ENA primary metagenome ERZ869929 (study PRJEB32216, sample SAMN09231818) | wastewater metagenome | place: USA: Maryland | collected 2016-08-09 | study: EMG produced TPA metagenomics assembly of the PRJNA472060 data set (Reclaimed... | reverse complement strand
TGCGCTCGGCTCGTTCAAGGCGTTCGAGGAATCGGAGCGGATCGCCCGCCAGACCGAAGCGGTCATCAAGTCGACCGGTGGTTCGGCGCAGGTCACGTCGGGTCACATCGGCGACCTCGCCTCGGAAATCTCGAAGCTTGGCGGTGTCGATGATGAGCTCGTCCAGCAGGGCGAGAACATGCTGCTGACGTTCACCAAGGTCCGCAACGAAGCGGGCAAGGGGAACGACATCTTCGACCAGGCCACCCGAGCCGCGAACGACTACGCCGCTGCGACCGGCACCGACGTGGTCAACGCCAACAAGATGCTGGGCAAGGCGCTGAACGACCCGATCAAGGGGCTGACGGCCCTTACTCGGGCGGGCGTGTCGTTCACGCAGCAGCAGAAGGACCAGATCCGCACCCTCGTCGAGTCCGGCGACACGATGGGCGCACAGAAGATCATCCTCGCCGAGTTTCAGAAGGAGTACGGCGGATCGCTCGAGGCGAACGCGACCGCGTCGGGCAAGGCTCAGGTCGCCCTGGAGAACATGGGCGAGTCGGTCGGTGCCGTTCTTGCACCCGCCCTCACCACTGGCGCTAACGCCCTGGCATTCTTCGCCGACGGATTCTCGGGTCTGCCGTCGATCATCCAGACCGCAAGCGTCGGTGTCGCTGGCCTCGGCGCTGCGGCGGTGATCGCTGGCCCGCGGGTTATGGAGTCAGCGCAGGCGATCAAGTCAGCTGCTGGGCTCGCCCGCACATGGGGCACCGAACTCGTCGCTGCCCTTGATGGGATCGCCGCTACCCGCGGCGTCTCCCGCACCACCGCCGGACTCGAAGCACTCAAGGGATCGCTGCGGACCACGCCCGCCGAGTTTGGCACGTTCAAGTCCGGCATGGCCGCTGCCGCCGCCGGGGCCACGGCGTTCACGATCACGCTGACGGCGCTTGAGGAATCGGTCAAGTTCCATGGCGACCTCGAAGGCCTGTCAACAGATCTCACGGATATGGCCGACGGGCTCATCACGCCGAAGGAAGCCCTGGAAGAACTCGGCGGCTCGGTCGATGGGCTGGCTGACAAGTTCCGGCGCGCCGACAAGGACTCGCTTGGCAAGCGGTTCGCATCGTCGTTCTCGGACATCTCAAAGACCCGCCAGGCCAACAGCGACATCAAGGCTCTGGATCAGTCGCTCGCCGAGATGGTCAAGTCCGGCAACATCGACTCTGCCCGTAAGGCCTACGGCGAACTCGCTGGGGCGATGATCGAGCAGGGTGTGTCGGCCGAGACCGTCGCGTCGCTGCTCCCCAACTACAACGACGCGATGGAGCGGTCCGCCCGCCGCGCCGGGGACCACACGTCTGCGGTCGATGGGAACACCGCGGCGCAGGACGACAATGCGAAGGCCACCCGGAACACGACCGAGTTCTACAAGAAGAACGCGGACGCCCTCCAGAAGATCCGAGACAACGCCGCGGAGGCCACGTCGAAGATCAAGGAGTTCTACGACGAGTCCACCAACCAGGTGTCCGACCAGATCGACGTGGAACGGGCCCTCGACGCGGCGTCGCAGTCGTTCAAGGACAACGGGGTCGCCCTGTCGATCTCCGCTGAGGGTGGACGGGCGAACCGCGAGGCGATCATCGCAGCCCGCGACGCGCAGCTCGAGTACGCCATGACCCTGCGGGACACGTCCGGTACGGGTGCGGCGATCGAGTCGATGGTGAACTACTCGAACCGGCTGTACGACACGATGGTCCAAGCTGGATTCACGAAGGAACAGGCGGCGGCGCTCATCGATGAGATGGGCCTGACCCCGAAGGACATCTACACGACGTTCCGGTCGAATGCGACGGAGGCCGAACAGGCGGCGGCCGATGTGAAGCGGTCGATCGAGGACGTGCCTGGCTGGAAGGACATCTACTTCAACGCGCTAACGCAAGAGGCGATGTACCAGATCCACGCCTTGTCAAAGGTCGTGTCCGAGCTGGGTGGGTCGGTGCTGTCCGGTACGGCCGGTGCAGCCATCCAGCAGTCGCAGGCAGCGCACCAGGGCCGGTGGGGTGCGGTCACCGCGTACGCGAAGGGTGGGATCACCCCGGCGCACGTCACAAGCAGCCAGTTGTTCAAGTACGGCGAGCCCGCCACGGGCGGCGAGGCGTTCGTACCGAAGAACGGTGACAAGAAGCGGTCCACGGCGATCCTCGGTGAAGCCGCCGGCTGGTACGGCATGAAGGTCGTTCCGATGGCGAAGGGTGGTGTGATCCTTGAGGATCAGGCCGGGTGGGATTGGCGGACGATGGGTAACCGTCGCCGCGGGCCCTACAAGATGCAGTCTGCTTCGTTCGGTGCTTCGACCACCGTGAACCCCGGTCGGCCCCCCGCCGTGTTCGGTAGCAGCGGCGGGATCACGATCAACGTGTACGAGACCCGTGACGCGAAGGCGACCGCCCGCGAAGTCGCGGACCAGCTTCGCCGCATGTCCCGCATGGGTGGCAGTCCGCTCGCAGGTGTCCTGTGACCTACGCCAACGGGCAGATCGTGGTCCGGGTCGCGTTGGCGCTCGGCCCGACTGACACGCTCCCAGTCACCGTGGATGATCCGGCGTGGACCAACCTGACCGACCGGGTGAAGTCCTACCGGGACGTGCGCGGCCGGAACGATCCGCTCCAGCGGTTCCAGCCGGGGTCTGCTCAGGTTGTGCTTGACAACGGCGACCGCGCCCTGGACCCGTCGAACACCGACGGGTTGCTGTGGGACGGATCGGATCGGATCGGGCTTCCGTTGTGCCCGGTGCAGATCGACGTCGCGTGGAACGGGACCCTCTACCCGAAGTTCTACGGCTACCTCGGCCCGGAAGCGTGGCCGGGTGATGTGGCACCCAAGGGGCCGTCGGGTGAGACGACGCTGCATGTGGTCGATGCGCTCGGTCATTCGCCGGAGCTGCCACAAGACGTGTGGGGGATCATGCTCGCCGCGCTCCAGCCGGACTGGTGGATGCGGATGGACGACATCGCGTTCCCAGTGCTCGATGATGCGTCGCAGGTGCCGGATTACATCACGGGCGGGCACGCCACGATGCAGGCGACGTACGGGATCTCGCGTCCCTACGCAGACGCCGAGGTCGGTGGGGTGGGGCAGGGTGACCCCGGTCTGCGAATGTCGGGCGATCACTTCCTCCGCACGCCTGCGGCGGGGATCATGCCCGACGGTGACGAAGCCTCGATGAGCTTCGCCTGCTACTGGAGGACATTCGCGCTGCTCGGTGCGGGGGAGACGGCGACGGTGCTGCAATGCATCGACCCGGTCGATTCGACGCAGCGGTTTGTGATCTACGTCGATGGCGATGACGGGCTCGCCTACGTCGAGACCTACGACGCTGGCGGCACGCTGATCGACTCGGCGTCGATCTCCCCGTTCGCGTCGTCGCGGTGGGATCAAGGCCAGGGGCACGTCGTCGTCGCCCGCTACGACGGTGGTTCCACGCAACTGAAGGTGTGGTTCGGCGGTGTCCTCGCCACGGTGGATTGCGCGTCGCTGCTGTACGAATCGGACCTCATCATCGGTCCGTCCGATGTGGACGTGCTCGTTGACGAGGTAGCGGTCTGGCGGCGACTGCTCAGCATCTCCGCCGAGGTCGCGCAGATGACCACCATCACCCTCTACGGGGTGTGGTCCGGCGACACCTGGGGTGATCGGCTCGGCCGCTGGATCGAAACCACCGGCCGAACCGTCACCTCCGACGACACCAACGAGTGGCACCTCACCGACGACACCACCATCGGACTCTGGGGACTGCTCCGGCCCGCCCGCCGCACCATCGAGAACACCACCTCGGACTACTCCGCCACCATCCCCTCGTCGCTCGCGGACGCCTACCAGACCACCGCCAGCTACGGCTACGGCGCAGCATGGGCCACCAAGGCCGGGAACCTCCGGTTCCGCACCATCCACGCCCTCACCGATTCGGGCTACGCCGAGCACTACGCCACCCCTGTCCTGTTCACCGACGCCGAAACGCTCGGCACCGACGAGTACCGCCACGCAGGAGCGGAAGTCACTGGGGAACGGGTGGATCGGGTCATCAACGACGCCGCCGTCTCCTACCTCTACTCAGACACCCCGCCGGCAGTCGGCACGTCATCCCCGATGACGAACCGCGCCATCGATTTCGAATCGCAACGACGCTACGGACGCCGCCGCCTCGAACTCACCTCGGAGTGGTGCGACTGGGTTCTCAACCAGTCCGCCGTCGATCAGATCGTCGCCCGCTACGCGCAGCCGTTCCAAGAGTTCGAACGCGTCCACCTCGACCCGCTCGGCGACGACGACCTCGCCGCATGGCTGATCGTCGACTGCGAACTCGAGAAGGCGTGCGACGTCACCTACACCCCTGCCGGCGCTGACCCGATCGCGGTCACCGGTCTGAACATCCAACAGATCGCTTGGGACTGGACGCCGGAACGCTGGTCGGTCGATCTGGTGGTCGCTGCATCGTGAGGAGCAACCTGTGACGAAGATCGCGTTCGCTGCCCGCTACGCCGACGACACCCCCTATGCGTATGGCCGGTTGACGATCCGACTGGTCGACGGCGGGTCCGGTGCAGCCCTGCCGAACGGGCTCGGCGTGACTCCCCGCACCGTCAACCTCGACGCCGATGGTGAGGCGATCGTCGACCTCACCCCCAACGCGGACATCTCTGATCCGGTCGGCACCTTCTACGCGGTCACCGTCAACGACTCCACCCCCACCGTGGTCCGGTACATCGAAGTCCCTGCCCCGAACGGGTCCGGCAACTCGGAGATCCCCTACGACTGGGACGACGACACGATCCAACGACTCGTCCCTGAACCACCATCGTCGATCCCGGCCGCAGCGCAGGGGTCGGTCGGTCAGGTGCTGGGCATCGTCGACGACGGGAACGGCAAGGAGTACCGGCCGGTCGACCCCGTCACCTCCGACACCGACCTGGACGTCGACGCTTCGGCACCCATGCTCAAGTCGGCCACCGCAGCGGACACCTACGATTCGCTCGCGATCCTCTTCGGGGTCGGAGCGGACCAGCGCGCCGCGACCCGTGCAGGGATCAACGCCGCCGCGACCGACTCCGGTGACACCCAGAAGGGGATCACCGAGAACACGTCGGCGCTGATCCGGGCGAGCGCGGTGCTCGTCGATGTCGCCCGCGGCGAAGCCGCCGCCGCCCAGACCGACGCCGATGCTGCCGCCGCCGCTGCCACCGGCGCATCAGACCAAGCCGCCGCCGCCCAGACCGACGCCGATGCTGCCGCCGCCGCTGCCACCGGCGCATCAGACCAAGCGGTCGCCTTGTCGCAGGTGGTCGGTGATCTCGCCTACTTGAAGGTTGGGCACAACGGGGTCGGGTCACCCGCCCACGACGAGGGTGCGTTCGTCTGCGACACCGATCTTCAGTTCACGACCGGCCTCGATGTTCGAGTGTGGGGTCGGCTCATGTGGTCGCCCGGCCTGAACAAATACTGCGAGTGGGTGACCCGCAACGTCGATGGGCTGGTCGGGACGGTCGACGGCTACGAGCTCGCACCGTGGGAAGACGAAGACGGTGACCTGCGATGGTTCGCCGAGCACATCAAGATCGGCGAGACGGTCGAGCTGAACCCGAAGCCGACCACGGCGAAGGGGCTGGTGCAGAACCCGGCGCTCGGGGTGATCGCCGGTATCCGCCATACGATCGACTACACGGGCGGCCCCGGTGGGGTTGGGGTTGAGAAGCTGTGGGTGCCGTCGCGTGACCCCGATGTGGTCACGTCGGACGGGATCGGTTGGCGGTGCATCCAGACCGTCACCCATTCAGGCCCGGAGTCGATGAACCTCGGCTACACGGAGCCGTTCATGCTCGGCATGTCCGAGCATGAGTCGCACCTGTTCGTGGTGCAGATGTTCAACGGCGTCGACGGGACCTGCCTGGTCGACCTCCATGCCTCGGACGCGACGTCGGCCACTGAGGTCACCTGCCGGCAGGGCACCACCTGGACCGCGGCCGGAAGCCAGGGCGAGATCGTCGGCTACGCACAGGCCGGGTCGGACGCCTCGGCGCTCACCACCGGCACCGTGGCGTTCGCTCGCCTGCCGATCGGCACCACCTCCACCACGGTCCCCGCCGGCAACGATGCGCGGTTCTCCGACGCCCGCACCCCGACGGCGCACAAGACCTCGCACGCGACCGGTGGCAGCGATGCGCTCGCACCGTCGGACATCGGCGCAGTCTCCACCTCACGGCAGATCGCCGGACTGGACCTGACCGCTGATCGGGACGCGGCTGCGCTCCGCACCGCGCTGGGTCTGTGGACCCCGATCGCGAACGAAACCCTCGGATCCGCGTCCGGGTCGCGCACCTTCGACATCACCGGGTACCGGTTCGTGCGGATCACCGTGGCAGCCCGGTCGAACCGGAACGGCTCCATCGATTCGATCCGGTTGCGGTTCAACGGCGACACCGGCTCGAACTACTCGATGAACACCAACGCGTTCACCACGCAGATCACCGCGTTCGACATCGCCGGCCAGAACACCAGCACCGACCGCTCCGGCTACGTCGTGATCCAGTTCGGCTACATGGCGGGGTCATGGTTGACCGGCACCGTCATGGGCACCGGCCCTTCTTCGACCGCGACGACGGCGGCGAACTCGATCTCCAACGGGTTCGCCTGGAAGGGCGCAACCTCAGCAGCACCGACCTCGATCGAGGTCTACACGGCGATCGGCCAGTTCGTTGCCGGGTCGTCGTTCCTGGTCGAAGGCCGAGTTTGACCAACCCCACTCCCTGACCCTTGGAGGTCACCATGTCCGAGCAGCAGCGCACCGCCATCTACACGGCAGCCACCGCGATCGGCACCGTCGCCACCACCTACGGCATCGCCACCGAATCCGAAGCGGCCGCGGTCGTCGGCGCGGTCGTCGCGCTCGTCGGTTGCGTCACCGCGTTCATCCACCGCCCCACCAAGGGCTGACCGATGCGAACGGCCGCGGAACACTGGTTCGTCGGGTGGCGGTGGCACCTCCACCTCTGGGGATGGTGGCGACGATGAGCACCACCACCCGCCAACGCAAGGCATGGGCCCCCGCCTGCACGCCGAAGGGCCAAGCACTCCACGGTGCGTACGCGGCGATCGACGCCGTGTTCCGCCGCTGGAACTACCAGGTCGGCCCGAACACCTGGACGTTCGCCTGCCGACAGATCACCGCCGGCCGCGACTACTCCCTTCACGCCTACGGACCCGGTGATCGGTTCACGTTCTGGACCGGCGTCACCCGCCCGACCGCCGTCGCTCTCGACGTGAACTCGGATCGCAACCCGTACAGCGGGAAGGGAGCCAACCGGCTTATCACCGACATGCCCGCGGGGATGATCGCTGAGATCAAGGCGATCCGCACCGTCTCCGGTGAACAGGTGTGGGAGTGGGGCGGCGACTACCGCAGCATCAAGGACCCGATGCACTTCGACCTTGCCGCCTCCCCGGCCGGGCTGCTCACCGGCATCGCCGGCACCCACGCCCCCACCTGGTCGCCGCCACCGTTCCCCGGCACCATCCGCAAGGGCTCCACACCCGAGCGGGTCGCGCAGTGGCGGGTCCTGCTCGCTGCCTGCGGCTACAAGGGGTTCAAGGTCGGCGTCCACGCCTGGTCGGCCACCCTCGGCGCTGCGACCCGCCGGTTCCAGCGGAATCACGGACTCACCGTCGATGGGATCGTCGGGCCGAAGACGTGGGCCGTGGCCTGCCAGGTGCTCCGAGCGAAGCGCGCCAAGGCCGGGAAGGGCTGACGGATGCTCGCTTGGATCTCTTCGGCGGACCTCCGATCCCTGGTGATCGGTGCGGGGGTCATCGCCGCGTCGCTCGCTGCGATCATCGCCCTGTTCCGTCAACCCGCCGTGTCCCGCCCGCTCCGATGGCTCGGCCGGGTACTGATCGCTGACCCGATGACCAAGGTCATGCACCAGGCGCTCGACGAGTGGGCAGCGAAGGTGTGGGAGCCACGCATCGAGCAGATCGAAACGAAGGTCGACGAGGTGCGCGACCAGTTCCGCAACAACGGCGGATCCACGATGCGTGATCGGGTCGACGCGGTCGCTGAGGCGACCGGCGCGAACCCGGCTCCGGACCGCTAACCAGTCCCGGCTACATCTGAGCGTGCGTTGCGGCCACCCTTCGGGGTGGCCGCTTCTTCGCGTTCTAGGGCAGGTTGACCAGCACAACCACGCCACCGCCGAGGATCACCAACACGACCAGTAGCAGCAGCAGCTTGCGTATCTGGTCGAGCTGCCACTCGATCCGGTCGGCCTGGTCCTCTCGATGACCTGCTCGAACTTGCGCGGGCTGGCACCGGCTTCCCAGTTCGCCCACGACTGCGGGTCGACCTTGCAAGCGCGGGCGGCTTCGGCGATGTTCCAGCCTCGGCGCTGGCGGACCAGGGCGAGTCGTGAGCCGAACGTGTCCTCAGGGACCCACGGCTCGCCGTCGTTGTGGAGTTCCTCAGCGAGTGACATAGCCACACTTTTGTAGGGCATAAGCCACACAATCCACAAGAGGACAAGGAATCTGGGGAAAACTTTTACTTGACCGAAGAACCTAGGGTATGCCTAGATACTCACCGTGCCTGCTCCCGAGTACCTCACCACCGGCGAAGCGGCAGACGTGCTCGGAGTGTCCGACGAGACCCTTCGACGCTGGGCCGATGACCGCAAGGTCCGCCACGTCCGCCTCCCGTCCGGCCAGCTCCGTTTCATCCGCTCCGACCTCGACGCCGTGCTCCAGCCCGTCGAAGCCGCCGCCCCGTCCCCTGCTGGTTCTGACGCAGAGGCGAAGTCGTGAACGGCCTCACCATCCCGGCGCTCGTCGAGGAGCTGCGCCAGCGGGCAGCGAACGAGCTGCACTACGCCGACGACCTCGCCAAGAAGATCGCCCGCGACACCGCGGAAGCGGCCGAGGTTCGGGCCGGTGCTGCGGCTCGCCTGGCGATGGCCGACGAGATCGAAGCCGCGTGCCTCGCTGACCGAGAGGGGCAGGACGCATGAGCGGCGAGATGGAGATCATCGACGCGCTGACGACCTACTGGGAGTCGTTCGGGATCCGCCGCTGCGGCGACAAACAGTGGTCGGTATCGCTCAGCAGCCTCGGCGACCAGCGCGGCGACACGGGGATCGTCTACGCGGACGATCGCGAGACCGCATACGCGTGCATCAACGGCGGGTGCCGACAGGTGGCGAGCGGCTACCACGCGACCCGAGCCGCCGCCCTGGCCGATGCATACGCGATCGCCCGCCGGTTTGAGGAGATCATCGACGCCGCCGCAGTCGATTTCACGCCGGCTGATGCTGAACTGGCGGCCGAAGGATGAGCGCCACCGTGGACGCCCCGTGGGTCGTCGCCATGCGCGCCAAGGTCGACGGCCACGCCGCCGCGATCGACCGCAACGTCGCACCGCTCGGACCGTTCGTCACCGAACAGGAGAAGCAGGACGCCACCGACCTCGCCCTCGCATGGGTGAACGCAGCCGACGAGCGCCGCATCACCGAAGCGGACCTCGCGATGGTCGCCTCGATCGCATCGACCGCCCTCGACGCGGTGCGGTGCCGCAGCCGGCGGGAGGCACGATCGTGAACGGGTGCGCCCCTGACATGTTCCGCAAGCTCGCCACGTTCGCGGCTGCTGGAACGTTCCTCGTCTGCTCCCTGATCGCCAGGGTCACCGGGCTGTGAGCGGCGAGCCGGGAACCATGGTTCCCGAACACCTCGACATCACCACCGGCGAGATCCACGCCCCCGCCGACCTCCGCCTCGCCGGCGAACCGATGACCCACGACCAAGCGGTCGAAGCCACCAACCGGGCCAACGCCTACGCGAAGCGGCTCCCCATGGTCATCAAAGAGGTGTTCGACGGCCGCGCCTGGCAGTCCCTCGGCTACCAGTCGTGGGAGGAGTATGTCGACGACGCCCTGGTGATCTCCCGCCGCTACGCCAACATGCTGCTTCGGGCGGCGGTCAACCTGGAGTTGCTGGCCGAGACGTTCGACGTGGACGTGGCGCTGTTCGGGTTGCCGGAGCGGGTGCTGCGGTCCCTCGACGCGGGAACCATGGTTCCCGCGGTCTCCGATGCGCTGGCCGAGCTTGCCGCTGATGCCACGGATGAGGAGCGGGTGGAGGTCATCGAGACCACCGTTCGCACCGAGACCAAGAAGGTCACCGACCAAGCTCTGGCCGATCGGCTCAAGGCCGCGGAGGAGAAGGGCCGTCAGAAGGCGCTGGCCGATCTCGCTGCGAAGGCGGAGCGGGAAGCAGCCGAGGAAGCGGCGGCGCAGGCGGAGCGTGATCGCAAGGCAGCCGACCGGGCTGCACGCAAGACATCGGGCGGGTCCTCCAGCCTGTCCGATGAGCCGGAGGGGTCCGTCCCCGCCCCTCCGGCTGAGTTCCCCGGGAAGGCCGGCGCGGGTGAGACCGACGCTGCTGCCACCGGGTGCACCGACGGCGACACGCCGCCCTCCGGTGCTGAGGGTGACGGGACCGGACCCTCCCCGTCTGGTCCCGTCACCCTGCCGTCTGACTGGCGGGACCGGTTGGCGTGCGCCGTCTACTTCGCCCGCCTCGATCCGGGGTTGCTGCGTCCGGTGTTGGACGACGACGACCGCGCCGACCTCGAAGCCCTCCGCGCCCACCTGAACGACGTACTCAACCAGGAGCAGACCCGATGAAGCGATCCGCCGCCTACGCCCTCGAGATCGACGACCACGGCCTCGCCGGAGACGGGAAGTCCGGCAAGTTCGGCACCTGCACCGTGTGCAAGCGCCGCAACAAGGTCGTCACGCTCGGGCCCGAACCGCGCTGCATCATGCCGCGGCTCGTCGAGTTCCTCCCCGAGAACCAGCGCCCCGACACCGGCTGTGAGGCCCAGCGCGGCCCACGCCCCACGAAGCGGACGCGCTGATGACCGCCCCGCTCACGGACCGTCCGACCCACGCCACCACCGCGCTGGTCCGGTCCATCCTCGAACAACACCCGGAAGGACTCACGGACGACCGCCTGTGGGCGCTCACCGGGCTCTCGGCGAAGCACAAGGGCAGCGTTCGGCGTCGCCGGAAGGACACGGGTGCGGTGAAGTCGGGTCGTCGTGGACGGTCCGATACCGGGTCGTCGTGCCACATCTGGGTGCTGCCTGGTGGTGAGTCGTGAGCGCCAACGAGTACGCCGCAGCGCTTCCCCTGCCGCTGATCCTCACCGGCATCGCGCTCGCCCTCGTCGCTGCTGGGTTGCGGGTCGCTGGGGTGTCCGACGCATGGTGCGAGACCATCGTCGCTGTCGCCGCTGGGTGCCTGGTGCTGGCCCTCGGGATCGCCTGGTGCGCGGCATGACCGCCCAACTCCTCGCCGCTGCGATGTCGATCCCGGTCGCGGTGCTGATCGTGTGGGCCGTCATGGAAGCGATCGACATCTTCCTGAACCGGCTGTCGGATCCGTTCGACCAGTCGGTCGCAGCTGAAGAAGCGCGCCGGCTGCTGCTCCGGGAGACCAAGCGATGAGCGAGCCGTACTACCAGGACGAGCTGGTGACGCTGTACCACGGCGACGCGCTGGACGTGCTGGAGACGTTGCCACCGGAGTCGGTGGACATCGCAGTCACATCGCCGCCGTACAACATGGGCCTCACCCCAGGCGGCAACGGGCGCGGCATGTACCCGCACACCACGCAGAAGGCGGCACGGTTCACGAACGCCGGCTACGGCGCAGCCGGCGATGACTCCATGGATCCCGAGGAGTACGCGGCACTGCGTGTTGCGGAGCTGTGGGAGATGTGGCGCATCACCCGCTCGTCGGTGTGGTGGAACCACAGGCCACGCGTGATCCACGGACTCTTGCTGGACCCCATCGACGCACTCACCCGCTACGGCCTCGACGTGCCCCCTGTCCGGCAGCGCATCATCCTCGCCCGCCCCACCGGGATCGACGTCAACCGCAACCACTTCGCCACCCGTGGCGAGTACCTGCACCTCATGGCGCACGACGGCTTCGCACTGGTGAACCACGCGGCCTCCGGGGCGGGCGACGTCTGGAAGATGACTGTGAACCCCGACGAGACGGACGTGTGGGACGTGCCGATCGTTACGGGCTCCGAGCATCCGGCCCCGTTCGATGAGTCGGTCCCGGAGCGGTGCATCGCTGCCACTGGTGCCACGTCGGTGCTCGACCCGTTCGCTGGCAGCGGCACGACCCTCTCCGTCGCCAAGCGCCTCGGCATCCACGCGATCGGCATCGAGCGCTCCGAGCGGTTCTGCGAGATGACCGCCGCACGTCTCGGCTCGTGGCAGCACTCCGTCGCGCACGACGGCTCGCTGTTCACCGCCTGACCCCCCGCTCTCTGACCTACAAGACGAAAGGCCCGTCGCTATGACGACCCAGACCCTCACCCTCGACGACATCCCGAACCTCCACCTCGACAAGGGCGCACACGACTCCCCGGACGAGGGGATGTGCGTCATGGAAGCCACCGCCCTCCTCGCAGGGGAAGGCATGACCGACAGCCCCGCGTGCGCCTCGCCGGTGATCGCAACGTTCCTCCGCACCTGGAACGACCAGCTTCCCGACGACGACCGGCAGCAGTTGAAGCGGTACATCCCGCTGCTCATCGGCACCGCCGGGTCGCCCGAGCTGGAAGGTCGGCGGGCATGGATGGCGCTGGACTGGCTGGTCCGCACCTACGCCCCCGCATGGTTGCGTTGCGCTGGGCTGACGGACCAGGCGGACGCGCTGGCTGGGCTGCCCGAGTTCGCGGACGGCATGGACGTGCCGTCGGTCCGCCCGACGCTCGAAGCGGTCCGCAGGGACGCCACCGCCGCCGGGTCCGCCGCCTGGTCCGCCGCCTGGTCCGCCGCCGGGTCCGCCGCCAGGTCCGCCGCCGGGTCCGCCGCCTGGTCCGCCGCCTGGCCCGCCGGCTTGGTCGTCGCTGCCGCCCCCTGGCCCGCCGCCGGGTCCGCCGCCGAGTCCGCCGCCTGGTCCGCCGCCTGGTCCGCCGCCGGGTCCGCCGCCAGGTCCGCCGCCGGGTCCGCCGCCAGGTCCGCCGCCTGGCCCGCCGCCGAGTCCGCCGCCTGGCCCGCCGCCGGGTCCGCCGCCTGGTCCGCCGCCTGGTCCGCCGGCTTGGTCGTCGCTGCCGCCCCCTGGCCCGCCGCCGGGTCCGCCGCCGA
>ERZ869929.873-NODE-873-length-13190-cov-6.445603_pt1 | contig 13190 bp, 12 predicted proteins | sample MGYA00579312_ERZ869929 | MGnify/ENA primary metagenome ERZ869929 (study PRJEB32216, sample SAMN09231818) | wastewater metagenome | place: USA: Maryland | collected 2016-08-09 | study: EMG produced TPA metagenomics assembly of the PRJNA472060 data set (Reclaimed... | reverse complement strand
CGCGACGGCGACGGCTACGGGGCCGGGTGCGCCGCGGGGCCCGACTGCGACGACGGCGATCCGACCACCTACCCGGGTGCGCCGGAGCGCTGCGACGGGCGCGACAACAACTGCGACACCGTCCCCGATGATCGAACGGAAGCCGCCGCCCGGTGGTGCGCCGAGATGTTCCCAGCTGAGTTTCCGACCAGGGCCCCCACACTCCCGCGGTGCGAGGCCCCACGTCGTTCCCTCAATTGTCCCGAGGTGGAGCAGTGGGCTTGCGTCGGGTGCTGTCACGCCCCTGCGCCGACGTGCCCCACCAGCACCCAAGGTTGTTGGTCAGTGACCTTCGCCGGCGGTGGCCCGGAGGCCAGCCGTTGCGGCATGTGACGGAGGTCACATCTGGTAGACCGTCCACGGGTCGGTTTCTGGCGAATCGCCATCACACACCGCCCACGCCCCGCCGGTGGCAAGAGACCTCGTGCCGAGTTCGCCCGCGTCACTTCCGAACAGCGGTGCCTCCGCGGTCCACAGGAGCGACGACGACGGGCGGTAGCCGAACCATCTCGCGGTCCCCGACGCCCCGCGACTGAACAGCAGCGTCCCGTTGGCGCGGGTGCCGGTGGCTTGGATGATCGCGCTCGCGCGGGTTGCGGGAAGGTCCGCGGTTCGCTGCGGCCCTCCACCGGGTGCACTGTATCGAAGGCGAATGGTCGTTGCGGTGCCCCGCACCTCGCACAGCCGCCACATCGCGCGGGCGAGGGCATCGGTCTCTCCGGTGGCGTACGCGACCAGGGCCCCCGGGACGACGTCCGCGGCCGTGATCATCGTCAACGCCTGCGGGCTCGAAAGACCGTTCGCCGCGCACAGGTCCCGCGTTGGGTCGCCGACGTCACGCGCGACGTAGTTTCCGGTCGTCGGCGACGTCAGGTAGTTCCACTGGCCCGCGATGCGTAGAAGGTCGGCGTTCAGTACGGCGATCGCGGCAGAGCCGGAGACGCTCTCGTAGAGCGTCCCCGTGGCAGAGGCTTTCAGTCGGATGGGGTAGGGAGGTGAGAACGGCATCGTGGTCCTGTTCGCGCGTCGAGCGCGCGCTGTGGTGTCGCGCCAGCGTGGCGCAGCTGGTCGTTGTGCTGGTCGAAGCGAGCGCCCGTGACGGGGCGCCGCTGGCGTTCAGCGCGCCCGACGCGGGCGGGCGAGGCGCTCGAGCCCGCGCAGCTGGGGGCGGCCCCCGGCGCGCCCGGCGCTGAAGCGAGGCTCTTTGCCGCCGCGCAGCCGCGGAGGAACGAACAGGCCTTGCGGCCGATGCGCGAGCGCGCGCGGGACCGCGGCGCCGAAGCGCTGCGCCCCGAGCACCGCGAACACCATCCGGGCACCCTCGCGCCCCGGGGGAACGACCGCGTCGCAGAGCTCTCCGGCGCTGCGCCGGGCGCCTTCGAGCGCCAGCACCGCGGCGCCTGCTTCGCGCGCGGCCTCGACGTCGGCGGCCGTGTCGAGCCCGACGAGCACCGAGACTTCGCGGCCGGCGCAGCGCGCTGCGTAGCCGACCAGGGCTCCGGGGGCGACCACGTCGACCGCGGCCCGCAGCGGCGCGGCGAGCGCTTCGACCGCAACCGGCCCCGAGGGCGACCAGCGCAGCGCTCCCACGACGGCGTCCCCGTCGACGCGGAGCCGCACCGCCAGGGCGCGCGCCGCGTGGCGCAGCACGTCGCCTTGGAGCCCCTCGGGCAGCTCCGCGGGGAGCCCTTCGGTCGCGGCGTCCAGGTCGCCCGCGACGGCCGCGGCGACGTCGACCAGCCCGACGAGCTCTCCGTCGGCGAGCAGGATGTCGAACAGCCCCACCGCGGTCTCCGCGGGGCCGACGAGGGCGGCCAACGCGCGGTGGCACGCGTGGTCGCTCGGGGCGAACGTGGCGCGGGGCTTCTTCACGCGGCCTCCGTCGCGAGCGCCATCGCGAGCAGCCTCGCCGTCGACGGGTTCAGCGGCGCTCCGCGCAGCGCCTGCACCACCGTCTGACGGCAGACGCCGGCGCGAACGGCGAAGCGCTCTTGCGTCTCGCGGGCGACCGCGGCGCGCAGCGCTTCGGCCATGTCGGTGGGCAACGGGCCCACCCGCCTGGGATGATCGAATTCGGCCATGGGGCCTCCGTGTGGTGCCGGGCTGCGCGGCTGCGTACACGGCCCCTTGCCGTCGCTCCGCGCGTGCCCCTTACTTGTTAGCTGCAAAACGCTCCCATTCGTCCGGCTCGCGTAACCGGACAGCCGCGCACAAGCCGCGCACCGCCGCAGTACGTGGTCCGCGTCCCTCTCGGACCGTCGGCACCGGCAGCGGTCGAACCCGCGCGTCCCGCGGCGCGAGTGCTTCAACTCCTCCCGGATGCTCGCGAGGCCGTCTCCGTTGATGCGAAGGTGCCCCCCGGCGGTCACCGTGACGCCGTCGAGGTTCTTTCCCTCGCACACGCGGCGCACCGTGCGGGCGTCGACACCGAGCAGGGGTGCGGCCTCGCCCGAGGTGAGGGTTGTTCCGTCGGTGTAGGCTTCGGGGCGAAGGTGCGGCGCGTCTCGCAGTGCTTCGGCGACGTCCAAGAAGCGCTCCCGCGCGAGGGCACACAACTCGTCGTCGGAGACGTACCAGTGGGCGCCGCGCTGCTCTCCGAGCTTCCCGGCACGGCAGCGCTTTCGAAGAGCGGGCAGCGTGAACGGGGCGCCGTGACCGTGCTTTGCGGCGGCCTCAGTCAGCACCCGAAGCGCTTCGGCGAGCGAGAAGAACAGCGGGCGGCTACTCGGTTCCGGCGCGTCGTCGTCGTCGTCGTGGTCCTCGTTGAACATCGCGCGGTCCTCCGACGGGCTGCGCCGTGGTGGCGGGGCGTGCTGAACGCTTGCACAGCTCTCGGGGGGCACGGCACAGAAACCGCGGTCGTGCCCACACCGACGCGCACGGCGCCCTAGCCCCCCGCCAACGCCCCGAGCCGCACCCGCACCCGCACCGACGCCACCGGCACCGCCCCGCGACGCCACCCGCGCACGCTGGCCGGGTGCGCGCCGAGGCGCCGCGCGAGACCGCGCACGCCGAACCGCTCGACCAGGGCCTCGACCAGCCGCTCGACGCCCTCGCCCCGAGCCCGCGCACGGCGCCCCGCGGGCACCTTCGCCAGCTGCTCGCACGAGGCCCGCAGCCGCTCGGCCCTGGCCGTGCTCGGCCGCCAGGTCTCGCGGGTGGCCGCGTGCACCTCGCGCGGGTCGACGCCCGCGAGCTCGGCGAGGCGCCGCCCCGCGTTCTGGATGCCCCGTGCACGGGCGTCGGCGAGGGCGTCGGCGACGAGCGCGGCGAGCACCTGGCGCTCCGCGGCTGCGACGGCGCACGCGCGGGTCATCGGGGCTCCGCGGCGAGCAGGTCGGCGCAGGCGTCGAGCGCCACGGCCTCGCGCGTCAGCTGGCTCGCGCGGTAGCGCGCGGGGGCGAGCAGCGCGTACGCCGCGCGGGTCTGCTCGAAGAGCGCGACGACGGCGTCGAGGTCGAGGGACAGGTCGGCGTCGAGCGCCGCAGCGGCCTCGACGGCGCCGCCGACGGCGTCCAGGGCGGCCGTGGTCTCGCTCTCGGGGTCCGTCGACTGCTCGAGGAAGCGGTGCGCGGTGGCAGGGGTGATGGGCGCGGGGCCGCGCAGGAGCGCGCCGACGAGCAGGGCGCGCAGCGTCAGGCGCGCGCGGGACGGCGGCGGCGGGAGCGGCGCCGGGGGCGGCGCAGGCGTGGGCGCTCTTCCCGGCGCGAGAGAGCGGGCGCGGACGGCACGTCTTCTCGCGGTGGGCGCGGTGGGCGCGGCGGACGGGGGCGCGGACGTGGGGGCAGACGCGGGCGTCTGCGCGGCGCGGGGCGCAGCGGGCATGGGGAGACCTCCTTGCGGCGCGGCGGGACCTACCCGCGCAAGCGCCGACGGAGGATCATCATGGATCTTGTTGATTCTTGAGTCAAGGTGGCTCTTGATGGCGCCGCTACTTTGCCCCGTGGCGCCCGACGACGATCTCCCCGCGCGCCTTCGCGTCCTCGTATTCCGCGGTCATCCCGAGCGCCTTGATCGCCCGGATCACGTTGGATGCGCCGCCAAGCCGAAGGTGCGACGCCGCGCGCGTGAGGTTCCAGTGTGTCTCCCTCAGAACAGAACGCAGCGCTTCCCGCTGAGCGTGCTTTCCCACCTCGGAGAGGGTGTAGCCGGTTGCGTCGAGGCCCTCGCCGATCGCTGATGGCGCTATCGGAGCGGACGATCGCGCTTCGGTGGCGGCGATGGCATCGAGAACGGACTGAGCCGCTTCCAGAGCCGCCCGGGCGCTGGCTACGGCCGCCCGCAGTTGAGCGACGGCGTCGCGGGGAGGCTCGGCGACGGTGCCCGGTGCCCGCTCTGGAAGCGGAGGCGATTCCTGGGGTGCCGCGTCGGCGGCGCGGGCGCTGGTTGGCGCGGGGCCGACGTCTGCGACGCCCGCGGCCGCCCCGGGCTCCGAGGCCTGGTCGCCGAGCGGGCGACGGGAGGTGTACGGGGTCGCGGGGCCCGCGGGGGCGGGCTTGCGGACGAAGGCGGGGCGGAAGGTCTTGGCCACGGGATCGCTCGCGATGGTAGCGCAGCGCGGCGCGCGCGCGAGGTGTCAGCGGGCGTTGGTGGTGCGGTAGGCTACTTGCCGCGCGCCATCTCGGCCGCGATCCCGGCGGTGATGCGCTCGACCAACTGACTGTGCAGAGCGTTCGCGCGAGCCCTTGTCTCTTCGGAGGGCTCCGTCGCGACGACACCCGCGCCCTGTTCGAGGGCCTCGACCCTCAAGTGCAGCCGCACGACTTCCCCCACGAGAGGGCCGACGGCCGCTGCTATCACAGGGATCACGGGCGAGAGGTCGAGCTCGACGTTGACGGTGTGGTCGCCAGGGCCTTCGAGTCGGTAGCTTTTGGTGGTCATAGCCCCAGGGGACCACACCCTGCATCCCGCCGCGAGTTCTCGGCACCGAGCCCCCGCCCGTCTACGCCCGCGCCCGCGGCGGCGCACCGGGCCACGCCAACGGCACAACGACCCACCCGCCCGGCGAGCGCACTGCGGCCCAGCTGCGCCCTGGCCCCGGGGGCGTCCGCGCGTGCGCGTCGAGGGCGCTGCAGCGGGTGGACACCGCCAGGTCCTCGGGCGGCATCGCGACCGCGTCGAGGCGCCCGCAGCGCACGGAGCCCACGGGCCCCCGCGGGCCCTCGACGGAGGTAGCGCGGGGCGCGGCGCACCGGATGGCCCGTCGTCGCGCCAGGATGCCCCACAGTGCCCGCGGAGGCCCCGCGGCTACGTCCCGACGTCCAGGGCGCCCGGAGGCACTGGACGGGATCGTGGTGGCTCCGGGTGGGCGTCGACGGCGACGGGCCGCCGCGTGCTCGGGCCGCCCGCGCTCGTGGGTATTTGCGCCCGAACGGCGCAAATGTCGGAATCGTTGGGGATTCCAGGGCTCGCGAGCGCCGGGTTTTCGCCCGCGCTGGCGGATAATGCTGGAATCGTTGAGGTTTCGGCAGCGCCCGTGCTCGTGGGCATTTGCTCCCGAGCGTAGCGAATAGCGGAATCATTGGGGATTCTGGCGTTTCGGTCGTCGTACGCGACCACCACGCGACACAGATTCCGCCCACGCTGGAATCTTCCGCTGGGGCTGTAGATGCAAACATGTTACAACTTCATGCCGCAGTCGCCCCCCCCGAGGGATCGGCCGTGCGGCGACGTCCGGGCGGGGGGCCGAGGGCCGCTCACACCGCCAGGGACAGCGGGAATTCCCAAGGGAACACCCAACCGTGGGTATGGTGAATCACCGTTGGGGTCGCCACCATACCCCCGGTGCCTACCAGCAAGGCACCGGGGGTGAGAGAGCCAACAACCTTCACGCCGCCCGCGTCGCTCTGGACGCGCAGGGGCTGCGGAAGAGCCGCCGAGAGCACCGCACGGAGGCGCTTCATCGCCTCGCGGTCACCGCTCTCGGCCCGGTCATAGCCGGTCGCGAGCGTCCCGCGCAGGTCGTCGGCCAGGGCGACGAGTTCGCGTTCCGTGTCCAGGTCGAACACCTGGGCCACGGGCGCAGGGAGAGCCTGTAGCGCGGCGCGGGCCTGCTCGAGGTCCGCGGTGGCCGCGCGCAGTCGGGCGACGAGCTCGGCCAGGTCTCCCGCGCCGTGCTCGAGCGCGGCCCCGAGGCGGGTGACGCGCTGGGCAGCTGCACGCTCGGCCGCTTCCGCCTCGGCGCGATGGTCGGGGCGGGCTCCGTCGCGGGCCAGGGCGCGGGCGCGGGCGAGCGCTGCACGTACCTCGGCGGGGGAGAGCGAGTCCGCGAGGGCCCCGAGCACTGCCCGGTCGATGGGCCCCGCGGGACGGCAGAAGCGCGCCGCGCAGACGGCGTTGCCGCGGGCGGTGTGCCAGAGACAGCGGTAGGACGGCACGACCCGACGGGCCGACGCGGGGCCGCTCCCGGACGTCGAGCGCCACGACGCGAGGGGGCCGCCGCAGGCGTCGCAGACCCCGTGCCCGATGAGCAGGTAGCGGGGCTCCGGCCCTCGCGCCGGCCCACGCCCGGAGGCCTCCCGCGCGGGCGTCGTGCGGGACTGCGCTCGGAGCCACAGGGCCGCGTCGACGATCGGCGGGACGGCGTAGCGCACGACGTCGGTCCGTCGCTCCGTGACGCGGGAGCCCGCCTTGTAGCGCGACCCGACCCGGCCCCACGTCGCGTCCCCGCGGTAGCGGGCGGAGCGCAGGATCGCCCGCACGGTGCCGGAGCACCACGACCCGGTCCCGCCGCCCTCGGCCCGCGGCGAGGGGACCCCGCGGAGGTTCAGGTCGGCGGCGAGCCGTCGCGCGCTCACGCCGTCGGCGTGGCGCTCGAAGAGTTCTCGGACGATCGGGGCTTCCGCGGGGTCGACCTCATAGCGAACGCCCTCGGGGCCGCGCTCGTTGCGGTAGCCGTAGACCGATCCGCCGGTGACCATCCCCCGCTCGGCGCGCTGCTTGAGCGCTGTACGGGTGCGGTGGGCGATCTGCTCTCGTTCGATCTGGGCGAGCCCGGCGCGCAGCTGGGCGACGATCAACGCCATGCCGTCGAGGGCGACCACGCTCCCGGTGGACCACTCCCACACCTCGAGGCCGTGGTCCCGAAGGTGCGAGAGCAGCTCCGGGAGCCGGATCGCGTCGCGGCCCAGCCGGTCCAGGTCCCGCACCACGACCAGGTCCCACGGGCGAGGGCGGTGTTCCGCGTCGGCGCGCAGCTGTTGGACCCCAGGGCGGTGCTTCCACTCGCCCCCGGAGACGCCCTCGTCGCGGTAGACATGCACGACGGCGTGACCGGTGCGCTCGCACCATGCGCGGGCCCCGGACTCCTGGGCGTCGAGGCTGGACGCCTGCTCGTCGGTGGAGACACGGAGGTAGAGCGCGGCCCTCACGGTCGGGCCTCCGCGGCCTCGCGGCCCCGTGCCGTCGCGAGGTAGAGCAGGAGCTCCGCGAGAGCATCCACCACCCCCGGGCGCGCGCTGGACGCCGCGGAACACGGGCGCGCTCGCCCGCGGCCGTGGGCGTCCCGCGGCGCGGAGCCCCCGTTGCAGTCGTTGGCGGGGGCGCCGGCGGCGCGGAGCAGTTCAACAACGCCGGGGGCCTGGGGGAGTGCGGGCTGTGCTTCAGCGATCAAGGTCGGCTCCATGCGGCGCCAGTGCGCCGAGTTGAGGGTCATCCTGAACGAAGTGGGAGACGCGGGGACGAAAACGCGCGCAGGCCTCGCCCCGGGGGCGGCCATCGCCGACGGCCGAGGGCGCGTCGCGGGGGCCGCGAGCGTGGACACGCGACCGCTGGGGGGTGGTTCCACCCTCGGGGGTTCGCGCTAACGGGGGGTGTGCCCAGGGTCGGGGGTTCTTGCTACCGGCGAGGGTGTGCCCCCCCTCAGGGGTTCTCGCTATATAGATATTCTTCTAGCGAGAACTACCGAGGGGGGGCACAGGGCCGCCGTTAGCGGGAACCTCCGAGGGGGGGCACAGGGCCGCCCCGTACACGGCCCCTCGCGGGGCTACCGGGCGTCGTTGGCGGGCTCGCCCGACAGCAGGGCCACCGGCCGCCGATCGCCGACGGGCGGATAGACGTCGAGCGCCATCGGCAGCACGCGCACGATGGCTTCGAGCAAGGTCGGGTGCGCGATCACAGCGCCGTCGAGCCACGCGCGGACAGCTTCCGGCGTGGCGGTGCAGCCGACCGACGCCAGCATCGCGCGCAGGCCCGGGGCACCTCGCGAGCCCGACCACACGGCGTTGAACCCGCGGCCGTCGAGGGTCGCCCGCAGCTGCTCGCGGGGGAGGCCCTGGGCGAGCGCGACGGAGAGGGCGTCGAGCGTGGCTTGCGACGGCCGGCGCTTCCCGCTGAGCCAGAACCGCACCGCCCCCGGGTTCACCTCCGCGGCCCTGGCGATGGCGTGGACGGTCCACCCCGCGCGGAGCATCTCGCGCAAGAGCCCTGGGGCCTCCGGGCTGACGTCCCGCGCCGGCGCGCCCTCGTCGCCCTCGGCCCCGCCCTCGTCGCCCTCGGGCTCGACCTTCGTGACGGCCTCTCCGTCGACCACCCACCCCGCGGCGAGCATCCTCTGCAACAGCTGCTCGTTGGTCTCGTCGTCGGGCGGCGGCGCGGGCTCCTGAGGCCGCACGGCACCGCGGCGAGGGGGCACGAGGGCGGGCGGGGGCACGAGGGGCTCCGCGGCGTCGTCCAGGCTCAACACCTCGACGCGCGGGCCCGCGCACCAGTCCATCGGGGCAACGCCCCCAACGTGCACGAGCAGCACCTTCGCGCCGTGGCGCTGGACGGTGCGGGCGCGGCCGTGGCACTGCGCCAGGTCGGCGGCGGCCATCCGGTCGCCCTGCTCGCGCGGGTCGCGGCCGGTGTAGCGCGCGAGCTCCCCCGCCGCCGGCGAGCGCGGGTCGCAGACCGTCGCGACCCACGCAACGTGCCGCAGGGCGTTGGAGCCCCGGGCGACGCTCGCCCCGTAGTACGCGACCCACGGCACCCCCTCGGGCTCGGAGCCGTCGAGGGCCAGGGCCCGCAGTTCCTGGGCCACGTCGACGGCGCCGGGAGGCGCGGCGCGGAGGGCCTCGGACAGCCGCTCGCGGTGCTCGTCGTCGGCCTCCGGCCACCATGGGGTGCGCTGCAGCGCCTCGACGGCCGCGGCGCCGCGGGCCTCGTCGTCGTCCACCACAGCGGGGTCGAGCCCGGCGAGGACTTCGAGGGCGAGCGCCAGGGCGCGGGGCGCGAACAGCACCCCACGGCCCCGGTCGGGCGCGTGCGGTCGCCCCTCGGGGGGCACGTCGCGCTTGCACTCGCGGTGCAGGTCCCGGCGCACGACGTCGATGACGGCCTCGAGCACGTCGAGGGCCCTCGACCAGCGGACGCCGTAGCCCGGCACGACGCCCGAGAGCGTGGCTTGCCGGGTGCACACCCACACCCGTTGCACGTCGGCGGCGTCTTCGACGCGCACCGGGTCGTGGTGGATAGTCGCACCGTGCAGGGCCTCGCGCATCAACGCCGGGTCGCCGGTCGCGTCGAGGGCGAGCACGCCGCGTTGGCGATCGCGCGCGGCGTAGGCTGCTTCGGCGGCGGACGATCGCCAGTAGACCTGCGACGCCTTCGGAGGCTCGTCGCGTCGCACGGGGTTGAGCGCGGCGACGGTGCGCTCGCCAGCGCACCACGCGGCCAGGGCCGCCAGGGCGGGCGCTGCGGCCTTCGGCGGCGGGCGCTGGGGCTTCGTGATGGAGTAGCCGCCGCGTCGCCGACACCACTTCCGCACGGCCGCCGCGGCGAGCGTGCGCGCCGCAGGGGTTCCACCCGCAGGCGCCCCGTCGGCCCCGAGGTACATCGCGAGGGCTTCGAGCTCCGCGGGCCCCGCGGCGTCGAGCAGCTGGTCGAGCACCAGGTCGAGGCGGGCGTCGGCGGCCACCGCGCAGAGGCCTGCGGCCCCCACACCAGCGGCTGCCGCGACGAGCGCCCGGGCGATGAGCCGCGGCGCGGGGCAGCGGTCGCGCGAGCCGTCGTCGCGCTGGACCGAGACCGGGCGCAGCCGCTCGGCCAGGGTGCCCGCGGCGTCGACGCCCGCGTTCGTCACGCGCTCGCACCGCGGCGTGAAGGCCGGGTCGGCTTCGTCGACCACCAACAGCCCGCCGGGGCGCAGGAACGGCGCGCCGTCGTCGCCGACCAGGGCATCGGCGGCCGCGTGCGTCGCAACGCCGATCCACAGCGGGGTCCCCGGGTCATCGGGCGTCGGGGCCACCACGCGGCGCGACCCCGTCGGCGAGGTGTCATCGTCGACCACGTCGACCACGCCCCACGGAACCCAGGGCGTCGCGCGCACGGGGCACTCGTCGTACTTCGAGCAGCGCGCGCGCGGGCCGTCGTCGCCGGTGACGTGGTCGCAGAGGCTCCCTCGCGCGGACAGCCCGAGCTTGTAGAGCTTCTCGGCCTTCTTCGGGTGGATGCACAGCGGCGCGCCGTCGGCGTCCACGGCCTCGTGTACCGGCGTGAGAACGCGAAAGCCGACGTCTTCGCGCCCGGAGGCGTCGAGGCCGTCGCGCTGGCTCTGGACGGTGCCGCGCACCTGCTCGCGCGTCGCGACGAGGTCGACGCCCGCGGGCGCGCCGTTGGTGCTCTCCCCGCGGGGCGGCGCCACGTTGCGCAGCACGGCGCCGATGGCGCGGCCCTTGCCGGTCGACTTCCCAGCGCCGGCGGTCGGCGTGTAGAGCACCGGCACCCCACCGACGACGGCGCGCGAGGCCGCTTCGGCGAGGTCGTCGGCGACGGCCGCCAGCGCCACGACGCGACGCGGGGCCTCGCCGAAGGGCGGGCGGGTGATGGTGTCGCGGGCCTCGCCGAGCGCGGGCGCTCCGAGCAGCGCTTCGAGCTCCTGGCCGAGCGCGGGGTTGCTCTCGCTCCATGCGTCCACCAGGGCGCGGGTGCCCTTCGGCCCGCGCTGTTCGAGCGGCGCGGCGCTGTGCGCCGACCGACAGACCATGCGGCCCTCGGCGACGAGCAACACGCAAGAGGTGTTGGGGGCGCCCGACGCGTGGTGGTGCGTCAGCGGGCAACGGAGGTCGACCTTCTCTCCGCGGTCCTGCAGGACGGCGCCGTGTCGCGCGAGGGCCTCGAGCATCCGCTGTCCGGTGCCCTCGTCGGCCACGGGCTCGCGGGCGGCGAAGCGCGCGTCGCACAGCCCCAGGTCGTGCGCGGCGGCGACGAGGGCACCGACGTCGAGCGAGCGCCCCTCGACCAGCACCACGGCTTCGGGGCCGCGGGGCCCGTCGACGGGCTGCACGTATGCGATGGCCTCAGGGCGCAGCGTCGAGCCGTCGAGCGTGCACCCGAGGGCGTCGTTGAAGGCCTGGGCGAGCAGCCGCCCGTGCGACGCGACGAGCTCGGGCGAGGTACCCGGGGCCAGGAACACCAGCGCGTGCCACTTCCGAGCCTCGTGCGGCGGCGAGGTCGAGGGCCACCGCGGCGAGGGGTGCAGCACGGCGCAGAGCCCGAGGCGCTCGAAGGCCTGCACGGCCTCGCCCATCGTCAGCCCGTCGAGGGCGTCGTGGTCGACCACGAGGAAGGTCGTGCTTCGGATGTTGGAGCGCTGCCGGCGCACCGTGCCCGCGAGCAGCTCGGCCCCGAGCAGCGCCGCGCTGCGGGCCTTCTCGGGCTCGGGCGCGGCGATGACCTGGCGCAGCGTCGCGACCAGCGCCGCGGGCGAGATGAACAGCTCCGGCAGGTCGTGGCGCAGGGCACCGCGAGCGCCGCGGAACCAGTGCACGCGGACGGCCGTCGGCGGTGCGGCGAGGGCGCGCGCGAGGGCGGCGCGCAGGGGCGAGACGAGGGGACCTGAGGGGAGAGCGGTCATGGGTGCTCGGGTCGGTTGAGGGTTGGCGGCTACGCCGCTGCGGCGTGGGAGGGTCTGCGTTGCTGGGCTCGGGGCTGCGGGCGGTTCGCAGGGGACTTCGACCGTGCGCGGGTGCACGCGATCACTGCGCGGTCGGCGGCGTCGTTCGCGCGCTCGACGCCCTCGCGGGCTCGCGCGGTGTCGAAGCGTCGGCCCGGGGCCAGGGGCGCGCAGCGCGCGGCGACGTAGGCCCCGAGCGCCTCGGCGAGCAGGCGCGCCCCGAGGGTCCGCAGCCGCAGCTCACGCAAGGACGGCTCGCGCGCCAAGAGCAGCGCCGCGCGCGCGGCGTCGGTCGACGCGACCAGCGCGACGCGACCGAGCCACCCGGCCGGGGGCTTCACGTCGAAGGTGCGCCCGTCGACGCGGATGCGAACCTCCCCGCGCTCGTAGGCCTCGCGCGTCTCGGCGCCCGTCGCGACGTACGCGTACCAGAGCACCGCGCGATGTCGCGGGGCCAGCTGCTCGAGCACCTGCAGCGCGGAGACGGCCCGCGAGAACTCGCCGCTCGCGCGGTCGATGGTGTCGGGCCGCCCGTCGCGCACCGGCCCGCCGTCGACGTGCTCGACGTGCAGCGGGGCCGCGGAGCCTTCGAGCAGCGGCAACCATCGCCCGAGCAGGTCGAGGTCGCGCGTGGCCCAGCGCGCGGGCTTCGAGCGAAGGAAGCGCTCGGCCGCAGGGCCGGCGAGGGCGCAGCGCGCGCCTTCGGGCAGCGCGTCTTCCGCCGGCGCCGCGGGGTCGGGGGAGGTCTCCGTCGCCGGCGGTGTGTCGTCGTGGTCGGGCAGCTGGGCACGGTCGGCGGCGAGCAGTCGGTCGGCAGCGGCTTCGAGGTCGGCGTTGTCGTTCGCAGCGTGCATGTGGCTCCGTTCGCTCCAGGCGCCCCGCAGGAGGCGCCCGAAGGCGGTGATGGGTCGATGGCGGGCGAGCGGGTCGTCGGGCGCTGGCGGCCCCGTGTCGGGGCTGCGACGGGCTGTCAGAAACGTGACTTGAACGGGACACGCTGGTTGGTCTGGCGCGGGCTCCGGGGCGTGAGCATCCTCGCGCGATGCGCCTGCTCGCCCTCGTCGCCCTGGTCGCCCTTGCTGCCTGCTCGTCGGACCCACCCCCCGCCGCGCCCGATGCCTCGGGGGCGGACGCGGACGCGGGCGTTGACGCCGCGCCGGAGACCGCCGTGGATGCCCCTTCCGTCGCCCCTGACGCCGCGGACGTGCCGTCGCCCCCGCCCGATGCTCCGGCGCCCGCAGAGGCGGCCGTGGACGTCGCGCCGGAGGCCTCGGGGCCC
>ERZ869929.872-NODE-872-length-13200-cov-7.254469_pt1 | contig 13200 bp, 11 predicted proteins | sample MGYA00579312_ERZ869929 | MGnify/ENA primary metagenome ERZ869929 (study PRJEB32216, sample SAMN09231818) | wastewater metagenome | place: USA: Maryland | collected 2016-08-09 | study: EMG produced TPA metagenomics assembly of the PRJNA472060 data set (Reclaimed... | reverse complement strand
TCAGGCAGTATCTTAACCGAACCACTTTCGTCGGCAATGTAGTCTTTTGCGAATTGTTTTGATTTCTGCATGGCTGGTTTAATTTTTTCACCAAATATCGCTTGAGCTTTAGCAACTGGCATTTGCATGACTTCACTAAGGAACTTTTTTTGTTCTGACTTAGGCAATTTGGCAACCATTTGATTAGTTACCTTACCGCCCTGCTCGATGACTTTCAAGAGTTCTTCAGCTTTACCAAACGTTATAAGTTTGTGCGTGGTACGCGCCGCTGTGCCAGCAATAGGAACAAGGGCAGCAGGGGCAAGTGCCCCGCTTGCTGTACCCGCCACAGCCGAACCAATTACAGCCCCGACTGTGTTGCCTGGTGCTCTTCCCGATCCAATATCAAAACCAAATTTGCCAAGAGCTTTTAAGACCCCCTCGCCTGTGGTTTGCGTGGAAGCTGCTTTAAGAGCTTCTTTTTCTGCATCAGACCAACCAAGCGTGTTTTTTGGATTAAGTCTAAATTTTTCTAAGTCACGTTTGAATTTATTGGCATCATTGCCAGCGTTGTTTACAAACGAGGCAATTTTTTCAAATCTTTTTGATTTTGCCCAGAGACTCCTAGCCTTTACCAAGGATTCGACAGCTTCCGTTGTCCCGTTTATCAATTTGTCTGGGGTTAAGTTATCTACGAAATCGTCAATAACGTCTATAGCACGCCCAGCGGCCTCGGCTTCCTGTGCTTTGTTGGGGTTCGTAATATCTTTTGAAATATTACCTAGAATTTGCCTATGGCGGTCTAGTGTCATTAAGCCAGTGTTGCCTGACAAAACATCATCTTCTAAATCTTTGATTGATCGTAATGTATGAGAATAAAGACGCTGTGATGCAATATCTTTAGTTTTAATAATTCCAGATAAATCATCAATCAATGTCTTAGCGGCCTCTTGCTTTGCTAAAACTCCCGCTTGCTCCGTTGCTTTATATAACTTCGAACCAGCGTCTTTTATACCTTGGAAGGCATCTTCCAGAGCAACCTCGCCCCTAGCTGTAATTCCTTTGTATGCGTTCGAAACACCTTTCAGGCTAGACCCAACTAAAGCCCCAGCAACAGGAAAGGCAGCACCAAGATAAGCACCAGTGCTAGCACCTTCTCCCAAGGCTTCCATTCGGTTTCCTGCGTCTGCTTCCCCTGCTGCGTAAAGGCCGCCCACTGGAGCGGATACAGCCGCACCGCCGACCATTCGTGTTCCAAGATTTCCTGCCCTTGCGAGCGTTCCCGAACCCTTAAATGGTGTAGCACTAACCATTTTTCCCGTGAAATTTCCAAGCTTTTGCAGCCCTTTCGCTGGTGTTGCAATGATTCCTGCGCCTTGAACAGGCTTGCTAAATGCAGCGGGAAGCGTTGAAACTATACCCGCAACATTCCCTGCCAAAGTAGCATTGGGATTCGCCTCTTGTGTGGCCTTTGTGTCCATTTGGGCTTGGTCGTATAACTGGCCCAAAGTTCTTTCGTCACCTGTAAACGGACTAGCAACTTTAGCTATACCAGCCCCAATTCCCGAAGTAATAACGTTCCCGAAAGGAATTTGTCCACCGGAAAGACCATAAGCAAAAGCGCGGGCAGCCCCGCCATCTGTTCCTTGTTGTTTAGTTTGGGGCGCAGAAAATTTCTTCTGTAGTACAGACTTAATCTCGTCCCGTGACATACTATCAGGAAATTCAATTTCTTGCCCCTCTACTTCAACTATCGGCATTACTCAAATTCTCCCGATGCTGGATTATATTTTAACCTTGGCTTCTTCTTATTTTCAAACTCTGTTTGTAATTTTTTATTTGCGTCTGTTTCTAAAGTAGGCAAAACAGGAGCTTTATAAGCTGGACCAGCACCACGCGCCAATGAATTTAAGACAGCTTTTCTGTTTCTTTCTTTTTGAGCCAGTCTCTCAGGAGAATCTCCTACTTGAGGGTATAGAATTTTCGCGTCTGTTTCGAATTCAGTGGGGGAAATAACAGCCCCAGATTCTTGCCTTAATTTTGCTGTTGTGGCGTTACCCATAGCCTGAATGTAAGCTTTGTATTCGTCTGAATTAAGATAGTTGCCGAAAGTCCCACTAAGAGGCGTGACCGCCGCCAATCCTCTTTGAATAGGGTCGCTATAAGCTTTTATATAATTTTCATTTGTTAAATCTTTTTCAGCAAGAGAAAACCTGTCAGCGTATCCGGCCTGTTTTGCTTGGCTTTCATTCATCTCAAGTTTGCTTTTCGCGTAAGCCTCTCGTAGGGACTGCTGTAATTTCGGATTTCCAGCCGCAGCTTGCATTTGTGTGTTAAATTCTGCATCCCATTGATTAACATCGGATGAATTTTCACCACCTAAATCACCTAAATCAGATTCGCTAATAGTTGGGATAATACTATCATAGCCTTGGTTAATAGCGGGGTTACCCATCCCCGTAGGAGCAACAGGAGGCAAAGTCCTGCCGCTATTTTGCGTTGGGAAGATATTTTCAAGCTCGCCACCAATATTTATTTTGTCTGAAATCCTTGGTTTTTGTAACATTTCACCAGTCACGGGATTGAACGAAACCCCGCCGCTTTTAGCATCCATGAGCCTTGCAGCGGCTAGCTCTTGCGGAGTTAATGGCTCTCCCATGGCGGCTTTCATAAAAGCACGTTCCCCTAGCTTATCAACATCCAATTGTTGAGATTTGGCAATCTCGGCCTGTGCGAGTTGTTTCTTTAGCTCGAACTCTTGTTGCAACCGTTGGTAATCGCCAATGGAGTTAGTCCCTCCCCGAATCATTTGAGCCATGTTATCTAAAGGCATCTTAACCCTCCGTTAGCTGTACAAACCAGCCAGAATTTCAGCAATTGTTTTATTCCGCGTGTCAGCTTTAGCCAAAGAAGCCGCGCCCTGCACGTTTCCTTGCCCCATGTAAATATCACCCAAAGCACCCGCACTTTGTAAGCCTTGGCCGCCCAAACTCGCAAGCTGTTGGTTCTGAGCCAACCAGCGGTTATAAGCATCGCCGTATTCAGTTGCCGCCAAGCTTTGCGCCCTATCTTGTGCCGCCTTAATAGCCGCCCCTGATTGCGTCATGCCTGTGGATGATAAAGACCTGTCCAAAGCCTTCTGGGACTCTCCTACCCTGAACTGATAACCAGCATCAGAAGCTAAATCAGAAGGATTGAACCCCTGCGAAAGGTTTCCGCTCAAAGCCTTTTGTGCATTTAATCCAATTTGGTTATAAGGCTCTAATCCAAGCGCAGCCCTGTCACCACCCATTAGGGCTTTCTTAGTCGCGTCACTTATAGCTTTATTTGAATTGTAATCGCTGTAAATTGAAGCGATTGGAGATAGTAAAGATTTCATGTTTTGGATTCCTCCGCTTTCTTGCCCAGAAGGGAAAAAACTTCCCAAATCTGGAATTGTTCTAGTAACTGCCCCTGCAATACCTGTTCCTGCCGTTGGACCTTGCAATGCTGCGTTTCCGCTAGTTGTCGCCAGAGGAGTCCCCGCCGCCGTTCCAAGTCCGCCGCCTTGAATGTAACCGAGGCCACCGCCGAGCGCAGCCCCTATAAGTGCATCTTTCGGGTCTTTGTTCACAATGCCGCCGGATGCCCCCGTAAGCGCGCCTGTAAAGGCAGACTGGCCAGCTTGTGAAGTAATTCCTAAACTAGACCCAAGAGAAGAACCGTAACCTCCTGTAAGCCCGCCAAGGGCGGCCCCCTTCAAAGCCCCACCAAGTTTGCCCGAAGAAAGGTATCCGCTTGCTGCCCCTGACAATGCCCCTTTAGCAGCAGCACCAGCGGCGAAGTTTAGACCGCTCGCAGCTTCCCCTGCTGCCACGCCGGAACCTAATCCAGCCCCTCCCGCTAGCCCGCCAAGGGCAATTCCGCCCATACCGGATAAGACCAGACCGCCAGAAAGACCTGCTATAGCCTTTCCTAGCTTAAATTCTTTAGACCTATCTATAGCTCTTTGGGCCTGCGCCATTTTTACAGCATCAGGACCAGAAACGTTCAATCCTTGATACTGAGATAAAAAAGTTCCATTGGGGTCTGAAGGTTTCGGGGCGTTTGTATTTCTAAGAAAATTTGCGAAACCCTGCCCAAATGTAGGGGATGAAGTATCAATTACACCCAATGGATTTCCATTAGCATCAGTTCCATAAGTTCGCGCAGCATATTTTGCTAATTGCTTATCATATTCAGATTTTGGTAACGATACCCCGGGGACTCCCGTATCTGCTTGAGTTATGGAGATGTAAGGGTCAGCTATTTCGCTGGCATATTGATTTTTAATATTATTTTGATCTGCAATAATATTTGCATCTTGTTGCGCCTGCCATGCTTTCTCAGCCTCTGTAAAAGCGTTCCAATCGGTACCCCCGCCAAGCGTTTGATAATCTTCTGGCTTGCCTTGGAAAGCATATTTATTTTGCAATGCCAACAATCTATCTTGAAGAGAAACCGCCATTACCTAGCTACCCCTAGAGCTATAATCGTTACAGGAACCGCTACGGCTGACCAAGCGGGTACATAAATTCTGTTTGTTGTGGAAACAATATGGCCGACCCCGCCCCCTACCCCACCAGCTACGGCAAAGCATACCGAGTCGGATTCAAATGTAAGCGGAAAGTTTTTAATATAAGTAGTTCCAGCCACCGCCGTGGTGCTAGTAGATGGGGTAATTGTTATCGAGGCGAAACAAAATTGGTTGTTTAATTTGTGGTAATGACCCGTAATAGTTGGGTCTCCAACCGTGGTTAGATTTTCGAACTCAGGCGTGAAATTGCTCCCGAAGTCACCTTCGAAAAGCTGATTGAAAAACAGTATCCAAGGGAGTTTTGGCAAGCCGTTTTTTTCTGCCAAAATCTCGTTAATTGGAGGAGGATCAAAGCTCATCTCAAATACGAACCTATAATCGCCACTTTGACCGGATCAGTGATTTCTATTTCAAAGGTCATCTGCTCGGTTATCCCTAAGCGGCGAAACTCAATTTTTTGTTGATATTGCCCTACAGCTCCGATGGTTGCTGTGTAGGCATCCGACCAAGTACGCGCCCCATCTTTTGAGAGCCTAAGCGTAACAAGGGGGTTAGAACCCTGACCAGTTTGCAAGCCAACTCCGGCTTCAAACCCTATTTCTAGCGAATTATAACGTATTCTTTTCCCGCTGTCACTCAAATGCGTATAAATTCTTTTGCGAGAAACTAAATCACCATCATCAGTGTAGAAGTCTAAAGACTGCTCGTAGATTTTACCATTGCGGCGGTCACCGACTAAATGCTTGCCAAAGGCGAAGGCGTGGCAGCCAGCCAAGTCTGTTTCGTAATTTCCGTCACCATTTAAGTAAGCCCGCTCGTGCCATTCTTGGGTCAGCAAATCATAAACTAGCGTTGTGGCAAGCCCGCCTCCGGTTAAAACATAGAACGTGTTTCCTTCTTCCTGATAAACGTAACTGCGCATATTATTAGGATCAGTCGCATGACTGATTAAAATTTCAATGGGAGTTGTTGAAATTCGAACGGGGGTGAATCCCTGCGCCCGATAAACGATACCTTGGCCCAATTTGTCACGGCCCACCCAAATAACAGAGTTATCAATTTCAACAGCGGTAAACGGCGAAAGAATGCCCGTTTGCATCTTGGCACCGGAAATGCGCCGGAACGGGAACAGCGAATCCCCCGTATTTGTCCAAACTTCTGTTGTCTCGCTCCCGAAAAGCCACATCTGACCGATAGCGTTTACGACAGACACCAAGTTATCAGGAGAGCTTTCCGCCGTGGCAAAGTCCAAAGCATCCCACGAGGAAAGACCGTCATTTATTCCAGAGATGTAAAATCTTCCTGTGTTATTTTCATTAACTACAAAATAGCCATCAATGAACGTAACAATTCCGACACTGGTCGGGAAAGAGGCGAGAGTTATTTTTTGAAAGTCATTTGTGGAATAAGTCAGAATATAAAGTTTAGAGCCGTCACAAATGGCTAATTGCGTGTTGTTCTCAGCCATTGTTACAATGCCATCTGAGCTGTCTAAAGAACCAAGTTCCACACCGGAACCCAAGGAATCAACCTCATACAACTTTGAACCAGATACAGCAAAAAACCTGCCATTGGCAGAAGTGAACTCTTGGCGGATAGGCCCTAGCCCAATGTTAGCGAATAACCGCTTGCCTGCCGTTCCGTAAAGTGCAGAAACTTCCTTCCCGCCCTCATCTTTAATCGGGAATAAATTCACCGTTCTTTGCGCATTAAATGGCAAAGACCGCTGTTGATAAGACCCGCCCACAAGCCCAATTTTCATGGCCAACCCGTATAAATATTGCCTTGTTGTTCAACTTTCGGCTCCCATTTCATAGGGCGAGACGCAATGATAGCCTTCTTAATCAAAGCGCGGCTGTCATCTGCAATCATTTTGACTTCTTGCGTAGCTGGCTGCCCGTATTCAGAGAACATCTCAAGCGCAAGGTTATAAATCAGCATACGATTCCATCCAGCGGGCAAATCAACAGTCTGGTTAATCGTGAATTGCGAAAGCTGCTTTTCAGACAGAATGAAAAGTTGGTAATTTGAATCGGGAACAGGATAAAACTTCACGACACCCAAAGGGTAGTCATTTGAGAAATTCAAACCACAGGGTATGCCGCTAGTGGATTTAACCGCAATGCTGTAATATTCCTCATCCGAAAGTATGTCCAACGGATAGTCAACATTCCCAGAGCGGATAAAAGCGGAGATAATCTTAACAGGGCGAGCTGTATTAAAAGCCCCCCCTGTTCCGATTGTATAACTACCAGTTCCGCCGGATAATGTAAAATCCTCAGAGTATCTGGCATAAATAACCATGCTGTCATTAGAGAAGCTCGATAATAAATCGTTAAGCATCTCCAGCCCATCTTGAGCCTCATCAGCAGAAGGGTTTTCAGTTTTGGTTAGTACGCCAATTTTTCTCATGGCAGATTTTATAATACCCAGAGCAGTTGTCATTTTTGAGCTTCCTCAATTAGTTTTTTGATAGTTTCGTAACTGCATCTGTGATGGTATTTAAGGCCAAGTTTATTGGCCTCCTCTTTCAGGGCTTCAATATCTGGGCAAACTTCCTCTCCCTCACAAGCCCATCCATCTTTTTTCAAAGCTGGAATAAGTGAGGAATCATCTGACAGATACTTAACGCCACCATCTTTGATTAGTGTGACCATTAGCTAATAATCCTATAATTATAAACGCTAGTATCACTCGCCGTTGCGCCAACAGTAAAGCCAGTCCCTGCCGTAATCGTCTTGACCGCCGGATAAGCTCCGACTGTTCCGCCGACCGTTTTCAGGGTAAAGATAATCAGAGAATTAGCAGTTACTGCCGTATTAGAGACCGTCACAGGGGTTGCGCCATTGGCCGTAAAAGTTCCGCTTGATCCGTAAAGTTCTCTAAAGTTATCGTTGATTTTATTTTTAAGGTCTTGGGTAAAAGCTCCCTCGCCTACTAATACTTGTCTTGTCATTTTTATTTCTCCGTAATGTTAAAGAAAGAAGGGGAGGCGTTACCTCCCCCTAGTTAATTAGCTAGTGACTTTACAAGCCCATTCAGGCCGTTCTTCACAAAGACCTCCGAGAACGTCCATACGAAGAACCATAGTGCGTTTAACTTGATCCCAGTCGTACACAACCGCCATCGTGATACCTTTGTAAGTATGCTGCGCTGCGAATTCTGCATTGTTAGGCATAATCAAAGGAACAGTCGCCAAACGGAATGAGTTCTTGTGGAAAGCGAGGTTCTGTTTGTAGGCTGTTGACGCTGAACCTACTGGAACAATAGCATCGCCATCAGTAGGGAATGAGGAAAGGTTTTTCAACGTGCCAGTTGTGTATATAGCTGGTGAAATTGAAAGCGTGGCATATCCCGAAGCATCAGCGGTTGCATCAGCGGTAACAACAAACTGTTGAAGGTCTGGAGAAACAACTTTTGTTTGGGGGTTTACTGCATACCGTCCAGCAAAGGTTATAACCGTTCCTTTAGTAACAGTACCAGTGTTTGCCGTCAAAGCCTCAACAACAACAGAGGTTGCCCCTTGTGTGGAAACAGTTGTCCGAACTTCAAACACCACGTCATTGCCGTTGGTGTGGGTCTGGACCATTTCTGATTCCAACCAGTTAAAGCCATCAGCTTGCCCGATATAACCGTCTTTGTATTGGCTAGCAATATCTGAACCAGATTGGAACAAGCCTTTACGTGCACCAACGGCCGCACGACCAGCGCGGGAGTTGAACAAGAAGAAACGCTCATCCATATTTTTAGGGCAAAGGTTTTCGTTCAACAATTGACGAGCAGCAAGAATTGTGTCCGGCTCGAACGTTGTAGAACCAGCGGTTCCAACTGTGTTGAAGATTGCATCTGTGGCTTGGGCCAGAACTTTGTTTTCAAAATCATGCGCCATAGATACAGCAGCGGGTTTGATTACACGGTTCATGAGTGACTCTAAACCGATTTCAGTCGCAAATTCTTGGCTGTTAATTTCAAAAGCTTGCGAAGAAATAATATTCAAAGTCAAAGGTTTTGTACCTTCTACAATTTCTTGAATCGTAGAAGTTTGGTCAAAAGAACTGGTGGGGGTAGAACGCATTGGAGTGTTGATGTAGATGGTTTGCCCAGCTTTATAGCCGTTCTTTCCATCAAAATCACTTTCATCAGCTTTTGCAATTGACTTACAAAAAGCGAGGTTATCTTCAAACAGTTTCGCCCCAGCTTTCGCAAGGATCCCACCAACTTCTTTTACATTACTAATAGTTTGGGCCATAATATTTTCCTTTATTTAATATAACGTTTGACGATTTCATCGGGAGTCATGCTTCCGACGCTCTTTTGTTTGCTTCCCGCGCCTTTCAGAGAACCAATCGGCTGGGGTGCTTGTATCCTTGGTTTTGCGGCTTGCTGTAAATACTGCTGTCCGCGAATTTCTGCTTGAACAAGATGAGCAGCGGCAATGTGTGGGGCCATATAGTAAAGGTCTTGCAACCTTCCTTCTTTGGCCAGTGCGTAAGTTGCGGCGGGAGCATTATCAATCTCAAACATAAGAGCCTCAATGTGGGGAGGCATCGCCTGAATTACCGCGTTGTTCTTACCAATGACGGCCTTTACATCTTGATTGCTATTGAGCAATTCGGACATGGTTTCGGCCATAATTTGCACTTGTTGCTGCCTGACCATGTTTTGCTCGTTTTGCAAATGGTCAATCTGCTGTTTTTTAGCTTGTTCTGCTAATTTTTGGTCTAAAGTGTAGCTTTGATCTGCCTTCATATAATCAATCACACTTTCAAAGTGTCCCATTTCTGGAGCATTCGATGTGTTTGTATTCTGGCTTTTCAATTGCTGAATTTGCGCATCAAGAGAACGAATCCTTGCGCGTTGATTGTCGATATAACGATTTTTCTTATTCAACGCTTTTTTGATTGTTTTCATTTCCTTGGAAATGTCGCCGCCGTCATCGGCATCGTCGCCGTCTGTCTTTGGTTCAGTTTCGGAAATGTCTTGTTCGCTATCGTCTGTTTCGACTACGGAAATATCCGTGTCTTCAGAAGCGTCCGCACTAGTGGCTAGTTGGCCATCAGTATCAATGTTAATCATTCTATCCTCTTTTATTTTCCCTGTCAATTATTTGGCAGAGATTAGGCAATGGCCCAATTTTAGAGCAGCTAATCAATGTCTGATTCGCCGCTAATCTGGTTGAAAGAATTTTCTTCAATTTGCTGTGCTCTGACTTGAGCGTTCAAAATCATTTCCCGCTCTTTTAGTTGAAGCTCAGCTATTTTGATTTCTAACTCTTTTTCTTTGATCTCTAGTTCGCGCTGCTTAATTGCCGTGTCACTCATGCCTTCGCGCTCTTGAAGCTGGAGCTTCATGACCTCAAGCTCAGCTTTTGCCTTTTCAGCTTCTGCCTTTAGCTGGCTATCCATTGACTTTATTTGCAGCTCGCCTTGCTTGTTGTCCAGCTGCTGCTTAACGGCTTGCATTTCTGCACCGATAGCCTGAACTGATTGCTTCAATTGTTCGTTTTCTTGCTTCAAAGCCATAACAGCGGGGTCTTCGGCTTCCTCTTCGAGCAAGTGAGGGGGAACAAGTTTTTTCATGCGCTCGGAAAGTGCTTGTGCGCCCGGGAAGTCCATAAACTTAAACATCAAGTCACCAGCAACCTCAATAAGTTGGGGCTGCGACTGTATGACCTGCTGAAAGAACTCGGCTGCTTCTTCGCGCATGGTTGCGTAGGATGCTCCCGTGGTCACTGAAACGTTATATTTACCTTCAGCAAGGAAAAACGAACGCTCTTGCCCTTCAACTAAAGCCCCATTGATGCCAACTTCTTCACTCGATTCTTCTTTTCCGACAATACGGATTATTTCAGGCTCGGAGTGAATAACGGGAATAGCTGAAACAAGTATCCGGCCCACATGGGTAATGGAACGAACGAGGTTATCGCCAAAGTGATAAACGGCGCGGTCACCTTCCATCTTGCGCTGCTTAATAGCTACGCCGGAGGTTTCGTTTGATCTTTGGCCGATGAAAGCATTGTAAAGCCCCAGCGTGGACTTGATGTCCTCAGCGGCCCGTTGCATAGCATTAACAATGCCTGAAGGGATTTGTGGCCCGGGGTTAATTTGTGGAGCAGGGGCAGGGTTTCCCCTAGCATCCGTTTGGTCGTACCGCAAAACAATTGCATTGTCTGGGTCTTTGTAATCTTCTGCATAGGCTTCTGTTGTCCCTCCGACAGCTATAACAGTCGCTTTGGGAGACTTCATAAGCAATTCAGCTTCGGTTGAAGCCCAGAAATTATAACGGCGTTGTGGGTCTTTGGCTTTACGAATTAGGGAGTGCAGACAACGCTTCCCATCTCTCCAAGCTTCTTCGCCATACACAGGGACCAGAGGGATGTATTTCCCGGGGAATGTCGTTTCTTTGAGAACATCCTCTCCTGAGAGGTGATAGCGTTTAACAACGCTCCTGACCACCTCCCGAACTTCAGAGTATTTTTCACCCTCGGCAACTTCAACAACAGAGCCATCTTCAAGTTTGGCTATATTGATTAGTTCTTCTTCGATTTCAAAATATTCGCAGAGTGTTATTTTTTCTTTGTCGTCTCCGATAGAACTTTTCGTCTGAAACGATACGGGGGCAAAACCTTTATATTTCTTTTCAAATTCTTCTTTGCTGATTTCGTCTAAAACCCAACCGCATTTAGCGTCTGATCCATCAGGGGCAACGCTAGAAGGGTCAATCATCACGCTAAACGGATTTACGACCCGCTCAATGTATAGTTCCTGCGCAAAGGATTCATCGTCTTTGTATCTATGGTCAACTCGAAGAAACCCGATTGATCCCTTTATCGCAGAGTTGACTGCATAATCGTAAGCATCATCCCCATTTGAGGACTGTTCAATATCTCTGATTTTGCCTTGGAATATTTCCGCCGTTTCTATGTCCGCGCCACCAGAATGCGGGATGACGTTAATGCTAGGGGTGTTCATACGGATGTCATTTGACACCTGATTGACGAACTGCGTTAGCTGGTCAATTTGCAGAGCTGGTTTGTTTTGGTTTTTCCGCGCTTCAAACGACTTTTGGTCCCATTGCGCTCCCTCACTGTCAGAAAGAAAATATAAATCTTCTTCCCCAGCCTCATAGATACTGGACCAATGGGAATCCGCTTCCTCATAGCCTTTTTTTGCTCGCTCGATTAAATCAGACAAGTTTTTCGCCAATACAACGGAAAATCTAGCCTAGGAGGCATGGTGTGCAATTGGTAAAGACCAAAGGTTAACAAGGATATTCACATTTTTTCAGAAAAATCAATCGCAAAGTGTATATTTATCCCATCCAGCCAACACGCTTCCCAGATTGGGCGTAGGGGTCAGTTTTTGAAGCAAGACCTGATTTTAGTTTTCCAGCGGCAATTGCGGCATATCTTGCAGAATCTGCTGCGTGGCTTGACCAATCATGCCGAGGAGTCTTTTTGAAGATGCTTCTGTCCTCATCCCATTCGTAACCGTAGTTTTCTAAGGCGTGCAATCCGTCTTTTGTTTTTTCCAAGTCGAAAACGGAGTAGGACAATGTTTGGCGGAGCAACTCAATGGCGGGCATGATGTCTGTTTCGCGCTGCAACACTGTGTTTTGCACGCCAAGCAAGGTGAGTTGGTTTGCTACACTATCCCCGCGAATGTTTCCATGCGCCCCGTCATGGGGAAGGAAATGGCCGAAACGTGCGTAATTATATGTTTTATCTTTAATTATTTTGGCGTAGTGATCCAGCTGCTCTCCGCTGTTTTCGTAGTATTCAAGCCATCTCAGTTCTCGGCCAACATATTGAAGCCACCAAATTGATGTGGCATCACCGAAACCCAAATCCCAAGCTGTAAAAACCTCGCATGACGGGTCATACGGTACTTTCGTAATCCGCCCTTCTTCTCTGGCTTTGGCTATCTGCTTGGCATATACAGCACCAGAGCGGCGCGTGTCCGGCTGCCCTTCCCAAATGTGCAAATAGGCATCTGGGTCTTGCGCCTCCAATTTCCTGCGCTCAGCGTCGAGTACAGCGGGAAAAAACGGGTTATCTCGCCAAGAAACACAAACTGAGACTAAATCATCCCCTGAATATGAAACAAACCTTTGATAGGTCGGGTCAGTTAAGTTTTTAGGGTTAAAAGAAACCCATATTTCTGATCCATCTTTGCGGATTGTCGGGATTAGAATTTCCCAAGAGTTATGGGACACGTTTTGAGCTTCTTCTACCCAGCAAATATCCGCGCCCTCAAGTGATTTAAGGTCAGTCGTGTTGTGTTTTAACCCCCGAAACTTAAACTCAGTTCCGTTTTTTGCCCGAATAACGTCCCTCTGGACCTCGTAAAAATCAGACAAGCCATGTTCTAAAATCAAATCAGACAACAGGGCATGAACGCTGTCTGAGATAGATTTCTGAATTTCACGGGCGCAAATGATCCTCAAGGGTTTTTGCATCCCCATGACAAGCAAAGTCCTTGAGATTGCGTGTGATTTTGCCCCGCCCCTGCCGCCATACATGACTTTGTAACGCTTGGGAGAGAAAAGGAACTTAAACTTTTCTGGTATCTGGATTCGCATTAACAAATTCAACAATCATGTTTGTAGGCTGCCCGTCTTTGCCTAGGAGCTGGCTTTCCTGCTTGCTAACATCTTTCCAATCATCA
>ERZ869929.871-NODE-871-length-13212-cov-6.116060_pt1 | contig 13212 bp, 11 predicted proteins | sample MGYA00579312_ERZ869929 | MGnify/ENA primary metagenome ERZ869929 (study PRJEB32216, sample SAMN09231818) | wastewater metagenome | place: USA: Maryland | collected 2016-08-09 | study: EMG produced TPA metagenomics assembly of the PRJNA472060 data set (Reclaimed... | reverse complement strand
ATGACCCTGCCCGACCAAACAACGATGCAGTGGCTATCCGCGATGCTGTGGGCGCTGCGGGTGTGCTGGGAGTTGCGGCGACGTGAGGAGGTTTGGTAGTGGCGATTACCGCAGACCAAGCTGCCCACATTCGGACGCTCCTGGATGAGGGCACGACGCAGCGTCAAGTGGCGATAACGACCGGCGTCTCGAAGGGCCGGATTGCGGCGTTGGTGCGAAGGGGTTTTGTTGTTTCCGAGAGGATTCCAAAAAACGCGATTAGCTTCCACGGTGAGCCGGTGCGGTGTTCTGGCTGCGGCGGAAAGGTCTGGATGCCGTGCGTGGTATGCGAGATGGAGAACGCCAAGATCACCGCGAAAGCGCGACTGAATGAATTACTGGACTTGTTGATGAAGTAGCCTTTGCCCGTCAGCCGCCCTCAGCATGTCTTACCGCGGCTGTTGGGGGCGGCTGGTTTTTCTAACCCCGAGAATCTGCGATATGACATTGAATCCATACGAAGAAACTGCTGTCGAAAAGGCGCAGCGGTTGTTTAACGAAAAGCGATCGCGAGCGGCGTCCCGCGTGCGCGACTTGAAAATTACAGCACTATCGGAAATTCTAGTTCCGTTCGGATGCAGGGACCATCTTCCATTATGCGGTCTGCATATCGGCTGGGAGTTCACAACACTCAAGGTGTACAAGTCGGGCGAAAGCAATCGCCTCGAACTTACTCGTGACACCGACGGAATCTGGATTATTGAAACATTCCACGACGGTCCGTGGGCCGATGAATTATCCATCGCTATGCAGCAAGCGGCGGTCGCCAAATATGAATCAATGAGTCGCGACAACTTCTGCCCGCAGTCAGAGAGAACACCATGACCATCCCCGACATCGCCGTGTGCGCGGCATTTGTCACGATCGTTCTGTATCTGACGACGGACCTTTGGTGGTCTGCACTGGCTCGCCCTGAGACTGCTATCACCACGAAGCCAACTTCGTTCCGCGACATGCTGCGCGCTGAACTGGAGCGGCAGGGCCTCATCGACGAAAGCTTTCTTCAATGACAATCCCCTACAACCCAACCTACGAAACCGGCCCGTTCATCCCGTTGGCGCAGATGACGCAAGCGGAGCGGGAGAGCCTCTTGGGCGGTCCTGGTGGAGTGGAATACTACGAGTCACTTGTCGAGAAGGAACGCGCCGAAGCCGTGATCGACCCGTCCGACTTCGACGACGAGGAAGATGATGACTACGGGGACGATGAGGAATAGAACCGCCCACAATCGAACGTAGCTCAGCCCGGTTAGAGCATCCGCCTGATACGCGGACGGTCGCTGGTTCAAATCCAGCCGTTCGGACTTACACTACAACCCCGAGGCTGCGAAATGAGCGATGATTCCAAAAAAGACGTCTACGCCATTCAAGCGATCGCCGACCGGCTCACGGAGTCGCTGCACGGCAGAAAGAGCATCGACGCCGACACTATGGCACGGCGCGATCATGCCGCGATTGCGAAGGCGGTGCGGTCGCTATCGGCATACCCAAGCGAATTAGTGCTGTCGGTTCTGGAAGGCCGCTGACGTTTCAATCGTTCCGTCCGCCGCTACTTCTTCGCCTTCGCGTCCCGCTTCATCGCATCCATCAACGCCTGCAACTTGATCGCTTCCTTGCGGTCTTCGGGGCTGAGCGAATCGAGTTCGGCCTTCGAGAAGCGGATCATCTCGAATCCGCGTGCGCCCATGTCTTTCAGTGCGTCCTTAATCGCACTTCCGGCGGCGATGTTTCTGGCCTTATCCATATCGACCAGGGTCATTCTCGCCCCGGTGCCGATGTTCAAGAGTTTGTCGAGGCCGGTCTTGCCCGGTCGGTCGTCCAAGAGTTGCCGGGTGGTCGATAGATACCGCGACAAGGGGCTGGCGTTTAGCAGCGAATCGCCGAAGTTCGGACCCCACAACGATTCCTCGTTGCCCGTCAGTTCGGCGGCCAAACGCCCGCTCGTGCTATCCAAGTCGGCCAGATTGCGGCCTTGAAAGCTTGACTTGCCAAACGCTGTTTCCGCCAGCAGCTTCGGGCCGAGTGGATTGGATTGCGAGATGAGGTTGCGGGCCGTCTTCTCTAGCGTGTCGGTGACATTGCGGCCCGGCACGATCACTTTGTTCAGCGTCTCGAAGGGGAGATCGAACTGGCTCAAGAAGCGCTGCGTGCCGTCGGCCTCTTTGCCGAGCGGGATTGCCAGCGTGTTAGCGAGTTGCGGCGGCAGGAACCCGCCCGCGTCCTTGCCTAAGTTGTTCTCGGCACGGATCGCTTGCGCCGTGCGGCCACCGGGGTTCTTCCACAAGTCCTTGACGACCCACGGTACCATGCCGCGCGTGAACGAGTAGAACGGGATCAGCCGCCGCATCGTCTCGCGCTCGAATTTACTCAGCATCGAATAGTCGACGTGCGCCGCTTTGCTAATCGCCGCCGCCACATCAAACGTCTTGCCCTGCCGCAGTTGTCCGATGAACGACGACATGCGCCATAGGTTTTCTGCGAAGTTGTTGGCCTTCGCTCCGGCAACGATCGGTGCGAACGTCTCGACATTCAGCGGATTCCAGCCGGCTTTCGTGCCAAGGCTTTTGAAGGCATCGGTCACGGACGCAGCCGGGTTCATCGGGTTGACGCCGGGGATTTGTCCGCCAATCGCGTCGAGTCCCTGGCCCCAATCTTCGGCAGCGTGCTTCACGCCTTCGATAAAGGTTGGTTCTGCAACTTCGCCCGTCAACTTGCCGGCACCGTGGATGTTCACGAATCGGTTCGCCGCGGCCATAACTTCCTGTTGGGCTTGCTTCGGCGTGAGATTGCGGCCGGCGAAGATCGGCAGTGTGTGCAAGTCGTCCAGATTCTTGCCGGTCAGGATGTTCTTGGCGTCCAACACGGGCTGAAATAACCCGAGTAGTCCGTGGCGCGGATCGCCCGAACCGCTGGCGTAATGCTGCCACGCGGCACCGACATTGTTACGCACGAGGTACGACAACCACGGCTGCGTCAGGTGCGACTTGAGAATGCCGGTCCATTTATCGAACTGCTTGAGGAAGAAGTTCTGGCCGTCTTTGCCGCTGGAGAACGGAGCGAGTGCCCGCTTGATGTCCTCGGCCACATTGACCGGCACGACGATACGATTCAGCATCACCAGTCCGTCGTCGGGGATCGGGTTCTCGGACTTGACTTTGCTCCATAGTTCTTCGGCTTCATCCAAGCCCTTGCCAGTTTTCAGCCAGTTGTCGATCGAGTTGAGGATCGTCGTTTGTTCTTCGGGTTCGATCAACCCTTGGGCGACCGACTCCTGCATTCGCTCCTTCATCGTGTTGGCGATGCCTTCGCGTTCGACGCGCAGTTTGCCGATCGTGCTGGTCGCTGGGTCTTTGGTCTTGATGGCGATGTCAACTTTGCGGGCCTGCGCCAGCCGCTCCATTTCAGCGATTTGCTGCTGGGCAGCCTGTGGCGTTAGCTTGCCCGCTGTTACGTCGCTGTTTACGAGTGCGACTCGTTTGCCGAGTTCTGCGTCGACGCGCTGGCTGGCCTGCTGGATGGCTTCTACGCGAAGTGCGGTTGCGGCTGCCGGGTCGCTTTTCATAGCGCTGGTGGCGACGGCGTGGGGGCCAACGATGTTGTCGATCTGCTCGGCAGTGAGTTGCCCCGACTTCTGCATCTCGGGGATGAACTTGCGGAGCGCGTTGTTCAGCGACGTAGCGTCTTTGCCAACGCCGATGCTGTGCAGGAACTTCACCAGCGGCAACGTGTCGCCGGGAAGCGGTTCGCCAATGGGGACGAGGCGGGCTTGGGCGACGCCTTGCTTGGCGTGGTGGCTGATGTGCAGTTGTTTTTCGAGATCGTGAATCAGCTTGCCTTCGGTGTCGACGAGGGCGTGGTTGTCGAACATCCCAGCGCCCCGATCAAAGGCTTCTTGGGGCGTTTCCTTGGCACGCTTGACCAATGCCGCCGCCATCTTGCGCTGGGCGCTGAGGGCTTCCAATTCAACCTGGGCGGCTTCCGCTGCCCCGATCTGGCCGTTGAGTAGGTCGATCTGTTCGGCGTGGTTGAGTTCCCGGCCGCCGGCGGCGACTTCCTCTTGCAAGGCTTTGACTTTGCGTTGCCAGTACGGCACCTTGTCGGCACCCATGCGGAGCGCCGCGAGGTCGCGAATCTCTTGGTCCTTGAGGTACGGCGTGGTTTTGGTGAAGTATCCGCCATGGGCACGGTAGTCCGCTTCCATCGCCGCCAGTTCGCCGGTGGCCGCGTCGGCATCGTCGATCAGCGACTTGGCGGCGGCGGCTTCGTCCTCCATTCCTTTGCCACGTTGCACCAGCTTGTCGATCTTGTCGAGGTGATCTTCGATAGCGCGCTTGCCTACGTCTCGGCCCGTGCGTGCGGCGGAAAACTCGGCCTCGCGAATCATCTGGTCGGTCGACTCCGACAACTTGGCGGCTTGGGCTTTAAGTTCGTTGGCGGTGGCAAGTAGCCGTTCCATTCGCTTTCGGACGGCGGGTGTCCCTTGGGCGGCGCGGTCTTGGGCGCTGCGTAGGCCACTCAGTTCGTCGGGCGTCAGTTTTTCGATGTCGAACGATTCGTCGACTTCGCGCGAGAAGATTTCGCGGCTATCCAAGTCGGCCTTGCGGGCGCGAAATTGTTCGGCGGACTGCTTGGCGTCCCCCAGCAGCAACTCCGCCATGTTCAACTTGTCGGCGGCAGTCTGGAACTGTTCACCGGTGGCAACCCGCTTGTGCAGGTCGGCCAGTTCGTCCTTGACGGCAGATAGCGATCGAGCGGTTTCGCGCAGTGCGCCTTCTTTAGCGAAGGTTTCGTCAGTGACGCCGAGATACTTCTTGGCCGCGTAGTCGACGGCTTCGCGATGGGCGGCTTTGTCGATGTCGATTTTGGGGGGCGCGACCGTGCGCGACATGACGGGTCTCTCTAGGCCATCGCCCGCGAACGGGTATGGGCCACCGGCAGCTTGTCGCATCGCTTCTTTTTCGTCGGCGACTTTGTTCCAAGCTTCAAGCTGCGGATCGCCGTTGCGCATCCCTTCGGCTTGCCATGAGGTTAAATCCTCCAAGTCCGTCGCACCCATGTTTTCCAGCTCGTGGAGAATCCGCTGGTCGGTTGGCTTCATCAGCGATTCGGGCGAGAGCGGGTCGATGTCGATCTTCTGCGCCAAGTCGCGCAACTCGGGGTCTTTCACTACGTCGTTGATGAGCGTCGTTGGAATGTGGGCCAACTGCTTATCGCGCGAGTAGCCGAAGCCGGTCTTGTTCTTGCCGGGCTGCGTGCCGCTGCGGTGGATGTATTCGATGAGGTTCGATTCGAGCCGCTGATTTGGATTGACCACGCCCATGTCGATGCCCTGCTGCCGAATCTTGTCGGCCAGCGACTTGATGCTGTTCACGGATTCAAGGGCCATTGCCGCGCGGGCCTGCGTTTGCTCGACCGCCTCGCCTTCGATCTTGGGCAGGTTCTTGAGTACCGCATCCTCGACCGACAACTTGCCGCCCAGCATATTTGCTGGATCGACTTGCTCCATCAGGTTCCGTGCGGCATCGAGTTCACCGAAGCCCGCTTGGTCGAGGTTGAAGAACGCTTTGTCGAGTTCGACGCCGAGTTCGGGAATCGCTTTGCCGCGTTCCTCGAAGAATCGCTTCGATGCCTCTTGGGTCGTGGGTAGCACGGCATTGCCGGCGGCGCGGTCGAACATTCGCGATAGGGCAGCGCCCGGTGCCGATGTGCCGATGTAGTGGCCGATCTTATCGAACGCCTTCGCTCGCCCCGCAGCGCCCGGCAGATCGAACGTAAGTTGATTGCCGAAGCCGGGAACGCCGACGCCGATGCTCTGCTGCATCGGTTGCTTCATCAGCGATTCGAGCGTATCGCCTCCCTTTGTCGCCAGTGTTTCCGCCAGGGCTTTCGTTGCATCGTCCGCTCCCGCCAACACCGACTCCAGCGGCGCACGTCGAGCCGTTCGCTTACCGAGTTCCAATGAGCCATCCACGAGCGATGAAATCGAACGCTTGGGCAGGACGCCTAACTTCTCGGCCAGCGCGCCAGCTTTGGTCGTGCCGCCGCCGATGAACGACAACGGGTCGGTGGCGACTTCGGTTCCGAATCCCAGCACGTCGCCAATATCCAAGCCTTCTTCGTTGGCACTGAGGATGCCCGCGCCTTCCAGCAGTTTGCGGCCACTGACGCGCTGGCTGGGATCGAAGATGCCGGGGAATGGATTCTCGCCGGCCAGTGTAGTGCGCACGAACCCGCCCGGCGCATCGAGAATGCTTCCGATCGTGCCCAGCAGCGAACCGCCGCCAGATAGCACGCTATCGAGTAGCGACTGTTCGTCCTCTTTGGAGAGACCGGATGAACGCGGCTCGTCGGCGTAGAGTTGATTGAGTCGCGCCGAATGAAACAAAGCCATGCGTCAATCTCCGGTTACTCGGGCATGCCGTGCAAGTAGTCGTAAAGCCCAGGAACTTGATAGCCCCAGCGCCGCAGGAACGTCGTGTTCGTGGGTTCTTCGTTGTACAGTTTGAGAATACGATTGAGCGTTGCCGCTTTGTCGCTGTCCACGAAGTTCTCGCCCGACTTCCAGAATCCAGCGCTGAACAAATCCTTGATGCTCTTGTTCGGGAAGTGCACTGACAGGTACTTCTGGAAGGCGTCTTTGTTGTTCTCGATGTCGGCGAACGGCACCGCCTGCGCGAAGTCGTTGATGGCCCGCTTATTCTTGTTCTCGTCGAACAGTGCGGCGTCCCAGGTAGCGCGAAGCGTTGGGTTGACTTCGTTCTTGATGAGCTTGGGGCCGGCAGGAGTGGCGGTTGGTGCAGCGCCGGGCGCTCCGCTTTCGGCTAGCGCCGCAGAGACCATTGCGTTGTACTGGTCCACGTCGATTAGCTTCTCTTTCAGGGCAACGGCCGCCCCGTCCAGCCGGCCCTTCAAGGCAATCTGCTGCGGCGTTTCTCGACCGGCATTGGCGATGCGTTCTCGCGACGCAATCTCCTTGTCGCTTGCGCCCGTAGTGGCCGCGATCTTCATTTTTTCGAGATCGGTCAAGCGACCTTCGCGGGCGTTTTCGACTTCCATCTGCTTGGCAATCCGCTCGTTCTCCAGCTTGGCCCGGTTTTCTTCGCGGGTATCGGCGCGAGTAAATCCTTCGCGCGTCAGCCCCATTTGGTCGCGAGCCAATCCGCCTTGGAACTCGCGTTGGGCCGCAGCTTCTTCGGCGCGCATCGCCATTTCACGGTCCGCCGTCATCGCTTGCGACTCGCGATCCAATCCCCGTTCCTTGGCATTCAGTTGCGAGGCGATTAACGCTGCCGCCGCACGCGGGTCGCGACGCATCATCAGGTCCATGCCGCGATTCTGGCTGTTCATGCCGTTACGGTCGTAGGCCGCATTCATCGCCGACACTTGGTTTTGATTCTTCGCTTGCATCGCCGCGTCGTAGAGTGCCTTGCGCTCCTGGTCGATGCCTGTGACGCGGTTGATTGCCGTCGACGGGCCGGGCTTCATAATCCCCTGTTCGTATTGGGCGATGCCCTGTTCCTTCTTGGCAATCGCCGCGTCCATCACGGCTTGCATGTTGATCTTCTCTCGCTCCGAACGATTGAGCGGCTTGCCATACGATTGCTGGTTCGTGAACTGCACGCCGATCGGAAATGGGTCTTCCGCGCCCATCAGCGCCGCGTGCTTGAGCAGTTCGTCTTCGCTCAGGAATTCACCACGTCGGCCCTGCGCTTGCTTAACGAAGGAGTTGAAGCCCTCTTGTCCCGTCGGACGTACCTTGGCTTTCGCGGATTCGAGTGCGCCCAGCGCGGATGCGATCATTTGGTCGATCATCGAATTACCCAATCAAGCTGGAGAGTAGGTTGCTGTAGCGACTCTGGTTTGCCAGGGTGTTCTGTTGGTTCATCTCGGCGATACGCGCCGCGAGGTTGCCCAATCCCAAGCCTTCGTTTTCGCGTGCGACCTGCCCCATGAACAAGTTCTTTTGGTTCGCCAGTTCATCTTGAAACGGAATCTGCGCCCGTGCCGATTGGGCCTGAACTTGCTTGTCGGCGATGATCGGTGCAATCGCGCCCATCGTCGCATCGCTACGGCTAACGCCCGGTCGATCGAACATCTTCATCAGATACGGGACGTTCGACGCTTGATCGGCTTGGGCCTGCACCTGATTCACCGCCACGTTCGTCATCCACTCGGGATAGACGCCCTTGGGTTGAATCGAGGTCTGTACGTTCGCGCCGTAACCGCCCATCGGATTCTGCTGCTGCGTGTTCGTCGGCTGCACCGGCTGGTTGCCCGTTGGCTGCGTGCGGTAGGCTGCTGGATTCTGCGCGTACGCCGAGCCTTGGAATCCCGTAAAGCTTTGGTCGGCTTGGGAACTGTTCGGCGGCGTAATGACGCTGGCGTAGTTTGCGTCGAAAATCTGTCGTCCGTTGTGAACGGGCGTGTTGTACGCGACGCGCACGCCGGTCCCCAGCCCGTTGTTGACGGGGGAGTATTTGATCGGCGACTGCGAGTACGGCGTGCCGCTGGCCTGCGTGTTGTAGGCGTTGGTCGCCATGCTCTGTGCGGCTTTCTTGGGGGTGCCGAGAACTGCCATGTTAGCCCACCAATCCCTGCAAGAGGCTCTGGTAATTGTTGGCCTGTGCGTTCTGGCCGTTTGATTGAATCTCGAACAAGCGCGCCAGCAAGTTGGCTTGGCCCAGCGCCGCGTCCGATTGCGCCCGCTGTCGAGCCAGGTCCATCGTCGAGTTCTCGAACGCTGCATTGCGTGCAAAGTCCAAGCCCGCCACGTTCAAGCCTTGCTGCATCGCTTGGCCATACTGGCCGTTGATCGAGTTGAACGCATCAGGCGACACGGGGACGCCCGGCGCTTGATTGAAGCCGAAGCCCCGCATCGCATTGGCGATTTGCGGCATCGGCACGGTCCCTGCGGTAATGCCGCCGCCCGTAGCCGTCCCTGTCGTGCCCGTGGGCGCTCCGGTGTTGCCGATCTGCCCGCTAGGCCAACCCATTGCGCCGCTGCCTGGAGGAGCGCCAGGGGCATCGTAGATGCCGCCCGTTTTCTTGAACGGATTCGGTGCCGCGTAGGACAAGCCCGGTCCCATCGGCTTGGCTGGTCTGCCGATCAGCGCAGCCGTCCCCGCAGCGCCCGATGGATTGTAGATCGTGCCGGTGTTCGCCATCGGCCCGCCGTAGCTGGGATTGAGTCCGGCACCGCGAGGATCGAATTGGGAGTAGCCTGCCATAAAAAGTATCCCGTTTTGTCACCATGACAAAGTTTGTCGCGAAATGTGACAACTGTTGTCGCACTGACAGTCGTTTGTTCCGTAACGTGAATCCACTAAAGAAGTTGCGATCCTGACAACTTTTGTCACGAAGTGTGACAAACTTTGTCGCACTCTCTCCTACTTGGTAAAGAAGCGTCGGAAGTCAACCGGCTTGAGATTCAGGCCCGCGCCGTAATCGGTCTGGATGCTGGTGAGCGGGGCGTTGTTGCCGATCATGTTCGCCAACTGCGAAGCGACCTGCTTGGCCGTGCCGTACTTCATGCCGGCGATGGAACGCTGCGTGTCAGCTTCGTATCGCCGCGCACGTTCATCGGCACGAGGCGCTGCGGTCATGGCCGCAGCAGCCTGCATTTGTCCGTAGGGGCCGCTGGCGTTGTTGAACAAACCCGCGAGGCCGCTGGACGTGTTGGGGCCAGCCATCTGCTGCCCGACGAGCGAACCGAATAGGCTCGGCTTCTCTTGGGTCAAGCGTCCAAACTGTGCTGCCCAGTCGCCGTCACCGACGCCGAACAAGTTCATCAGGCTATTGCCGCCCGTTTGGTTGTTGAGGCGAGCCATCGCCTGCGCTTTGGCGCGGGCTTGGACTTCGGCGAGCTGCGGGTTAGCGGCGGTGCCTGGACCGCCCATGTACGCATCTGCGGACGGCGTGCCTTGCTGCTGGCTCTGTTGGGGTGGCGCAGGCGATCGCCCTTGTGCGATGGCGAGTGATGCCGGATCGGCCGCAGCCAGTGAAGCGGGGTCAACCCACTTGCCGGTGGCGTGATCGAGAACTTGCGTCCATTTTGGATCGCGGCCGGCCGCTCGGGCAGCGTCGGCTTGCTGGGAGTAGCCGGCCAGCTCATTCAAGAGGGCGTTCGATGCGGAGTCAGGGCGTTTCGCCATCCCGTTTAGGTATGGCCCCCAAAAGTCTCCAGAATCAAAATCTTCAACGGACGGCAGCGTGCCGGCGGAATATCCGGGCATCATAATCGACCTCCTTGTCGAACGGCAGCAGTCTCGGTGCTTGGAATTATAGCTAATGCGTGATTGAAATGCGAACCGCTAGCTGCGATCAGCTTACTCTTTGCACGCGAACCACCAGTCGCCCAGCGGGGCGGTTGGCAGACGGCGTGCCGATGGTCAGCGCCCCGGCAAGCGTGTCGTTGGAAACAGTGTGTGTATGAGACGATCCTGCCAGCGATCCCACGCCGTGAACGTGCGACGATTCGTCATCGACGGCAGTCACTCCGAACGATAGACCTGCGACGGTGGCGACTACGGTTACGGGAGACGAGCCTGTCGAGTCCACCGATGCCGACGTAAGCTCTACGGTGTGATTGTGGGTCGTGGCCGCCGTGCTGCCGGTGATTGTGACGCCCGTGCTGCTGGTCGTTGTCGTGCCGCCGTTGCCCGTGATCGCTGCCGTGAACGTGCCCGCGACCGCGTTGCCAATGTCGTCGTCGTAGGGCGGAACGCCCGTCCAGCCGACCAGATAGCTATTATCGCCTGCGATGTTGTTTGTATCGTTGTTGCCGTCAGCAATCCACCAGCCGCGTTTGCCCGTTGCATAGGTCGTCGGGTCTTCGCCCAGGCCGATGTCTCGAATCTCGCCAATCTTGCCGTCGTAGACTTCGCTGGTACAGTAGGCGCGGCCGTCCGCTGCCAACTGGTACATGATGATGTCGTCCGTCCGCACGTTCGGATCGCGGGTCGATGTTCGCGGCAGATAAATCCGCACCGTCCGCAATGGCTGCGCTGCCGTGCCCGCTGCACCCGTGGCAATCGTCGCATCGACGTAAGACTCCCACGCCCCCGATCCACTGGCAACCCAGTCGCCCGATGCTTTGCCGAAGCCAAACCCACCAACCACCGGACCGATGAACTTCGTCGGTCCACGCACCCGCAGCGCCCAGCCGTTACCCATTTCTCCGTTGGCGTCGGGCAGCGTGTATTGATCGGCCGGCGCAATGGGATAGTTGGCGAGATCAAGCACCGCGTCACTTGCGCCAGCATCGCGGCTGCCCAAGAGATTGAGTTGTCCATTGTGCAACAGACTCGCTTGGCAATTGCCGAGCATGTACAGCAGCGTCTCTTTGAGCTGTTCGAGCGACTGCGCTTCCGACAATCCGCCGACTTGTTGGGTGAACATGCTACTTCACCCCCTGTACTTCGATGTCGTAGACGACGATCTGGTCCGCCGTCTGCACGCCGTTCAACTGCCAGCCCACGAACCGATTGTGGCGTTCGTGCGGCTGTAATCGTCCTTCGCCAAGCGAACACCATTGCGTACCAGGATCGTCGCCCTTGTCGCTACGGGAACGCTTGACGTCGAGCGCCGTGTCGGGATCGCCCGGCGTCGTGGTGATGCCGTTGCCCTGCGTCACGCCAATCGCGTTGTTCGAGGCCGTCGTGTTGTGGTCGTTAAATACACGGACGTTCAGCGTGGCGGCGTTCGTGGTCGGGCGATAGACGATCCGCATTCCACGGTTGATCGCTCCTTCGGCTTTCTCCACGTCAGCCGAATCGGGGTACGAGAGCAAACCAGTCTTGAGCGTGTAGGGAATCCCGCCGATCGCAAACACATCGCCGGCCGCCACGGAGTTGTCCAGTGCGGGATTGAATGTGATCGTCGAACCATTATTGGCCGTGATGCGGCGTGCCAGCCCTTGATTCGCGCCCGTAATGAACGCAATCGAAGCGTTGATCGTTGAACCGAGGCTCGTGCCAGTTGCTGTCGATGTCGTGCCACCGGTGGCCGTATAGGTTGCCGAAGATGCGACTCCATCTGCCGTGCCTCCGCTGACAAAGATTTGTTCGTTCTGAGCGCCGAACACCAACCGCGACCGTCCCGAGATCGGCACGACGCAGCCACCACCGAGTTGATGCGCATACGATTCCGTCCACCAGCCTTTGTATCGCAAGTGATAGCAAATCGCGTGCTGCGGGCGATTACCCGCTTCCGAATTGGTATAGGCCACGAACCAGCGAATCGTTTCTTCTTCGGGGTGAACGACACTCCAAAACCACGTCGCCTTCGACCAATCGACTTCGCCCTCGCGGAACACATCTTGAATGGCCGGTGACAACGGTTCCCAGCCGGAACTCGTGTCGTAGCGCCACACGCCATCCTTATCCAATGCGTAGAGCGAACCTTCGTATTGCTGCCAGCAGCGTTGGTTCACGCAACCCCGCGAGGCCACCAGTCGCACGTCGGCTTGAATCTGCGGCTGACGAGCAAAGGTGACTTTGTACAAGTGCCGCGTCTGGTAGACGTATAGCGCCGCACCGTAAGGGGCGAGCGCCGTGTTCTTGTCGGCGTCCGCCGTATTGTCCTGGATGATGACGTTGTTCGTGGGCGGAACCGACTCTGGCTCATCGGGTTCCGAAAAATAAATCTTCGCCAGTTCGCTGGGATGCGGGATGATGCAACTGGCTTGTGACGTACTGCTGCTGGCCGCACGTTCGATCGTCATGCTCGTAGCACTCGCTACCGCGACGATCTTGTGTAGTCTCGATTCCGATGCCGCCGCCAGATAGCGTCCTACGAAGTCGGAGTTGAGCGCCGAGCTAGTGACCGTTTGCGAAGCATTCGTCGTTGCTGCGCCCAGCACTTCCCGCGCGACGCCGTACACCGCTCGATCCTGAAAGAACTGGACCGAACTCATATGCTTGGGGGGCGGCACCTGTCGACGGGCGTTGAGCGAACCATCGGGATTCAGGATCGGCAGCGCCGGTTGCGCCGCTAACTCCGTGTCGCTCGCGTCCTCGCTGCCCAGCCCCGTGAGTGCCCACGTGCCACCCGTGCCGTCAGCGCTATAAGCGATGTCCGTCTTGACCGTTGTCGCCGTCAACGCCGTGACCGTATGCGTCGTGTTGTAGCCTGCGACCGAGTGCCCGGCGACGAGGAACTTTGCTCCCACGCCGAG
>ERZ869929.869-NODE-869-length-13253-cov-5.284058_pt1 | contig 13253 bp, 24 predicted proteins | sample MGYA00579312_ERZ869929 | MGnify/ENA primary metagenome ERZ869929 (study PRJEB32216, sample SAMN09231818) | wastewater metagenome | place: USA: Maryland | collected 2016-08-09 | study: EMG produced TPA metagenomics assembly of the PRJNA472060 data set (Reclaimed... | reverse complement strand
ACCAAACTAACGAATACTGAACGTTAACGGGTAGTTACTAAGTCTGACCTCGCAGGGGAAGGCAAGGTAGCAATGTAAAAGTTGAACCGATGAGGGGAGACTTGAAGCATGGTTGAGTAGCCCGCAAGGCAAAAGACATGAGGTGTGTTGTATTCTGTATCTAACAAGATATGGAGCAACTGGAGCAGCACATCTTGGTAGGTTAAACAGATTGTAGGTTCGATTCCTACCTCCCCCAACATTTGCGGGGGAGTGGCGAAATGGTAGACGCACTTGTGTTCAAAACAAGCAAAACTCTAAAAAGCGAAAGACTGCTCCGGCATCATGTGAAAGGTGCTTAATACCACACCGCAAGGAATGTGGTTCATGGAAGCTCGCAAGGCGGAAGTGATTGATTGGATTGAAGACGTAGAAGGTTAGCGCCTTCGAACAGCTCGCAAGGCTGACGGAAGATTGATGGTCGAATAGCATGATGTGACGAGTCAAACGCCAGACTCTCAAAAAGGCAGCACTGAGTGATACTAGATGACCAGCGATGGCTCTAGTGGATAACGGATTAACAGTCCTCGCAAGGGATTTGGTACGGTCCAAAGGCACTCATTACAAGGGGGTAATCTCACCCTAGTTTAAGACTTATTAGATGAACACACTCTATAAGACTTACGGCCTTCGGGTACGCTTGAGTGTGTTCTTCTAATAAGTTTTTGCCTCTGTAGCTCAGTTGGTAGAGCACCTGATTGAAGATCAGGGTGTCGGCGGTTCGAGCCCGTCTGGAGGCACCATAGTTTGTGCAAATAGATGTTAAGCCTTACTAGTAGGTGAAGCATCTATCGGTCGCCAAGGGGTCCGAAGGTATGGCCAGGGTTCGCAGACGCGAAAGGTAGCCTAACCATGTAATATGCCAGTAATGATCTGCTGGATGAGTTACATGACCGAGCACAATTCATTATGCGGGTATGGTGGAATTGGCAGACACACTAGTTTTAGGTACTAGCGCTTCGGCGTGGGGGTTCAAGTCCCTCTACCCGTACCAGTTTTAATGCCCAGTTAGCTCAGTTGGTAGAGCATCTCGTTTACACCGAGAATGTCGGCGGTTCGAGCCCGTCACTGGGTACCAAGTTTAAGTTTTCGGGACTAAGTCCTGCGGCACAATGACCGTTCAGGATAAGTCTATGATCGATGGTGTTGCCAGATGCCATCGTAGACAAAGAGTAAAGGGCTGGCACTCTTGCTGTGCTTAGTACCGAAAACTTAAAGTTTTATTCCTTACGGTCGGCGGTTCAATCCCGTCATCCGGTACAAACTAGTAAAGAATCAACAATGAGTAGCATTCAACAGTTAGCTAATAGACTTAAAGATATTTTAGGAAATCCTGAATTGATTAAGCGTCTTGCTGAACAAGATGCAATTGACGGCAGTATATCCACTAACTTAGATAGACTTGACGAGTTAACTGAACAGCTAGTCGATACTTATAAAAAATGACTTTACCAGATTGGTGGTTAGATAAAGTTTTAATGCCCTCGTAGCTCAACTGGATAGAGTACTCGGCTACGAACCGAGAGGTTGCAGGCTCGAATCCTGCCGAGGGTACCAACACGATGGAGTATGTTATGGATCTTAAAACTCAACTTCACACATCAGACTTCCTCTCAGATGAGGATCGAGGTCCTGGTGAATCTTCAATGAATGCTAATATTTACGTTGAATTCCAGGGTGTGATGCCCGGTGAAAAGGAAAAGATCCGTATGGTTCTTGATACTTTTTACAAGGATCTTCGTGTGGCACTGAAAAAAATCGGTTGACATTAATCGATATATAGATTAGACTAACAAAATATAAAGAGTTTCATTGCTCATCTGTTATAAATAAGTTGTAGGTTGGAGAAACTTATGACTAAAAATGAAAAGATAAGTAAGACATTAAAAGAACGTTTTGCTAAACAGCAACACCATGCAAAAGGTGCTTCGTTTAGAAAGCGAACCGAAGAAGAAAAAGAACACTTAAGATTAAAGTCTATAGAAGCAGCAGATCGTCGAGGTAGAGTAAGTGATAAACATAAACGGGCTAGAAATAAAGCTAATGTTTATGCATATCGTGCCAGACTGAGGAATGCTATTCCGGAAGATGCTGATCTTAAGTTAATAAGAATAATATACGAAAATTGTCCAGATGGATATCATGTAGATCATATTAAAGCTTTAGCGGCCGGTGGTTTACATCATCAAGACAATCTACAATATTTGCAAATTTCTGAGAATTGTCGCAAAGGTAAGTCTGATAAGTACAATGAATCTTTAGCGATTTCTTGGAAAGAATTTTGTTCCTGCGTGGTGGAATGGTAAACACACCTGACTGTTAATCAGACGCGAAAGCTTGTAGGTTCGAGTCCTACCGCAGGAGCCAGTTTCATGCTATAGTAGATGCATATGCTATAGTGAGAGAAAACACCGACGGCGTGTGGGCATCCGCGTCTAATATAGATGAAGTGCTAGCATGCTAGAAACAATAGTCTATGGTGGGTTAAGAGTCCCAATTGGTGCCCAGGAATTTGGTGGCGGGATAGGCCACTAGACCTCGGTACGTCTTTAAATTGCCGATTAGTTTCAAATATCGTGGCCGACGGGCCACGTAAGAAGTGTGACAGAATAAGGTCCTCGCCAGTGGACCTAATGTAGACTCGGGGAGTGGTCCTCCTGCTCAACCAGCTAACGAGTCGTTGACCGAGAATTACGATAGGTAATTGGCTGGGTCTTGGAGGTATAGCCAAATCCTCCCACTTCGCTTTCGAAAGGTATGCAAATGGATAACAAAAAGGTTGTAGCGAGCGCAACTGGTGTTGCGGTTTTAGGTATCCTATCATACCTTGGATATCGTGTTCTCAAAGAACTGAGTGAGTTCCATGTCGATTTCAAAGGCGAAAACATCGACGACGACTATCACTATCGACCACGACAAAAATAAGCCTTTCATTTTATTGAAAAACAAAATGCACTTGGATTCGTTCTGAGTGCATTTTTTTATGTACATTATTATGAAAATGAACTATACTAAGAATATAAGGAATGGAAGGAAACGACATGATCAAGGTTTACCAGATTCAGCTGACCGACGCCGAAATGGATGCTTTCAACCGCGGTGAACAGACCGAAAAGACGAAGGCTTATCTTTCGCGTATGTTCGACGGTCAATTTAAGCCTGAGATCTTCCAGTTCTACACTCACGTTGCCAACGTTCATACCAATGATATGGACACCGCTTACCGTGAAATGAATCTCTGGGAAGATGTTAACATGGTCGAGACCTTCACCGATCGTAACTGCTCTTCGATGTCGGTTGGTGATATCCTCGAGCTTGAAGATGGTAGCTTCCATCGAGTTTCTTCGTTCGGCTTCACGCATCTCTGGGGATAATTCGATTATGGAAAAAACCCTTGAAACTACTAAAACCGATTTTCTTGAAATTCTCAAGTGGATCGGTACCGCGTGTGTTATTGTAGCAGCTACATGTAGAGCCTTTGAGTTCCATATGGCAGACCTTCTGATCTCCATTCTTGGAGCAGGACTCTGGGGATACGCTGCTATTGTCATGAAGGACAAGCCGCTGTTCGTTGTAAACGTTTTTGTTGTTAGCATTCTTCTTGTAGGAGTTATTTTATGAAGATTGATCCTGTTGCTTTTCGTCGTATGGAGAATGTTCTTAATGCTCGAGATCGAGCTCAGAATCCTGAGTTTAAGGCTCTCTGGAACAAGATCTTTGACAAGCTTTTGATGGATGCTATCTAATGCAAGAGTATTTCAAATACAAAGAGACTCTGATCAACAGGTACGAATGGGCCGGTGGACTTACTGTAGAAAATAGTAAGGAAACTCGTAAAGCTCAGAGCACTCGTCGTAGCGAAGTCAAGAAAGGCTACGCGCGCGTTATTGATGAGTCAGAATGGACGTAACACGTTATCGTCCATATGGATGAATATATAAATAGTTTCGTATGAACTACGACGCTATTTTTAAATTGATCGCTGATGTCGGGTTCCCCATCGCAGCTGCATTGCTCGGTGGGGTTTTCGTTTATTTTGTTATCAATTATATTCTAGAAAGCGTTGTGAAGGCCATTAAGGGTATGCAAGGTATCATCATGGGTCTCGACAATCGTGTGAAGACCATGAATCATGATATCATTCGTGTGGATGCTGTGGTGAGTTCTGCTCTTGGACTAAGACCAGATCTCGATCGTATCGCTCGAGCCGACGGTAAGAATGATGCGAGACGAGACTAATGGACTTAAATGCGATTGCTGAACTTGTAAAACAGTATGGGTTTCCTATTGTAGCGTCAGTAGGTATGGGATACTTTGTATTCTTTATCTACAAGTTCGTTACGGATAAATTAATGCCATTGATATCAGAAACTAACGTTATTCTGATTGCTCTGATCGATCGTATACGTATGTTAGATAACGACCTAATCAGACTTCAGCAGAAGGTGAGTGTTGTATTGCAGATTAAGGAGGATCACAATGACTTTAAACCTAAAGATTGAGATCCTCAAAGTCTTCTTGATTGAGTTTAATGTTTCTTCTGACAAGGAGTTGAAATTTAAGAAGGACGAACCAAATGAAGAAGCTGCTGATACTCAGCTTGCTGATGGTAAGCCAGCCAGCCCTAGCAAGTGAACTAGTATTTCAATTTAAGAATCCTTCTTTCAGTGGCAATGGAGCCGGAGCTCAATGGTTAACTATTGAAAACCAAGAGTTTACTAGAAAGAAGGCAATTGAAGATAAGATCGAGGCAGAACTCAAGGCTCAGGCTCTTGAGGAAAAGAACTCGATTCTGAATCGATTCATGAACAACCTCCAGTCGCGTATCTATTCACAGCTAGCACAGCAGCTAACCAACAACCTTTTCGGTTCAATGGGTGGTCAGTCTGGTGTGTTTACGCTTGAAGGTAATACCATTAAGTACGAGAAGACTGATACTGAGATCAAACTCGTAATCACTGATGATGCAGGTAACGTAACAGAGATCATTATCCCTACGACTGGATTTAAGTGGTGAACTGGAAAGTTTTGTTATTGCCATTTTTTCTGAGTGGGTGTATGTCTACCGGCCATGGAGTACTTCAACTCCAGGATAATCCGGTTCTTGTAAATTCACAGGTGAGAGAATTACAAGATCTTCCACCTCCTGAGAGACAGGCAGTCGTTGCAGTTTATGATTTTCCAGATCTGACTGGACAAAGAAGAGATAAAGATGGTGTTGCCAGCATCTCAACAGCTGTGACGCAGGGCGGTACCGCTCTTCTCATCTCGGCATTGAAAGAAGCTGGTAATGGTACATGGTTCAGAGTTGTTGAACGCAATCGTGTAGACGATCTTGCAAAGGAGCGTCAGATCGTTCGACAGACTCGTGAAGAGTATCTTGGAGAAGGCGCAAACAAACTTGAACCAATGTTGTTTGCGGGCCTTATTATCCAAGGCGGTATCATCGGATATGATTCGAATATTCAAACAGGTGGAGCAGGAGCTCGCTATCTTGGTATTGGTGGTACAACAGTTTATCGCAAAGACCAAGTTGTGGTGGCGTTACGTGGTGTTAACACCAACACAGGCGAGATTATTTTAAACGTACAGGTTTCAAAGACCGTTCTGTCGGTCGGGAAAGATCTGTCAGTATTTAAGTTTGTAGATGTCGGCACACAGCTTGTAGAAGCTGAAGCCGGTATGACTGAGAATGAAGCTAACACCATGGCGGTCAAGATGGCCATCGAAGAAGCGGTAATACAATTAATTAAACAAGGTATCGAGAAGGGATACTTTCAATACAAGGAAGAAGCACAATGAAAAAGTACTCACTACTTTTCATTATGTCTTTGATGACGAGTTCGTTAGCTTATGCTCAGTCAACGACTAACTCGATTTTTATCGACCAGGTAGGTAATAGTAGCACTATTACTATTACTCAGAAGGGTCAAAGCAACAGAATTGGATCTGAGCAAGACCGTGTTGTGATCGAAGGTAACAACCAGACAATCACGTCGACACAAGAAGGTAACGGTAACGTGATTCAAGGTTCGATCGTACAGGCCGATAACCTTGACATAGATTCAACCGTAACCGGCGACAACAACACTGTCACATATGATATGGGCGATGCAGGAAGCGTTTCTGGTTCAACCAAGACTCTTGCAGTCACAGGTGATTCGAACAACCTGACATTCAACCAAGGCACGGCAGCTTCGGCTACAAATGCTACACAGAACATTACGTTCACTGGTGATACCAACACCTATACGTCGACAATCAACACCGATGACGTTGTGAACGATATGACTGTGGCTGGAGATAGCAATACTATTGCGATGACTCAGAACGGCACAGCCGGCAAGAATGTTGAAATGGTACTTACCGGTAGCACAAACAATGTGACCGTAAACCAGAAGAGTACGACGAATGTTGACACGATTAAGGTTAATAGCACAAGCAACGGTAGCACTCTTGTTATTAATCAGTGCAACGCCGGCGGCCCTTGCTAATATTGGTAACGTAACTCAAGCTCGTGGTACGAGTGAGGTCGTGAAAAGAACTTCAAAGGTTCCTACACGACCTCAGTTACCTATTGCCAAAATGGATAGAGTTCAGACTGGAAACGGTAGAGTCGAGATCAAATTCATCGACGACTCTACCGTTCGAGTGACAGAGCACTCAAAACTTGTAATCGATGATTTCGTTTATAGTGGCAGGCCATCCACTTCAAGAATGGCTCTTAGGTTCGCATCAGGAACCGCACGCTTCACCACTGGTAAGTCAGGAGCGATCAACAAAAACAATATCAACTTACGTACTCCGACAGCGACAATCGCTGTTCGTGGAACTGACTTTGCCACAACCGTCGATGACTTCGGTAAGAGTCTTGTAATCCTATTACCAGAAGAGGACGGATCGGTTGGCGAGATTACAGTTTCAAACGCGGCTGGAATGGTAGTTTTAACACGAGCATTTCAGGCAACTATCGTATCCACTGCAGACAGTAGACCATCACAGCCCGTAATACTCAACCTCACACTCGATATGATTGACAACATGCTGATCGTATCACCTGCCGATGAGATATTATCTGATGAAGATATACAAGACAGCCGCTCAAACATACTTGACCTGTCTGAATTAGATGTAGACTTCTTAGCCAAAGACGATCTCAACGAAGATCAACTCGCAAGTTCAGATCTTGATATCAATTCAATTGATGCTGACTTCCTTGGTGAAGACTTTCTTGATGATGGTCTTGGAACCGAGAACTGTACTACACGAGAAGGAACTAAGTTGTGTGGTACAACATTTGGTCTAGACAGCGTTACACAGATCACTTCTATTTTAGCTGGCGATTCGATTCGTCTTGTCAGATCTCTCGGAACAACAGTTGACGTCAGATTCAAAAAAGATGAAAACAAAACTCTATATATAGATAGTAACGGAAAAGCATTCCTAATCGAGATTAACGATCCTGCCGGAGGAACTATTATCAATGTCAAGCAAGGCGATTAAATTTCTTCTTTCACCATGGTTAGCTCTGCTGACATTTGCGGTTTTACTGTCAGTTAAATTTGCTGATCCGTTTTTAGTTGAATCAACTCGACTTAAGTTTTACGACTACTTGATGTTAGACACTCCTGTTCAGTCAGAACAGATTGTTGTGGCAAACATTGGTGAAAAAGCGATTGAGAAATATGGCCAATGGCCGTTCAGTCGAGAAATCCATGGCCAAATTATAAGAGACCTGTATGGCAATGGAGCCGGTATTGTCGGCACCACGGTCATGTTTACGGAAGGTGATAGGTTTCAGGGTGATTCAGCGCTCGCAGCAACTCTGAGTGAGTATCCTGTTGTTCTTTCTCAGACTGTACTCCAGGATTGCGGTCGACCATCCAATCCCGATGTTCGTCGGACAGGTGTGGCTGTAATTGGTGACGGGCAGCCAACTGACTTTCTTCCAACTTATCCATGCGTTCTAGCACCTGTAGCATCTCTTCAACAGCCTGCTGCTGGCGTTGGAGTAACGTCAACTCTGCCTGAAGCCGACGGAGTTGTTCGCAGAGTCCCACTTCTTGCTCAATCAAAGGATGAACTTTATCCCGCGTTTGCTTTAGAAATGCTAAGAGTTGCTGCCGGAGACCCTTCTTATCAGGCGAAGATAAATCAGACTGGTGTTGAAGCATTACGTATTCCTCAGTTTAATACAATTAAGACGGACGAGTATGGACGGGTTTTTGTAAATCCAAACTATAAGTTTTCTTCTCTAGAAATTGGCGAACCAATTCCTGATCTGACTGGTAAGATAGTGATTGTAGGCGTAACTGCCGCAGGAATCGTGAACCCTGTTGCGACTCCAGCCGGTGGGCAATTGCCTCATGAGATTCAGGCAAGTCTTCTTGAAACTCTGATAAATGGAGACTCAGTTGCAATTCCGAACTGGACGAGTCTTCTCGATCTTGCATCATTCGTCATCCTTGCCATTTCACTGATTGCAGTATCGCGACTACGTTACTCATTTGTATATATTGCAATTCTACTTGGCGCCTATGCATACCTTCCAGTATACTTATTTGCAACTCAGAACATCTTATTCGATGTTACCTTTAACATTCTGGCCATTGCCATTATATACATGCATGTGTATACTGTCAACTACTTAAATGAATATTTGCAAAAAATGCAGATTAAAAAGCAGTTCGGTACTTATCTATCGCCTGCTATGGTTGAGAAACTACAGAAGAATCCAGAACTTCTTGCACTCGGTGGCGAGTCAAGAGAGTTGTCGATCATGTTTACCGACGTACGTGGCTTCACTACCATCTCTGAGCACTACGGTGAAGACGTTCAAGGGTTGACAAAAATTATGAATCGTTATATGACTGCTATGACCAAGCGCATCATCGACAACGAAGGCACATTGGATAAGTATATTGGTGATGCTCAGATGGCCTTCTGGAATGCTCCACTCGACGATCCAGATCATGCTAAGAACGCAGTACGTACGGCAATGGATATGCTCAAAGACTTGGAGACGTTTAATGCAGAAATTGAAAAAGAAGGAATCCCGGCTTTTGGTATGGGTCTTGGTATTAACACTGCCACTGCGGTTGTTGGCAATATGGGCTCTGACCAGCGTTTTGATTATACTTGCTTGGGTGACGGGGTTAATCTGGCTGCTCGTCTCGAAGGTCAGTCCAAGCCTTATGGCGTCAAACTCGTCGTCGGCCCACAAACGGCCGAACTGGTTAGGGATGTATACCAAGTCGTAGAACTCGATCTGATCGCTGTGAAGGGCAAGACCGAACCAGCAAGGATCTTCACGGTTGTACCAGAGTTCAATACACTCGACGAAGAACAGCACTTGAAGTTCCTGGATCTCTATCGCAAGGGCAAATGGGATATGGCAACTCAGTTGGCTCAGGATCTCAAGCAGGGCTGGAACGGTGAGCTGGTTGCCTACTACGATATGATGATCGAGCGCTGCGCTGATATGAAGAAGGCCAACGTCAAAAACTTCGACGGAATTTATCGCGCCACGTCAAAATAACGCATTTTTCCTATGTACATTTTATCAACTATATGATAGAGTGTACATAATGGAAAGGAACGTTATGCAACTCAACATTGTTGGTTTCACCAAAAAGCAAAAGGCCGAGCTCGCCGAAGCTGCAAGCTTCTTTGCAAATATCCTTATGGACCCTCGCACGGTCCGCAATCTCACGATTGATATCGAGCACACTCCAAAAAACGAATCGCAAGGCGAGTGCGTTGACGAGGATGGTGTTCGTAACCCACGATATTTCACTATTAACATTCGCAGTGCCAAAGACGACGATGATATCATCCAGACTCTGGCTCACGAAATGGTTCATGTCAAGCAACATGCTAAGAATGAACTAAAGACCGGTGTGGTAGTTGCCACACGCGGCGGTCTGAAGATCAGCTCTAAGTGGATGGGTAAGATCTGGAAACCGAAAGGCAAAGAAGACCATTACTACGATTCACCTTGGGAGGTCGAAGCATATGGTCGTGAAGTTGGTTTGTATCAGCGTTGGCTGACACGACACGAAAAGTAAGAATGTTATCCCTTTAATTGGAGTTTATAAAATGAAGTACGTTCAAAAAGCGTTTGATATTGTGTTTAGCCTCGAAATGTTTTTGGTTTTGTGTGGAGTTGTTTTCGTATCTAGTCTTCTTATTATGGGCAATAGTCATAATGAAGCTGCTAAACAAACTCGCCAGATGACAGAAGCATGCTACAAGCGTGGTATGGTTCTTGTTGATACTGACGCTGGGCGGCGTTGTGTTGATCCTCGTAATCTTGTAAAGGCTAATTAATATGTTTTGGTTGGTAGTATATCTGTTCACGCCAGAAGGCGATTTTCTTGCAAAGGATGTTTATGAAACTGCGAATGTAGAGCAGTGCGCAGAGTTTGCAGGTAACGTTACAAGAACTGTTATCAATAGTGGAATACAGGCACAGTTCTATTGCCTCAACGACGATCAGTATCGGCAGTCAATTGGAGCAGATCAGTGAAATACTGGCTTATCATTTTTTTTCTTACTCCCGATGGTGAGTTTGTAGGCAAAAAAGAAACACAGTATGAAAATGAAGCTGTATGCCGGCTGGCTATGAGCAAAGTTCCGCCAAAAGAAAAGTATGTCAATCGGCCAATCTGCGTATCTGACGATCATTATTCTGGCCGCAAACAAGATCCTGGAGTAGATTATGACTGAACGTTTAGGTATTGTAGCCAGTTGCTTTGATCTGTTTCATACAGGCCACATTCTGATGCTGGCTGAAGCGAAAAGGAACTGTGATCGCTTGGTTGTGGCTCTTCAATCAGACCCGACAATTGATCGCCCGGAAAAGAACAAGCCTATTCAAAGTTTATTTGAACGCTTTGTTCAACTTGCTGCGTGTAAATATGTCGATGGCATCATTGCGTATGACACCGAAGAGGATCTATACAACCTGCTATCAGCAGACAAATGGGATGTACGTTTCCTCGGTGAAGACTATGTTGGTAGGACCGACTTTACGGGCTATGATCTGAACATTCCCATTCATTACTGCTCGCGTAAGCACAACTATAGTTCATCAGGTCTTCGTGAGCGCATTGCAGGAGCAAAGAAAAAGTGAGCAAATGGAGTATGCGGTTCATGGAGCTCGCTGAGCACGTTGCTCAGTGGTCGAAAGATCCATCAACAAAAGTTGGCTGTGTAATCGTAGATCAACAGAATCGTGTAGTGTCTCTTGGCTTCAATGGGTTTCCGCGTGGAGTTCGAGATCACGACCTGAGATACATGGACAAAGAAACCAAGTATCTTTTTGTGGCGCACGCAGAACGTAATGCTCTGGATAATGCGCCACTCTCGGTTGAGGGCTGTACTCTTTATAGTCCTTTGCTTCCTTGTAATGAGTGTGCTAAGAGCATCATTCAAAAAGGAATCAAAAAGGTAGTTTCCTACGAGCCGGATGAAGAACGTCCGTATCTGCATTGGGAAGTTACAAAAAAGATGTTTCATGAAGCTGGCGTTCAGCTTTATCTGATAAATAAACCCGATCGTGCCTAATGGACGATCAAACTTAACCTCGCTTAATAAGGAGAAACCACATGAAAACAATTATTACTGCTCTAGTAGCCTCTACTCTCATCGCAACTCCAGCTCTAGCTTCTTCATGGAAGACTGATCTCTTCTCTCGCCTTGACACCGATAAAAGCGGTGAACTTTCTGCGAAAGAACTTAAGAATACTGGATGCAAGCTGAATGTAAAGCTTTTCAAGTATGCTGATGAAGACAATAGCGCAGGACTAACGAAAGCTGAATTTTTCAACAATCGTTCTCTGTTCAAGCGCTGCAAGTAAGGGGACACTGCACTATGTGGAATCACAACCACTCTTTTAAGGACCTTGATCGTTTCTTCGTTGGATTCGATAAGGTTGCCGAGAAGATGGCAGCTGTAGCCGATCAGGCTCAGACTCTTGCCGCAAAATATCCTCCATACAATCTGAAGAAGATTGATGAGAACAAGTACACGATCGAACTCGCCGTTGCTGGCTTTGCCAAGCAGGATCTTGAGATCGAGATCGTGGACGATAAGCTAATCATCAAGGGCAATACACAGTCCGGAGAACCTGCTGAGCAGGATTCGAAGGGCGAGTGGACATGGCCTCTGATGCTTCACCAAGGGCTCGCAATGCGCCCATTCACACGCACCTTCACTCTCTCGGATAACGTAGAGATTCGTGGTGCTACTCTACTGAACGGTATTCTGAAGATTGTTCTGGAAGCTATTATTCCAGAGCACAAGAAGTCGAAGAAGGTAGATATTGCTGATGAAGAGACATATACCTCTTCGGCTCCGTCAACTGCAGAGTACCTTGCAGAACGTACGGGCAAGTAAAAAAGAAGGGGGAGGTTTTTGGCCTCCCCCTTTTCATCTTATGCCCAAGCGGCGAACTGCTTGGTTTTCTTTAGTCGATCATCAAGACCGTGTGTTCCACCATTCACTCGCTTTGTAATCTGAGTGATCACGGCGTCAGTTACACCCTTGTCTGCAATCGCAAACAGATTGTTCTTACGGAAGAACCAAAGAGCTGATTCAAACGCAAGCTCAGTTGCAACGATGTCTGGATTTGTTAGAACATCAGGACGACCGATGTCTTGTGAGAACTGTGTATAGTTCGACTTGCCTGTTAGCTGGATTGGACCACGGCCACGGAACTTCCAACCATCGCCTGACGATTCTGGTCCATTGCCCATACGGTTTGCATAAACCTTGTTGGCAATCTTTTCTGGCTTACGAGCATATCCTGCGGTCGATGCGATTGTTGGGAAGTACTTCTTGAAGATTCCAGTTAGACCCCTGTCGCTGTAGTTCAGGTTCTCTGAGAATACCTTAAAGCTACCAGACTCGTGAGCGCACTGGCCGAAGAAGTGAGCTGCTTGGTTGTTCGTCAGCTTGAAGTAGTCTCTTGCTGCGCGATAAGTTCCTGGTCCCCACTTACCATCAGCAGCAACGCCGCACTTGGTCTGAAGAGCAGCCATTGGTCCGAGACCGGCCACATTTCCAGCTGGTTTTGCTGGCTTCGGCGCAGTGACAGAGTCTGTGATCTGTGACTGAACAACTGGAGCTCCAGCTGCACGTGTTGTTGAAGGATCGAAGTCTTTCACTGTAGTGTATACAGTACCGCCAGCCTTCGACTTCGAAGCGATCA
>ERZ869929.866-NODE-866-length-13311-cov-5.245549_pt1 | contig 13311 bp, 17 predicted proteins | sample MGYA00579312_ERZ869929 | MGnify/ENA primary metagenome ERZ869929 (study PRJEB32216, sample SAMN09231818) | wastewater metagenome | place: USA: Maryland | collected 2016-08-09 | study: EMG produced TPA metagenomics assembly of the PRJNA472060 data set (Reclaimed... | reverse complement strand
GGTATGGCTAAGAAAATCGTAGACTTAAGTGGCGAAGGTCAAAGCATTACATTCGACTTTAGTTGCTCTACTTCCAGTCCCGGTTCGGGTGCAGCGATGGAAATCCTTGGATATAATGTACACTGTCTTCCATCTGGAGATGTGTACTCAACAGTGCAGGTGTCAAACTAATGGGAACTAAAAAGGTAAAAAACGAAACAGAGATTCCCGAGGCCTCCCCAGAAGAACGGGAGCAGATGGCTATTATGAACGCCATTATTGAGGCCGAGATGCAAAAGAACTACGATATCGAAGAAAATCGTACTTTTGTATTCAACCGCCAAGCCGAGATCGACCAAATCAATAAAGAGATTGATGAGCTACGGCAGCAACTTCCCACGAACCCTGGGCAGATCCAGGGTCAAATCAATCAACGTACTAGGATGATTGATGAACTTAAAAAGGAAGGTGGGTCTGAGCGAGTAGACGTCTCCTATATTGAAAAACCTGAAGTACGTGAACGTAGACTCCGCCAAGAGGCCGCCCTGGATAAAGTTAATATGGGATTCTATGCTGCGGCTGAAAAACTTACAAAGGGGGATTTCTCTGTTACACCGCAGCAACGTCAGCAAATTGATGCCCTGATTGGTGATAACTTTCAAAATGTTATTGATGAGTTAACCATTCAGTTTGACTCCGCTGAGGATAAAGTTAACGCCGCTTTAGACCGACTAGTGGAGTCTGGTAAAACTGATATAGCCAATTCGGCTATTCAACAGCGCACAGCCCTACGTCAAGAGGCCGAACTCTTGGGCCGTAGCTTCAGCGATACGGATTTTCAAGGGAGACAGCAGGAGTTTGAGCAGGGCTCTATTGAAGCCCTATACCGTGCGGCTGCGGCACAGGGCGCGGGTCAGATTGCAAATCTGGGAACCCAACGCGCCTTGGCTATTGGTGGGGTTAAAGAGAATGAAGGTTTGGCTAGGTTTAACCTCCTACAACAAGCCGCGCAACCTTTGGCAGGCTTCGGAGCTGGAACTCAATTTGCCCAGCTCCAGGGCGCTTTAAATGCTCAGGGCTTGCAAAATAACCTGGCCCTTGGTGGATTGGCTGGACAAGCGGCCAATATTTATAATAATGCAAGAATTGCACAACCCACTACAACCCAAAGCAGGCAGGTTGGGGCTTTAGATATCCTTGGGGGCTTAATAGGTGCGGGGGCTGCCGGGGCTGGCGCTTTCTTTGCAGGAAGGAAATAAGTATGGCTGAAGGTATGGAAATTGCCCTCCAGGGCTTAGACATCCTCCGTAAAGGCTTGGAGTCCCGCGCTAATCGTAGGGCGGCTAAAGAGGAGAAATCTGCTGAATTGCAAAAGGTTCAGGAGAAAGTTAAAGCTGTTGCTGATCTAGTTCGTGGGGGTGGCCTTCCCTTTGTTGCGGAAGAAGATCGAGAGCCATTTGCCAAAGCAGTAGAAGCTTTCGGGGAAAGCTCATTTTCTAAAGTTTTAGCGATTGGTTTAGGAGATAAAATACCAGTTTCGGCACAAGAAATGTTTATGCAAGGTTTTTATAAAAACTACCTTGGTAAAAAGTCTGGAGATCAAGACGCACAGGCGGCAGGCACACAACTAATGACAGACGCACTTGAAGCTACAACAGCCTTTACATCCGCACAGACCCGAGGCAGGGAGCTTGGCAAAATCTCGCTTGGTGGTGCTATTTCTAAATCGGGTGCGTCGAAGGGGGTAAGTTCTGAGCTAGTCCCGCAAGTAATTACGGGGCCTGACGGAAATCCGGTAACAATCCAAGTAGATAAAAGAATCCTGCAACAGGTTGATCGGGATTTGAGAAAGATGGACAAGTCTACGAAAGAGTCCTTGGCAAATAAAGCTAAAACAAAACCAGGGGAAGTTGCGGCTAAGCGTATTCAAGAGGCCACCTCTAGTGGTTTGCGCAAAGGGGAAACTGTAACTGGTGCCCTAGGCTCCGCAACTGGCGGACTAGCAGACCAATATTTGAAAGAAAAACAAAAGGCATTACGAAGTAATATTTTGTATGAAGCTGTAAACGCAGGCTATGGTAAAGTTGTTGGTGAGGCCGATGCTTCATCTATGGTTCCCAAGCCAAAAGGAGTTTCTAAATCCATTCAAGCCCCCACCCCAACCATTAGCCCGGAGGATGCTGCCCTATTGAAGCAGTATGGCGGTAGAAGTAAATAATGCCTTATGAAATTATTTACAAAGGACAATCTATTGAATTTCCCAATGAATCTGCGGCAGTAAGTTTTCTTAAAGCCGCACAACAGACTTCCACGAAAAAGGAGAGTAGTCCGGCACCTAGTCCAAGCCCCACCCCCACATCTACTGCTGATCTAACCCCACCTACTGCCGCTGAGCCTACAACTGGGGCTTTCGATAGGCTCACGGCTGCCGCGAAAGTGGCACTTTCCCCAAGCTCACAAGCTCAAATAGGTCCGGCTACTTCTCCTGTTCGTGAAACCCAAACCACTACCGCGACTGAAGCATTAAATCAAACCCCTATTTTACCTGGCATCTTAGCGGCTCCAAGGATTGCAGCGGTAGGTCCTATTGCGGGGCTAGTCAATGCAGCCCAAACAGGTAGAGCCTTACTTGCTTCGCCAGGTCAAGCCAGTGCTACCTCTGATTATAAAACAAAGGAAGCGATGCTTGTTGAGGCTTCCCAGTTTAGAAGCGATGTGACACCTGAAAGATTAATATCAGATCTTGTCACTAATGGTTATTTAAACAAAACCACAGAAAATAGATTTAAAAAATTGGGTAAGCTTCCAGGTGGTAAATTCCTGCAAGAAGAACTCACTGACGTAACAAACTACCTCATGCCACTTGCAGGCCTTTCCTCTAAGGTGGGTATAAAGGCTCTGACTAAATCCGCCAAGGTTATTGAAGAGGGCGTAGAGTCGGCCTTGAAACAAGCGGACGCGCCGGTGAAACAAGCCGTAGGCCCAGCCGAAGAGGCCTTCTTAAAGACCCTTAAAAAGGCAGATGATGTTGTTAAAAAGGAAATGGAACAGCTACCCCTATTTCAAACCGTTGAAAAGCTTACATCAGGGAATGGGGCCTTACCTCCCCTAAAAGCACTACCGGGCCAAGACGCGAAGGTGGTTGGGAATTTTAAGCTTAACCTTGCTAACTGGTTTGAGTCTGGGGAGAGAACTCTTAAACGATTTGGTGAACCCGGTAAAAAGTTTCTTGAAAAGCTCAATAGGGCAGACTTTAAATCCAAATCCGAACTGGGGGCTTTTCAAGAAAATCTAAACAAGTATGTAAAACCACTAACTCCCTTAGAGTCTGAGAATCTTGTTGACGTTGCCCAGGGCAATGCCCCGGCCATTAATGATCGAGTCTCCAAAGCTTTTAAAGAGTTTTGGGCACCATATCGAGAAGAGTGGGCAGATTTCTATAGGCTCAAAAATAAGCAAGTTAAAATAGTGGAAAATTACTTTCCACATTTCAGACCAAAGGAAACTATTGATGCTGTATACGCAAAGAAGGGGGAGGCCTTTAGAGCCAAAGTAAAGGAACTTCTAAGGTCTGGGGCTGCGGCGGATGAGTGGGGGTCTATAAAACTAGCGCTTCGTGAAGGAGACCCAACCCGAATAGGGGGCCGCTCCATCATGTCGGAGTTCGACAGAACTATGGCAGGTGGGGAATATAGTAAAGATGCATACACTGTGCTTAATAAAGCCGCTGAGAATTTTTATAGACGCGCGGCTGAAATTGAAGAATACGGCATTGCAGATGGTAAAATGCAACACCTCATCAATGAGGTAGGGAAGCAATATGGCCCCAACGCTGAAGCCTATACTAGAGAGATTTTTAAGCAGGTTATCGGGGATAATGCTTTAATACCCAAATACAAAAAAACAATACACCAAGGTCTTAGAAGTTATGAGGCTACGACTAAACTTGGGTATGCCTTTCTTATCAACCCGGCACAGGTCTCTAACAACCTAGTGAAGAACAGGCTTTTATCAAACTTTGGGGGTCTAGTCTCCTCGCTTAAAGAACTAAAAGAAGGAAACCCCGGCAAGTGGGCTCGCGCTGCTGGAGCTTTAACAGATTCCGTTGCAGTTGAGCTTGGCGAGATGTCCTTACCGCAAAAAGCAGTACAAAAGACAATTAATACGGTACTAGCTCCTCTTGGTTGGACAGAAAAATTTAATAGGATTTGGAGCAGCAACGTTGGCAAAATCGATGCGATGGCCGATTTTGATGACTTGGTCTCTACAGGCCTGAAGCAAGGTCTATTAAAAGAATCCAAAAAAGGTGGATATTTCCCAACCGCCAAGGGGAGAAAGGCCCTAGAATCTATAGATGGTTTTAATAAGCTAAAAGAAAGTTGGGGAGTAAAGAACCCCGTAGCGGCATTAAAACGTGGGTTCTTAACGGAAGAGGAGCTTAAATACGCTTCCTACTTAAACACTCAAGAAACCCAGTTTGGCACCCTCCCTTGGAAAAGGCCACCATCTTGGAACACTGAAACTGGAAAAACATTTACCCTATTTAAAAACTTTATATTCCAACAAGGTAAGTTTGTTAAGGATGAAGTGGCCAAAGAAGCTGTAAAAGGTAACCCAATACCAGCGCTTAAATTTGTCGTGGCTGCTGCGACTATTGGGGAATCCTTCGGATCACTACGAGAATCTGTAAAATCGGGTTTTACAAAAGCCCCATATGAGGACCTCATAAAGTCTGTAAAACATTTACAGGAGACCGGAGAGTGGACTCCACTTCTGGAGCATGAGGTCGATAATATTTTAACTATTGGGGGTTTTGGTCTTTACACTGAAGCTCTTCAATCAGTTATCTACGGTAAGGAGTCCTGGCTATCTAACCTAGCAGGCCCAGCCGTTAAGGATGTTGCGGATGTCTCCTACAACCTACTTTACCCATTAGGGGTAGCAGCAAAGACAAAAGACACCGAGCAAGCTAAAACCGCAGCCGCTAAGTCAGGTAGGGCTTTAAAGAAGAAATTTGTACGGGATATCCCGTTTGTAGGACCCCCACTTTTAAGCAGACTTAAAAAGTCTGAAAAAGAAGAAAAATCATCTAAAAAGCCGTTTGCACCTGTAAGAAAATCAACCTCTAAGAAAAAGAAACCATTTGGATAATTTATGGGAAAATACACTGTAAAAATCTACAAGGGTGACTACACTTCCCGGCAACGAGCTGCAAATAGAGACGGAGCAATCTGCTACGCTGAGCAACACTTTAACTCCTCTTCGGACCCACAATCCAATTGCTCCTTGGCTATTGTTGCAACTAACGCTTCGAAGAAATCTAAAGATTGGGGTTTACTTTATGCGAACCTTGTTGACAAAGAGTTTCCAGAAGTTCCTAGACTTTGCGGGTTGTCTGGGCTCAGTGTTGGCGGATATGATGGGCGCGGTAATGGTAATCTTGTTCTTACTAATATGCCTGCAATCCTGTGTGAGCCAATGTTCGCGAGCAATCCGAGACATGCTGAGACCATTAGATCCGACGATGGTAGATCTCGTCTCGCCAAGTGTTTGGTAGATTCTATTACCCAGATGTTCCCATCTGGGGGGCTAGTGGCTTTAAGCATTGGACACTTGTATAAAACATCCAAGCCACATGACAAGGGTGCTGAGCTTGTGGGCGGCGGCACTGAAGGCGAGTATGCTGAAAAAGTAATCCTTAAAGCTAAAGAGATGCTGGAGGCTATATGCTAGAGCATGTCGCAATGTTAGTGGGTTCTGTCTTGGGTAGTTCTTTACTAACCGCCCTAGGCGTAGAATATTTGCGTAAACGTAAAACCCAAGCCGAGGCTAGGGAAACGGATGCCAAAGCTGAGGTTGCCTTAGCGGATTCTACCCTGGATTGGACTAAGGTATTGACGCAACGCATTGATGCCTTGGAAAAGCGTATTGATCTGTTGCAAACGGAAAATGTACAATTAAAAGTTGAGATTGTAAAGCTTGAAACTGAACTCAGGCTTTACAAAGAAGGAAAGGTTTATGTTGCCAATCCTGGGTACAGCAGTGTCGACCTCAAAAATTCTTAAATGGGTTGGAATCCCTCTTCTTATTCTTGGGTTAGCCTTTAGTTTCTACCTTCTAGGTAGAAAAGATCAAAAGATTAAAACCGTAGAACAAACGAATAGAGTGGTAGAGACTCGAATTGAACGCTCGGAAGAGACAGGTCGGAGGGCAAATGAGGTACGAGAAACAATAAGGAGATCCCGTGAAAACACTCAAAATAGGGCCGATCCTTTGGATGATCTTAGGAATCGGGCTACTTTCTACAGTTGCCTGCTCCAAAGCAATTCCCTTGAAAATAACTGTTCCCAGCGTTTGCGTAAAGGAGAATAGGCCTGTAGTTGTTGAAGTGGATGAACCTAAACAAGAACTAGTCATAAGAGGTGAAAGCGTCGATAACGTGGTAGATAATCATATCGACTCCCTTGAGTGTAAAGAACGATTACGCAGGTTACTCGGCGAAAAGTAGTAATGAAGTTAAAAGCCCTGTGCCTTTTAGCCCTTTCTTGGGTTTCCCTTTCGGCGTTTTATTGGCCGTTTGAGCCTGTACCTCTACACATTTTCTCAGAAGATCCGATAGATCACAACTATAAATTAAAACCTAAATATACGGTTTCCACTTTATTCCTCACACCTGAAGCAGAAGAATCAGTGGATCTTGCAATATCTGCCTGGAATCAAGCAGCAGGCTTCAATACTTTTATTACTAGGGTAGACAACACCACAGAAGCAAACATCTATGTCGCGCTCACCTTTGAGTCCATGCCTGCTGGAATGGCTAGAGCCTATAACCCTAAGGTTTGTGTAGTTACGGTTTCAATGCTATACCAAGAAGATCCAGAGGTTTTCTCACATGAATTTGGACATTGCCTTGGGTTTGCACATAATGAAGCAGACCAAGAGGCTCTCATGCAACCTCATAAAATGCAAGGAAGCCCTGAAGTGGGTTTCAAAACTCAACAAACCTTAAGGCACTTATTGGGTGTGCAAGATGGATGAGGCTTAGGGTAACTCATTGAAATAGAAGGGGATGTAAATATGATGATGTTTCTGTTTGGAGTATTGATTGGGGTTGTGGTGCTTAAACTATATCAAAAGTTTAGAGAACCCGCTAAATATTAATTACTCATGAATTCTAATAACAGAGCGTAACCATTCATACCCATAGAGTGCAATTAGTGCGTCATAGCCCGCATCATGGGGTTGATGTGGTATATTATATTCGTCTAACACGCGTTGAGCGTGCTTCTTGGCCTTTTGTTTCCAAGTCGTAGCTGAGTACAAACCGTACCTACCTCGAAGTCCACCCAAGAAGGTACAAACTGAAGTTAAGTTGATATACCTCCAAGCAAAACATTCCCCCAATGCAGAGAGATCGCGCCTAACAAACCTTAAATCTCCGTCTACGCCCCAACCTACCGCAATCAAAGAACCCTTCTGGGGGTTTACTGTCCGACACCACCCAGTAAGTTTTTCAGATACTTTAAAGGGCGGTGGCCCATCTTTAATTCGTTTATGAGAAAATTTATTAATTTGCAGGGCTTCGTCTGTGTATTCATAGTCATCCCAACCAACATCAGACTTAATCCAATTTTCGACAGAATATGCGATACCCACTTGACATGTTTTAAACTGGGGCTCAAACCTTCCGCCAGTCATCTCACAGTCTAGCCCTACAATCGTATATTTAGACATCAGTACCGCCTTACAAAAAATCTCTCCAATTCTATAAAACCTGCATGCTCTAGCTTAGAAAAAGCTAACTCTGGGGTATCTGAGCTAGACTTATTAACCCCAACACTTACCAGACTAACTCCTTTGGACTTAGCCCACTCGACGGCCTTGGCTAAAAGTTGTCCACCAATCTTGCCATTCCGTAACCTAGGATGAACATCCCAGGCACGAATACAGCAAAGCTCCTCATCTGAAAAGAGATAATCACTGATAAGAGCCCCAATCCAACCCACAATAGTGCGAGTTCCATCTAGATCTCCTTCTGCAATAAAACAGACCCCATCTTTATTTTGTAAAAATGATTTACAAAATCCCTCTACAGCCTTAGTCCCACCTACTTTAAACGGCAGCTTTTGACTTGCAACTAAGGCTAAGGCCAGGGGTGCCATAGCGGTTAAGTCATCCATTGTGGCTTGTCTAAATTGTACTTCCAAGTTGCCCCCAGAATGATGCTATATCCTGCCCACAAATGGTGCAGGTAAAGCCTTGCTTAAAGTCACAGGTATGGGTTTCAGTTTTAATGGTGGATACATCTAAAAAGCCCTTGGCTTCACAATCACAATACCAAGACGTAAAAAGAAGCCTCATGGAATTTCCACATTTGTTGCAAATCATAAATTAAATAAATGTTTGAATGCTATTAATATATGTTTTAGATACATTTTATATGTGTGCCCATCTTGGGGTGTTTCAAAGCCAATGGTTTGAACATCAACTGAGGGTTCAAATGGATTTTTTAAAACCTGATCCGAAAACGTAACCCATACCACACAATATTTTTTATTTGGTAGTTTTGTTGTACTGTCTGTCATTGTATTCCCTGTGTTTGAGTTTTACGAACCTCGGGCTCTACGTAGATAGGTTCAATAGGCCAGTAGTGGGTACACTGATTATTTTCCTTATAAAAATTACTATATGCCTGCCACTGTGGGTTACTGGGGGCACAATACCTCCAACAATTATATCTAATTTGACATACTCCACCGTGACATTTTGTAATATCGCTCATAACTCAAAAAGCTCCCCATCAACTACACACCTATAATTTATAACGGGAATAAAATGAGCATGGATGTTCCCATTTTTTTCTAAATACCCAAACCCAAACCCAAGCATCCAATCTCGCTTGGCCTTGGCTTTATGCATATAATCTATTTTCTCTACATCACCACCCCACCCAGCATTTAGACAAACATGGGGCACACCCTTAACATTCCCCTGGTAAATCACACATCCCCGGTGTGTATGCCCAAAAGCCACATTGTCTTGAAATGCATTAAGGGTATGCTGTGCCGCATACATACCAGCGTGCCCAACATCGTGGGTCACATACATCTTACCAACCTTGGTAGATTCTTTATATTCCACCCATTCCCAGGAGTCGTCAACCCCTAGTAACTCACGCAATGAAAAGCACCCATAAAGTTCTGGAGCTTTGTCTTGGATATAGGACCAAATACGGGTTTCATGATTACCATTTAAATATATCTTTCGCTTAGCATTTAGTTTATCCAATTCTTTAATTGCAGCCTTTGCAGACTGAATTTCTTGTTTAAAATTCGAAGTACGTCTTGGGTCTTTTCCATACCGAGATATTGAATAACAATCAATGAAATCCCCAAGGATGACTATAATCTCTACTCCTACAGCTTTTGCTACTTTTAGTAGAAGTTTCCAATATCGCTTGTCATTATAAGGAAAATGTACATCGGGGATAAAGAGAACACGCTGAAGTTTCTTTGTTTTAAAGAAATCTAACATATTACTTAACCCAATTTAAGTCTATAACGCCTAGTTTTCGTATACGTTTAATCCAAAGTGTAGGAATCGAAATCCAACCCGAAACATCACCATCTCCAAAGTTCTGACACAAAACAATATGTTCTTTTGTTTTTGAGACCACGGCCCCAATACTCACAACTAGATGTAACTTGTTCCACCTATTCTCGGCCTCCTCAACTGACTCCCAGGGGTCACTCGATTTGGCGTCCACCCACAATACTTGTAGCACATCAAGTTTCTGTTTCATGTTGCTTTAAACACCTCATGCACAACCAGGGTTTGTAATTAGGCAACGGGGACTCAAACAGTTTATTATCCTTTGTTTCCTCTACCTTACACTTAGAGCAATGGGTTGAGAAAAAATCGATTACAGCTTTGCAGCAAGGGCAGAAAGACCCCAAAGTGCCAGAAGTATCAAGATAATTATCAGCGCATTGCTCACAAACTTTTACCTCCTTACGAAGGATTTCAACTGTGGGTTTCGTATCAATCATCATATTTTTAATACCAATTTTCCGTAGGATGCAATTAATATCGCATCTGCCCGATTATGATCCTTCTTTCGTTTAAATGAGTCTACCATCTGTGGATAAAGCTGTAAACACCTTTGTACAGAGGAAGATTTCTCCTTTGGCATGTCCTTCAACATACTTTTCTTCCAGGTCTGGGGGGCAACCTGTGTAAACGGTATTTGTAGGGCTATTAAAATACCTTTCCAAGTTCCAAAGTTCTCTCCAAAAGAGAACATAGAACATACCCCTTGCCCCGGCATCGCATGTACTTTTTCAATAAATGCATGCCTTATGTCATACCCACTAAGAAGTTTAACGACATCATTAAACTCTGTAAAGTCATGTACACTAACTTGTTCATTTCCGGGGGAAATTAGTGCAAAGGCTCCAGACTTACCAGGGTCAATCCCAAGAACCGCTTGAGTTTTTGTATGCAGGGTCATAAATTATTTCTCCAACCATGTATCCGCGATCACAACCTCAGCCTCAAGCGGTACAGTAAGCTTCAAATCTGGCCTGTAAAGCTCTAAGCCATGTTCAAACATATATTTAATAAACCCAGCAAACTCTTCGGCTTCCCCTTCTGGAACTAGGTAAATAGCCTCATCATGCACAAACATTAAAAAGACTCCGTGCAGGTTGTACTTCTTCATTTCCTCGGCAGCCCAAAGTTGGGTGATTAAACACAAGTCAGATGCCGAGCATTGGATCTTCCAGTTAAGGCCTTTGTGCAGGGCCTCTTCTTTTGAAATGTAAACCTTCCTGCCGAGCAATGTGTCAAGATACCCCTTTGTCTCAACTTCTCTATAACACTCCTGCCGTAGGGATTTAATCCCGCTAAATTTGTCGAAGTAAATGTTGATGTAATCTTTGGCCTGCTGCCAAGTATAAACTTGTTTCGTCGCTTTACTCAGTCGGACTCTGAAAGTTCCTGGACCAGTTCCGTATGCAAGTGAGAGCCCGGTTTCTTTACCGAAATCTCTCTCTTTAGGGTACTGCTGTTTGAAAGGCTTTTTAAAAAGTAATTCTGGAGGGAGCTTAAGCCCCAAGACCTCATTTGCAATGATGGCATAAAAATCCTGATTCTTTCTAAACGTTTCTAATAATAAAGCATCCTGGCTGTACTCCGCCGTAAGTCTGGGCTCTATTTGCCCGGCGTCGGCAATAACCAACTTGTATCCAGGAGGTGCATAAAACACCGAACGTACCTGGCCCACATCCTCAAGACCTTCGAGCGCATTAGAGATATTTTGTAAGTTTGGCTCTGAACAACTCGAACGACCTGTATCTGTAGATGTGAGGTTGATATTTGCATGTACCTTACCGTCCTTCCGTATAAATTCTAATAACTTTTTCGTTTGCCTTTCGATGGTTTCGATGTCCGTGAGCCGCATGAGTTCTTGGATAATTTCGTGCTGCCCGAGGTACTCTTCGATGACTTTGATTGAGGCGGAGTAGACTTCTTTCTTTTTACCTCTTTCATATTTTGTGGTTTTACACGGGAGGTTAAACTTGTCTCTAAGCAGCCACAAGCGCTGTGCAGCAGATCCAAAGTTGAACCTGTGTTTTGCAAGTTTCCTAAGAGATTCAAGTTGATCTTGGGTTGGCTGGGTTTTGTTTTTGGCCTTAGCTCTGCGAAGAGCCTCAATTTCAAATTCCTTAACCACGTTCTCATATTTGAGATAAAGCGCATTATCGTACTCCTCTAACTTTTTAAGGGCTCTTTTGTTTATTTCTTCTAGTTTCGGAACATCAATCGGAAACCCTTCAAGCTCTGCCTTCGCCAAGAAGTCACTCAAGGGCATAAAATACTGAGTAAAGAATTCCCAATTATTACTAGATACCAGCTCTTGTACGAGTATCTGTGCGATTTCGAATGTCCGTTGACAATCCTCTAAACAATAACTAGCCTGCTCTGTTTCGGATTTATTCTCTAAGTCAGAGATAAAATCGGATTCTTTATATGAAGGAATCCCCAAATAGTACTCGCAGAGGTCTCCCAGCCCAAGCCCCTTGGGCCGCTTAGGAACCAAATAAGCTGCAAGCTTAGTATCGAAATCATTACTAGGCCAAATCCCAGTATGATAATAAATAAATTTTTGATCGAATTTACCATTTTGCCAAATTATTTTATCTTGCCTATGTCGAAGAATCCACGATTTTATTGAGTCTAAATTAGTTAAATAACCTTTATCTGTGGCGGACCCATAATACCCCAAACCCAAAATACGCCCGGATGTAAAATCCAAAGAGGTTGTCTCAATGTCCACCGCGTAGTATGCCATAAAAATAAATACCGGATTTTATTTTACACTAGATCCGGCATAACTAGTGACTCGGAGGGACACTTGTCTTATAAACCGTTCACCTCGGAGTATGGTGGGTGCGTTGTTTTTTTTCTCAGGTTCGCTGCTTTGACATGCCGACTTCCGTCTGCACGCAAACTTTTAATCATCCACAACATCCGGTGGAAGTTTTTTTAACTTAAAAAGCACATCTTCAACATGAATAATTTGAATTTCAGGATACTTGTGATATGCCAAAAAGGGAGCATACTGCGTGAACAATACATAATCCCCTGGTCCAAAATCAATATGCACCATGTTTCCATTCTTATCCAAGAATGAGGAGCCTTCCCCTAACCTAAGCTTAAGTACTGTGCCTGTGATGGTCTGCTTGTCATGCTCCGACTTAACCATATCGGGCGTAATGATGGCCCCATACCTGTCAGGCGTCCGGTGCCTACGAATTAAGGCCGCACCATCTTTCATAGGCTCCATATTCTCGACGAAGGCCTGAATCTCCTTAAGCTCCTCTTCAGTACGTCTAGGGCGAGCTTCTGGTTTGTACATAGCAAACCTGTCCCGGTCGATCTCTTGAGGTTTCCCAACTACCTTAGCCTGTGCATACGGTAAGCTTGGAACTTGTACTTGAATCTTTTTATTTCTAGGCGGCGGCCACTGATTAGCCATTATAACCCCCTGCTTGACCTTGGTATTGATTATTCTGGTATTGCTGCCCAGGCTCCTGAATTAATTTAAACCAACCCATTCCAGTCATGCGTTTGCCGTACAACCCTTGTTGTCTAACAACATCTTTAGCGTCTTCAAACTCGGAAAGACGAATACCATCAATCAGGTCTAAGTTCTCCTTAAGAAACCTGCGGCCAGTGTCAGTAAGCTTCAAAGACATGCCCTCTTTTTGATTCTTAGGGCTCCAAGTTAGGTAAGCCTTGAAGTGATAATTCTCCTGCCCTTTAGGAGTT
>ERZ869929.865-NODE-865-length-13320-cov-49.221184_pt1 | contig 13320 bp, 24 predicted proteins | sample MGYA00579312_ERZ869929 | MGnify/ENA primary metagenome ERZ869929 (study PRJEB32216, sample SAMN09231818) | wastewater metagenome | place: USA: Maryland | collected 2016-08-09 | study: EMG produced TPA metagenomics assembly of the PRJNA472060 data set (Reclaimed... | reverse complement strand
TGTGGGTGGCCTGGCGGGCGAGGCCAAGGTAGCTGGTGGCGGCTTCGGCGACGTCGGCGGCGGGCATGCCTTCGAGGCGGTGCAGGGCGCTGCGCAGGGTGCCTCGGCGCAGCAGGCGCCGGTGGGGCAGGATCAGGTGGCCGCAGAAGTCGACGCCGCGCTCGAGCGGCTGCAGCACGGTCTTCTTCGGGTTGATGCGTACGCGCAGGCGGCGCTCGACGAAGGCCTCGATCTCGGCGAGCCAGGCGTTCAGTTGCCGCGGGTCGTCGTGGAGCAGGACGAAGTCGTCGACGTAGCGCACGTAGTGCCGCACGCCGAGGCGGTGCTTGGCGAACTGGTCGAGTTCGTTCAGGTAGACGTTCGCGCCGAACTGGCTGCTGAGGTTGCCGATCGGCAGGCCGCGGCCGGCGGGCTGGCCGAAGAGGCTCTTCTCGCGCGGGATGCGGGCCAGCCGCTCCGGGCCGCTGCGCACGTCGGCGTTGGGGCGCGGGTCGTGGTGCAGGACCTGCAGGGCAAGGGCTTGCCACCACGGCTCGGGGATGCGCGCGGCGAGCAGCTCGCCGAGGATGGCCTTGTCGATCGACGGGAAGAAGTTCGCGAGGTCGGCCTTGAGGTAGTACGCGCGGCGCGTCCAGTTCGCGGAGATGGCGCGCACCTTGGCCTCGAGCCGGCGGCCGGCGTACAGGGTGCCGCGGCCTTCGATGCAGGCGCAGCTTTCGGCGATGAACGCGCGCTCGAAGCGCGGGGCGATCTTCCGGTGCAGCAGGTGGTGGACGATGCGGTCCTCGAAGCGCGCGGCCCAGACCTCGCGCGGCTTGGGGCGGGTGACGACGAAGCAGGTGGAGGGGCCGGGCGTGTAGGTGCCGTCGCGCAGGCGCTCGGCGAGGCGCTCGAGGCGCGCCTCCTGGTCGATCTCGAAGGCGAGCGCGGCGGTGGTGGTGCGCTTGGCGCGCCGGCAGTCGAGGTAGGCGGCGACCAGCTCCGCGGAAGAAAAGGCCGCACAGGCTCCATCTGCGGACGGCACGGGCCCGACACTCGAAGCTGAGGTCGTTGTTGTTCTGGTTGCCCCAGTTGAAGTTCTGGTACCACGCGTACGACGGGTCGTCGGCGTGCTGTCGATCGCGCTCGTCACGTCGAGGGGCCGAATCCTCGGCCGCTCGACTGCAGCGGACGGCGCCAGCGCGAAGAGATCGAGCTGGGCCGTATCCGGTTCCTGCGTGGCGGTGGCCGCGAGGGCGGCCAGCGGCGCGACCAGAGAGAAATTCGCGCGGGCACGGGCGGCTTGCCGCTCGTGCAACAGGCGACTATGCGGGTGCAAAGTGGTTCCTCAGTCCGTTGGCCTGCTTGCCGATCGAGGCGACCAGCGGCATCGCGTCCGCGTACACCTTGGCGGGCACGAATTGCAGGTCGCGCGCCATGCGCAGCATCATGGTGACGAGCTCGAGGTGCTCGATCAGCTCGTCCAGGTGCGGCAGCTTGGCGGCGTCGCGGGCCTTGTTGGTGCGCAGGATCAGCACGCCCATCCATAGCGTCTCGTCGCGCAGCTGCGCACCGATCAGCAGCTTCACGTCGCGCGGCATCTGCCTCGCGGCGCGCAGGCAATGCGCCGCGAGGTCGCAGACCGACTTGTAGATCTCGGTGTCAGAGTGCAACGACATGGAATGGGCGAATCGTCAAATCACCGAATGGCGACTCTGCGGACGGCACGGGCCCGACACTCGAAGCTGAGGTCGTAGCCGTACTGGCCGCCCCAGCCGAAGTACTGGGACCACGCGCCCGACGGGAAGTCGGCGCGCTGTTCGTCGAGCCAGTACCAGTCGCGCTCGAAGTGCGCGCGGGCGTGCTTGAAGAGCACGAGGCCGTCGTGGCGCGAGGGCAGCACGCCGCCCTGCGCACGGGCCCAGTCGCCGGCGGTCTTCCAGCCGGCCTTCGTGCTGCCGGGCAGCAGGATCAGGTGGTGCAGCCGGTCGTCGTGCAGCGTGACGCCGACGTAGATCTCGCCCTTGGCGAGCTTCGGCAGGGCGGGTTTCTTCGGCGCCGCGGCGCGCCGCTTCGCGGGCGCCGCGGTGGTGCGTTTCTTCGTGGCCATGCTGACTCCTCGAATGGGTGAAGCGTTGAAGGGTTAAAGGGGTGCTCTGCGGACGGCACGGGCCCGACGCTCGAAGCTGAGGACGAGGCCGTAGTCCTGGTAGCCCCAGAAGAAGCTCTGGTACCACGCGTACGACGGGCCGGCGGCGTGCTGTTGGCTGGTCCAGTACCAGGTGCGCTGGAACTCGGCGCGCTGGGTGTGGAAGAGGAGCAGCGCCTCGGTGCGCGTGGGCAGCTCGCCTCCGATCGCCGCGGCCCACGCCTTGGCGTCGTGCCAGTTCTTTTCGACGTCGCCGGGGAGCAGGACGACGTGGTGCACGCTCTTGCCCTCGGGGTCGGTGGCGAGGCCGACGTAGAGCTCGCCGGGGTTGAGGGGGATGGGGGTGGTGGTCGTGACGGCGGGGGCGGTGGCGGTGTTCATGGTTCCTCCGGGGTGGTGGGCTACTTCTTCGACTTGGGGGTGGGTTTCTTCGCCTCGGCCTTCATCGCCGCGCGCACCTTGGCGGGGTCGACCTTGAGGCGCTTGGCGAGGGCGAGGAGAGCGGCGCCGTCGTTCCAGCACGCAGTGCACTGCACCGCGCGCGACATGCGCAGCAGGAAGCCGATGTCGCTTGCCTTCATCTTCGCGGGGTCGGGGGCCTCGCCGGCGTAGAGGATCTCGATGTCCTCGGCGTCGAGGTTGTCGAGTTCCTCGCGCGCGATCTCGGCGAGTTCGGCGGTGGTGACGGGCCCGCGGGCCTTGGGCATCAGCGCCTTGACGAGCGCGACGCGGAAGGCTTTTTCGGCTTCACGGGCCTCCTGTTCGCGCTTGAAGCTGCCGTCGTCATGGGCGCGCGGCGCGGGTTGCGGGTCCTTGGGTGCGTTCGCGCGCGCGGCCTCAAGTTCAGCGCGCTGGCGTTCGCAGTGGATGCGCCATTCCATCTCCTCCTCGAGCTGGCGGACGCTGAAGGTGGCGTCGCCTTCGTCGTCGGGCAGGGCAAGTTCCAGCGCCAGCGCCGCGTGCTCGCCTTCGTACCGGCTGATCACGAGCGCGCGGCTGGCGTCGATCCGACCTTCGGCGAGCGCGGCCTTCGCGGCCTCGGGCAGCTTCAGGAGCTTCAGCCGGTCGTAGACCCAGCTGCGGCTCTTGCCGGTCAGGCCGACGAGGTCGTCGGGCTTCATGCCGGTTTTCTGCATCAGCTCGGCGTAGCCCTCGGCCTCGTCGAGCGGGTCGAGGCCCTGGCGCTGCAGGTTCTCGACGAGCTGCACGCGCAGGGCGTCTTCGTCGGTGCAGTCGCGCACGAGGACCGGCACGTTGTGCCAGCCGGCCAGGCGCGCGGCGCGCCAGCGGCGCTCGCCGGCGATGATCTCGGCGGCGAACGGGCCGAGGTCGGGGCGCGGGCGCGCGACGATGGGCTCGATCATGCCGCCGGCCAGGCTGTCGGCGAGTTCGCGCAGGTTGTCGTCGGTGAAGCGGGCGCGGCGACGTTCCTGCACGCGGGTGGTGCTGGGCACGAGTTCGTCCACCGCAAGCAGCGTGAACTGGCCGGTGACGACGGCGGGCGAGGTGGGGGCGTTCATGGTGTTCCTCCGATTGGGCCGAGCGTCTAGGCGGGCTGCCAGACCGGCTCGGTGCGGGCGATGAAGTCGCGGAGCTTCTGGAATTCCGCGGGGTCGAGGTCGAGGCGCGTCTCGCCGCGCGCGATGCCGAGGACGCCGTCGGCGTCGATCGCGAAGCGGGCGTCGGTGCGCGGGGCGGCGCGCGCCGGGGTGCTGGGCGCGGGGACGGGCGTGCGGGGCAGGGTGGCCTTGGCCGTCGGGCGCGGCGACGTGGCCTTGGCAGGCGCGAGCGACGCGGCCCGGCGGTGCGCAAGTTCGTAGCGGCCAGGGCCGCGGCCCTGGCGCTTCTGGATGCGGCCGGCCTCGAGCAGCGCATCGAGGTGCTTGGCGGGGTTCTTCACGCCGTGCGATTCGAGGCTGCGCACGCCCATCGGGCCGTGCTCGGCGAGCAGCATGAGGATGTGTTCGGCGGCTTTCATGGGGTCGTCCTCCTCGGGGCCGGTGGGCGCCGGCGTGGTGGTGAAGGTGGGGATGTCGAGCGCCGATGTGGGCTGGGTGTCGCGCACCTCGGCGCCTTCGGGCCAGTGGGCCAGCGCGTAGATCGGCTCGTGGTCCTCAATCCCGGCGCCGCGCACCTTGCCCTCGGCGCGCAGCGTGGCGATGGTGGAGGCGACGATCTGGCGGTCGTGCTCGCAGGCCGGGCAGTGCGTGGCGAGCTCGCGGCAGGACAGCGGGCCGTGTTTCGCCAGCGCAGCGCGGATCTCGGCGGCGGTGCTCACGTGGCCGCCCGGTATCGCTTCGGCCGCCCGCCGGGCAGGGCCTCGATCAGGTCCCGGTTGCGCAGCGCGCTCAGGTAGCCGTGGACCTGGTTCTCCTCGATGCCGACCAGATTGCTCAGGGCGGCGGCGCCGATGCCCTCGGGCGCGGCGTTCACCGCGGCCAGCACGGCGTGCATGTAGGTGCCTTCGCGCGGCAGCAGCTTGCCCTGGAAGCGCTGGGCGTAGAAAGCCTCGTCCTTCTGCATGGCGGCGGTGCGGCGCACCTCGCGCGCGAAGGCGTGCACCTCGACGCGCGGGTCGTGCTCTCCCGCCATCAGCCGCTCGCCGACCAGCGTGCCGAGGTTCATGCCACGCTCCGCGCGGCGTCGACGGCGCGGTCGCCGAGCAGGCCGTAGAACCGCTCCAGGAAGGCGGCTTTCGCGATCGCCGGCGCGACGCTGCGGCAGCGGCGGAAGGCGTGCGGCGCGATGCCCTCGAGCACCGACCACGGCTCGGCGTGGTGCGGCATGAGGTCGCGCTTCTCGGTGGCGAGCGCGACGAGGTCGGCGTGCTTGACGTGCGGGTGGTGGCCGTGCGGCAGGCCGAAGCGGTCGGCGATCGCCATCCACGCGCCGCGCTCCATGGCCTTGTACTCGCCCAACTGGTCCTTGACCGGCGTGGGCAGGTCGCAGAGGTAGGCCTCCGCGGCGTCGTGCAGCAGGCCCTGCAGCTCGAGCTCGACCAGTTCGGCCTGCGGCACCTGGCCGCGCGCGCGCTCGCGCACGAGGTCGGCGACCAGCACCGAGTGCGTGGCGACGCTGTAGAACTCGCGCACCGCGCCGGCGAAGCGGCAGAGCATCGAGAGGTGGTGCGCGATGTCGTCGATCGCGATGTCGGCGACGGCGAGGTCGTCGGGGTGGACCTTGCGGCCGGTGGCGGTGATCATCCAGCTCATGCGTGGGGCCCTCCGGGTTCGTAGGTGCGAAGGTGGCCGTCGACGAGGTCGCGCAGGTCGTCGAGCGTGCCGTCGTTGACCAGCAGCTCGTCGATGCCGCGCGCGAACGGCAGGCCGGACTCGCTGGCGTGCGGGTTCACGGCCGCGGCCGCGGCGCGGCGCAGGTGCCACACCGAGCCGCCGATCCCGTAGAGGAAGGCCTGCTCGTTCGGGAAGCGGCAGTCGGTGAACACGATGCGCGTGACGCCGGCGCGCATCAGGTTGCGCGCGCGCTGGCGGGCGATGTTGATCCAGAGGTCGTCGGCCACCAGTTGGCGGCCCCACTCGGTGCCCAGCGTCTGCATCAACTGTCGCGGGCTCTTGCCGATCCAGTCGATCGGGGTCTCCTTGTCGGGGCCGTCGAGGCGCGCGCGGGGGATGCCGAGGCCGTGCACGAGCATGTCGCGCAGGGGGCCGGCGAAGGCGAGGCGCGCGAAGCCGTGCGCCTTCACCAGGTGGTCGGCGACGGTGTCCTTGCCCGCGCGCGCCGGGCCGGCGAGGCCGAGGAGGATCTTCATGCCGTGGCCCAGCCGAGCAGGAAGGCGAAGCCGCCGACCGCGCCGAGGAACAGCACGACGGCCATGACCGCCTGCAGGCCGGTGGCGCGGTTGGCGCGCGCCCAGGCGTCGTGCAGGTCGTGGAGCGAGGCGCAGTGGTGCAGGTCGTTCATGCGGGTTCCTTTGCGCGGTGCCGGGCGTGGACGACGTTCTCCAGCGCGCGGCGGATGGTGGGGTTGGCGAGGCAGGCCTCGAAGCCGAGGCCGTGGGCGGCGAGGCGCGCGTCGCGGTGCGCGGCGCGCAGCTCGGCGATCGGGTCGACCGGCGGGGTGAAGAGGTCCGGCTGTCCGGACGTCTGGATGGGACGGGTCATCGGCGGCGGGCCGGGTCGCGCGACGGCAGGTAGAGGCCGCCGACGGCGGCGTAGGCGGCGCGGGCGGCAAGGTCCTCGGGCGTCTCGGCGCGGATCGTGGCCTCGGTGACGTCGTCGAGCAGCGCGTGCCAGGGCGAGGTCGGCGGGATGGCGACGGTGTGCGTGTCGCCGGTGCGGGTGTCGTTGAGGATGAGGAGGCGGGTCATTGGCGGGCGTTGAACCAGGGCTCGCAGAGGAAGGCGATGCGCTCGCGTGACTGGGTCACCTCGAAGCGCTGTTGGCCGTTGTCGCGCACCAGCGCCAGGCGCACCGCGTGCGGCAGGGCTCGGCATTCGGGGGTGCCAAGGAATCCGTCGATGGTGCTGACCGCCTGCAGCGAGTCGCGCAGGTTCTTCATCAGCAGCAACGAGAGGCGCTCGCCTTGGTGTGCGATGCGGGTGTCGTCGTGGGCGCTCACGGCCGCACCCCCGGCATCCCGAGCGGCGTGCGGTGGTAGGTGCCGCGACTGCCGACGTACAGGCAGCCATCGACCGCCACGCGGCCGTCGCGGCTCACCAGCACGACATGCAGGCGCTCGTGCTCGGTGGGCGCGGGGCACTCGTTCGGGATCGGCGCGGTGCGCGCCTCGCGCAGCTCGTGGCGCGCGGCGTCGACGACGAGCGGGTAGAGGATCACGGCCGCGGTGCCGGCGAGGCCGAGCACGGCGGCGGTGTTGAGGAGGAGGTCGGCGAGTCGCTTCATGCCGGGTCCCGGTCCGGGATGACGCGCAGCACGCCGCGGTCGGTGATCCACGTGGTCCACGGCTCGACCTCGCGGCCGTCGTGCGAGAGCACGCGGATGCGCAGCCTGAGCGTGCCGTCGGCCTCGTCCTTGAAGCGCAGCACGCGGCAGCGGTAGGCGCCGCGGCTGCCGTCGCGCTTCCACTGCAGCAGGTCGCCGACGCGGCACTCGGTCGGCACGCGCGCGAGGCCGGCGTCGTCGTAGGCGCGCACGAAGCGCGCCGCGGCGGTGACGGCCTGCGAGGTGCAGTTCAGCGCCTCGGTGATGCCTTGGTTCAGCTGGTCCATGCGGCCTCCGTCGAGATGACGGCGGAAGCCTACAGAATGATTTGTGTATCTGTCAACAGATGATTTTGTAGAGGCGGCTTCAGGGGTGCGATTACGATGCGGGACGGAGGGCGTCTATGCGCGCTGGGGTGCTGGGATTGGTGCTGGCCGCGTGGGCATCGGCCGCGGCGGCGGAGTGGGTCGCCCAGGTCGACAAATCGCCAATGGACGACCGCACCACATTGCTAGTCGTGGTTAGCGCGCGCGAGCTGACGCTGAATCACCGCGCCCGCCCGGTGGCGCAGCGGCTGATGTTGCAGTGCTCGCGCGGTTCCGTGGACGTATATTTCATCGCGGGCATGGCCTTGGAGCTGGCGGGGAGCGGCCATGCGGCGATTCGTCTTCGCGTAGACGATGGGTCGCCGCGGCGCTACGTCGGGGCTAGATCGACGGACGACGAGGCGATGGTGATTTCCGGCGGGCGGGCGTGGATTGGGCGATGGCGAGCGGCGTCTCAGGTGCTAGTGGAGTTTCAGCCGTTCTCGCTGCCGCCGCGAGTGGCCACCTTTGATGTACGCCAGCTCGCCAAGCACGATGACCTGCTGATGCGCCATTGCGGCTGGCGACCGACGCCGGCCAAGTAGCGGGTTAGCGTTTGGCGGGCGAGTTCAGCACCTTCAGCGCCGCGAAATTCTGCTCCATCCGGCGCTCGTACTGATCGTAGGTTTCGCTGCGGGGGCGGCCCCGGCGCAGCCACGGGTAATTGCGTTCGCTGGCAGCCAGTAGAAAGATGAGATCACGCATCCACGCCTGAGCTTCCGGCGACAATTTCATCCATGCCGCCCCCACCTGTTGCGCCTCAGGGGTCAGGAAGTTGTATTCGGCCGAGGGTTGTTCGGCCTGGGGTAGCGCCACCATCCGGCCGCGGCCGGTCTCAAGCCACTCGATGGTGACGCCACAGGTGCGCGCGATCTTGGCCAGGTGCTTGCTGCCCTGAGCGTTCTTGGCCGGGTTTTCGAGATATTGCACAGACTGCTGCGTAATGCCGATCGCCGACGCAAGGGCGACCTGCGACAACCCGGCATTGTCCCTTGCCGCCCTGATTCTTTCGGCCAAGGTTTTCATGGCGGCACTCTACAAAAACGCTTGTGCCGGGCAAACACAAGTGTGTCTGTTGACAGAACTACAAAAGCCTCTGTAATCTCGCTGCATGTCGCAAGGAATCGAGGCGTTAAGGGAGGCGGTCGAGATCGCGGGGAGCCAGTCCGAACTCGCCCGCAGGATCGGTGGGAAGGTGCGCCAGCAGCATGTGCATTACTGGCTGAACAACGATTACGTGCCGGCCGACCATGTGCTCGCCATCGAGCGCGCGACCGAGGGCCGTGTCACGCGCCAGCGGTTGCGACCTGATCTTTACCCGTTGGAGCGCGGCGCGTGAGCTCGGCAGCCCTGCGGCAGCGCGTCGACAACCTTTCCCTCGGCCGGACTCAGGGCGTATCCGGCGAGGGTTCGCATCGCGCAGTCCTTTCCAGTACGCCCGCCGGCGCGCGTGGCGCGCGGCCCGGGTGCGTCGTGCGGGGAATCGTAGCAGGGATGCCATGGCCCGAGTATCGGCCGCCCGAAAGGAGCAATGAATGCGCGTAAATCACGACTTTGCGCCGCAGGTGGTGCGCGACCCGGTCGAGGCGCTGCGCCGCGCGATCTACGACGGCCACGCGCTCGAGGCCTCGGCGATGGCGATCGGCGTGTCGCACCAGACGCTCTCGAAGAAGTTGAACCCGGACGAGGAGGCGCAGCTTTCCTTGCGCCAGGCGGCGGCGATCGAGGCCTTCCTCGACAGCGACGCGCTGGCCGAGTGCCACGCCGCGCGCCGCCGCGGAGTGTTCGTGAAGCTGCCCGACCCGGCGCATGCGCCGGCGGCGGGCCGCCTGACGGGCGACTTCGCGCGCCTGGTGCGTGAGTTCGGCGAGACGAGCGAGGCCTTCGCCGCGATGGTGGGCGACGGCGTGGTCACGTCGGCCGAGGTCGATCGCCTCGAGAAGGAACTGCAGGACGTCATCAAGGCCGGCCTGCGCCTCGTGCGCGACGCGCGCCAGATGCAGGCCGAGGCCACGGTGCGCAAGCTGGAGCGCAAGGCGTGAGCCAGCCGCTCTTCAAGCCGCGCGACCTCGTGCGCACGCCGCACGGCCGCACGGCGCGCGTGGTCGAGGTGCTGACCGCCGGGCGCCGGCTGGTGCAGTTCGTCGACGGCCCGCGCGAGCAGGCGATCGTCGAGCGCGATGGTTTGCTGCTGGTGCAGGCCGCGCCGGTGATCGGGTTCCAGGACGCGCGATGAATTTCCCGTTGATGCCGGTCGCCGACGCGACCGACTGGAACTGGTCGCGCGAAGCCGAGCAGAGCCTGCTCGGCGCGCTGCTGCTGGACAACACTTGCTTCGACGCGGTCGGCGACGCGGTGTCGGAGCAGGATTTCTACGCGGGCGAGCATCGCGCGATCTTCCGCACGATCGCGCGCCTGCTGGGCGCGGGCAATGCCGCCGACGTGGTGACGGTGGGCGATGCGCTGATGGTCGAGGACGCGCATCGGTTCACGCAGGCCGGTGGCGCGCCCTACCTCGCCACGCTGATGCAGGCGGCGCCGGGCTCGGCCAACGCGCGCCGCTACGCCGAGATTGTGCGCGACCGCGCGATGCTGCGCCGGCTGTACTCGGTGGGCGCGACGATCCAGTCCGAGGTGACCGCCTCGCGCGGGCGCGAGGTTCCGCAGATCATCGACGCGGCGCAGTCGGCCGTGGTGTCGCTGTCGGAATCCCGCCGGGACGCTTCCGCCGAATTTTCCCCGTTGCAGAAGGTGATGGGCGACGTGCTGGAGTTCGTGGACCAGCAGTTCCATCGCGACGTCAAGGACGGCGTGATCGGCGTGCCGACCGGCTTCACCGAGCTGGACCGCATGACCTCCGGCCTGCAGGGCGGGCAGCTGATCATCCTCGCCGCGCGGCCTGCGATGGGCAAGAGCAGCTTCGCGCTGAACGTCGCCGAGCACGCAGCCCGCAAGACGCAGCGCTGGTCGCTGTTCTTCACGCTGGAGATGGGCAACCGCGAGCAGGGCCTGCGCATGCTGGCCTCGGCCTCCGGCGTGAACGTCCAGCGCCTGGTCACCGGCCGCATCAACGACGACGAGTGGGGCAGGGTGTCCGAGTCGATGGCCGAGATCCACGACCTGCGGCTCGCCTTCAACGAGCGCGCCGGCCTCAACGTGAACGAGCTGCGCGCGCTCGCGCGGCGCGCGGTGCGCGAATGCGGGCCGCTCGGCGTGATCGTGGTCGACTACCTGCAGCTGATGCTCGCCGGCGAGACCGAGAGCAACCGCGCGACGCAGATCGCGGAAATTTCCCGCGGCCTGAAGCTCCTCGCCAAGGAACTCGATGTTCCGGTGCTGGCGCTGTCCCAGCTGAACCGCGAGCTGGAGAAGCGGGTCAACAAACGGCCGGTGATGAGCGACCTGCGCGATTCGGGCGCGCTCGAGCAGGACGCGGACGTGATCTTCTTCATCTACCGCGACGAGGTCTATCACCCGAACACGGTCGACAAGGGCATCGCCGAGCTGATCGTGGCGAAGCAGCGCATGGGCCCGGTGGGCACGGTGTCGCTGCGATTCTCCGGTGCGCGCACGCGATTCGAGAACCTGGGGGCGAAGTGAGCGACCGGGTGCGCGCGCTGGTCTGGGATTGGTACGACGAGAAGTGGGGCGCGCCGATGATCCTCGCGATTGCGCTGGCCGATGCGTCCAACGACGCCGGCGCCGGCATCGCCGAAAGCGCGGTCGACCTCGCCAAGAAGACGCGCCAGACCGAGCGGGCGGTGCGCAAGCAGCTGCGCCAGCTCGAGGCGGCCGGCCTCCTGGTGATCGCGGAGCGTTCCGCGGGCGGTCGCGGCAACGTCACGCGCTACCGGCTCGACCTCGGCATGCTGGTCCGGCAGGAAATCGGGCAGCGCGATAACGATTCGGAGGCTGCTAAACCCGGAACGGCAATCACTGTTTCTGGCGCAGAAACAGTGAACGGCGATCAGGGTTTGCCGGCCGCGATTTCCGACCACCATATATACGCTTTAAAAGAACCTTCTACGTCGAACTCCGCATCCAGTGTTCCGGCGTTCACGGTTTCCGGCGATCAGCACCATCGCGAGGACCAGCGACTCGCGCGCTGGATGTTCGACCGCATCCTCGCGCTCCACCCGAAGCACCGCGAGCCCGGCTGGCGGGCGTGGCATCGGGATCTCCGGCGCATGCGCGAGATTGACCGGCACTCGCATCGCGACATCGCCGAGCTGTTCGCGTGGGCCAATCGCGACCCGTTCTGGCAGGCGAATGTCCTGAGCCCCGGCACGCTGCGGCGCCAGTGGGACCGGCTGGTGATCCAGCGCAACCGCGCCGCGGGTTCGCCGTCGGGAGGCGAGCAGACGCACGACCGCCACTGCGCGCGGGAGATCGGCGGACGCCGATGCGGGCTGCCCGGCGTGCGCAGCGATGGCACGCACCTCGGCGCGAAGTGGTTCTGCGCCGGGTGCGCCGAAGAACTCGATCGACGAGCGGCCTGACGAGGAGAACGGGATGGGAGAACCGCAGCGCAAGCCGGATTTCATGGAGGCCTACGTCGTCAGCGACACGCCGGGCGCGCCGATGATCGCGGCCATGGGCGCGGCCTGCGCGACGATCGCGGCTGGCGACCAGGACGAGCGCATCCCGATCGCCGCCGCGGTGTTGAAGTCCTGCGGCACCGACGCCGACGTGCGCGCCGCGCAGCTCTGCCCGATGCTCTGGCGCGTGCAGAAGGACGACGACCCGGCGCTGCTCCACCGCACCGAGCGCCTCCTCGCGGTCTGGATGACCGGCCAGAATCGTTTCGCGCAGTGGACGCCGAGCGCCGCGTACGCCGAGCGGCTCGAGCCCTTTGCCGCGCGCCTGCTGCACGAGTGGCTGCACCTGCGCTGCGGCAAGTGCGGCGGCTCGGGGCGCCTGCAGGTGACGGCGCGCGGGGCGGTGCGCACGCTGGGCACCAACGCCCGGAACACCAAGTTCACGAACTGCGACCTCTGCCACGGCCTCGGCCACGCCCAGCCGCGCCCGGCCGAGCAGGCGCACGCGCTGGGCATCGGCCTGCCCGTGTTCGACCAGGCGGGCTGGCATGGGCACTTCCGCGCCGGCCGGGCGTGGCTGATGAAGCTCCTGCGCCGGCCGCGCCGCCACTTGCGCCGGGAATTAGGTTTGCTGTAGACTCGCGCCCCAGCGAGCGCGATGTCGTCGTCGTGAAGGAGGCGCCAGCCTCCGAACCTTCGGGCCGGAAGCACTCGGTAGCCCGATTGGCCGGACACCCTCGCTCGCCCTGTCACCACCAAAGCCCGCCGCGTGCGGGCTTTCTCGTTCATGCGCGCAGCGAAGCGGCCCTGCACCTACCCCGGCTGCGGCCGCCTGACCGAGTCCAGACGTTGCGACAAGCACGCCCACGTCGACCAACGCGAGCTGGATGCGCGCCGTGGTTCCAGTGCCGAGCGGTTGTACGGCGCGCGCTGGCGGCGTGAGCGGCTGTCCTGGCTGAGGTTGCATCCCTTGTGTGCCTGCGACGAGTGCGATGCGGGCAGGAAGCGGGTCACCGTGGCCACCGTGGTGGATCACGTCATCCCCCACCGGGGCAACGAGGCCCTCTTCTGGGACCGCAGCAACTGGCGCTCGATGGCCAAGGCCTGCCACGACCGCAAGACGGCACGCGAGGACGGTGGCTTCGGTCGTGCGCCCGCTCAGGGCGTGCCGGCGACCAAGCCGTAGACGATCGCCACGAGTACCGGCACCCCCACCAGCCAGAAGAACAGCTGGGCGAGGAAGGTGTGGAACCGATGCCCGCAACCCGGGCAAATCGTCGCGTTCGACGCGACCTTTCGATCGCAGGACGGGCAGGTCTTCATCGGGCCAGCCTAGACCGGGGGCGGGGGGTGGGTCAAATCCCGCCGCCGCCTTTCCCGTTGACAGA
>ERZ869929.864-NODE-864-length-13326-cov-8.870093_pt1 | contig 13326 bp, 8 predicted proteins | sample MGYA00579312_ERZ869929 | MGnify/ENA primary metagenome ERZ869929 (study PRJEB32216, sample SAMN09231818) | wastewater metagenome | place: USA: Maryland | collected 2016-08-09 | study: EMG produced TPA metagenomics assembly of the PRJNA472060 data set (Reclaimed... | reverse complement strand
AAACAATCGTTTGGAAAAATGGCGTATATCTATGAGATAAGAGATAAAGCTAATCTACTCTCTAATTACAACGGAATAATCGGAACGCACGGGGTTGATTTGTTAAAATTTGTGAATCAGCGTTTTTTTGGAATAAATGTAGATGTATTGGTTGATGAACAGACTAAAAATGATGTACTCGCAGCCGCGAAGATTTCACTTCAGGCAGCTAAAGCGGGCGGGGCGGGTATAGACGATTCGGACTACTTTGCTATTCTACGGCTTGTGAATCAGGGATTATATAAGTCAGCCGAACTTTATTTAGGCTACAAGTCAAATCTGAAAGAACAAAAAGCGCAGGCATTGCAGGCTCAAAATATGGAAGAAAACAGAAAAACAGCCATAGCAACAGAAGAAGCAAAGCGGCAAACTCAAATGCAATTAACAGAAGCAAATACACAGGCTACTGCCGCTATTGACACCAATAAAATAAGCGAACAGCTAAAAGCGGACATGACACTAATGATGACTGAATTTCAAAACAAAATGCAGGAGATTGTCTTACAGGGTAAGACCGATATTATAGTTAATGACGAGAAACCTGTTCCCGCGAAGGCATCCGCTAAATAATCAACGATTAGTCTTAAAGAAGAATCTTGGCGAATCAGGACTTATAGATACCCCATTGCAATAACTTTTTATCGTAACGCTGTATTGTGTGTTTTTTGTAAGTCTCAGGAAATATCCCCAAGAACTTCTAAATGTCACATCTCTTAATGCCCCTGTTTGATCGTTCCGCAACGTTAAGATATAGCTTGTAGCATTTGTTACGCTATTCCAATCTAAATAGGCAGAGTTCCAATAGGCTTGTATAGAACAAGTCGTTGGCGGGTCACAATTTCCGCAGTCAGTGCTGCTTATGTTTGCCGTAGCGGTATTAGTGCAACTGTTGCTTGTTACCGTCACTACATACACTCCCGCCCCTGCTGTTATGGTTTGTGTAGTGGCTCCCGTGTTCCACAAATAAGCAGAATTGATTGTAGCGGTTAATGTTTGTGTAGAACCTGAACAAATAGGATTAGAAGGTACAGTAATAGATACCGAAGGTTTAGAAGTAGTGTTTACAGGAAGCGCGGCCGATGTAGCACTACAACTGCCGGTAGTCACCGTAACCCTGTAATTTCCTCCTACTTTAACTGCTATGCTTTGGGTAGTGGCACTCGTACTCCATAAGTAAGATGTTCCTGATGAACTTGTTAGTATTAAACTGTCCCCAAAACAAAACGTGGTGCTTCCGTTTGGCGTAATGGTGGCGGTCGGGGCAGAACTCACGCTCACAACTATGCTATTTGAAGTAGCTGAACAGTTAGCTGAATTAGTTACTACGCACGTATAAGTTTCGGCTGTGGTGGCTGTATAAGAAGAAAGGGTTTGCCCGCTTATATTCCCGCCTGAATTTTTCCATTGATAAGTAAGTCCCGATCCTGTATTTGCGCTCAATACTACCGATCCTCCCGTGCAGAAAGAAGTAGAACCTCCCGCAGTAATAGATGCTGTCGGGGTAGATAAACTCATGGTAATAGTATTGCTTGTTGCAGGGCTTCCGCTTCCGCACACAAGGTCGGAAGTGAGTACGCAGGTGATTAAGTCCCCGTTATTGACGGTACTTGAGTAACTCGATGAGTTAGTCCCTACATTAGCTCCGTTCTTTTTCCATTGGAATGTTGGGTTGCCTCCGTTTACGGGAAGTGCTGTAAATGTGACAGTTGCGCCACTGCAAAACGGGTTTGCGCTTGCTGTAATAGTTACACTAACAGGCGAACTTGATGTTTTGGTGATCGTCACATTATCTGTGGAAGGAGCGCATGGATTGTTACTTATTGTCCATCTGAATACATTCGCGCCCGCCCCTAACGAGGTGATTGCTGTGGTTGGATTTGAACTATTTGTTATCGTTCCTGATCCTGAAATAAGCGTCCATAATCCCGTTCCCGAAACAGGAGTATTCCCCTGAAGCGTGGTTGAATCGGTACATATACTCTGATCCGTTCCCGCATTGGCAGTAGTGGGATTAGAAACAGTAGTGACCGTTATTGTATTGCTTACGCTCGAACACCCCGAAGAAGTAACCGTAGCGGTATAGCCTCCTGAACTTGAAGCAGAATAAGTAGAATTGGTCGCTCCTGTTATCGGGTTTCCGTTCCTGTTCCATTGATAGGTATAGCCAGTTCCTGACGATGCTATTAAAGATACGGCTGATCCGGTACAGAACGTTGTTGTCCCGCCTGCTGTTATGGTGGCGGTCGGGCTTGCATTTACTGTAACCGAAGTGGATGCAGATACTCTCGTACACCCGTTTGCTGCCGTTACTGTCACCGTATATGTTCCTGACGTACTTACGCTTATTGCCTGTGTGGTTGCAGATGTACTCCATAGATACGAACTCGCAGCACTTGAAGTCAATGTCACACTGCCTCCTGTGCAGAACGTTGTTGATCCGCTTGGAGTTACTGTTACTGTTGGAAGCGGAAGGACTGTTACTGTTGTTGGAGAACTTGTAGCTGTTCCTACTCCTGCTACTGTGACCGTAACGGTATAGCTACCCGAAGTATTAACATTTATAGATTGTGTGGTAGCACCCGTATTCCATACATAAGAAGAAGCGTTGTTAGCGGTTAAAGTCACCGAGCCGCCCGAACAAAAAGTAGTCGCCCCGCTTGGAGTGATGGTAGCTGTTACCGATCCGCAGGAAGTGATTACCGAAGTGTATAAGTTAGCATTAGTAGAAATTGTAAACTTGTCTATATTTAATTTGCTGTTGGTACTCTTTATTTTTAAGGTGTGGTTGAGTGCTGACAGAGAAGAATAGGTAATAGGTATTCCATCTGCTGTATTATATCTGTACCATGTCCAATTAGTATCGGTTATACAGTCAATTAACTTAACCCCTGCATTGTCTAAGTAAATATTTGCTCCTGTACTCGTTCCGTCACTTGACCTTGCATATAAATACAGGTATTAATTGGCTACGGTACGGGTTTGGGAGCTGTAAGAAACTGAGTCTATTCCTGAAAATTTAACATACGTAGTGTAGTTTCTGAAATCTCCAACGGCTGTATTGGGGCGAACTGTTGATAAAGACACTCCTGTTCCTGCGGTGTCATAGACCTCGGCTTCAATATTAAAATCGGTACTCCACCAAGACGGGTGTGCGTTTTCGTGCCATTTATCCAATTGATAAAACACTGCGGGGCTAACAGAGTTGTCGTAGATATAAACCGAACCTTGTTTTCTTACTTCAAATTGAAGCGTTTGTCCTGCTAACGTAATTGTTGCGTTATGAGCGATACAAGTAGTATCTACAATGTTCGATAATGGATTTACTACGGCTGCAATGGCGTATTTATTACTGCCTGATTTTTTTCTTATACAAACAATGTCTCTTTGGTCGCCTGAATAATACTGATACCCCGTCCCGCCCGTTACATAACTAAACGGTACGTCTCCCGCGAGTACGTCACCATTCTTTAATATGTCTTCAAATCTTGACGTAATAGCCTGTGCGTAGGAAGGCATTGCTATTTGCCATATCCAATTAGTAGCGTTAGGCCACGGAGTTCCCAAAGAAAAGAAAGAAGGATAATAAAATTCTGCTCCAAGAGGCGCGTGAATCTTACACAGTCCTAAATATTGAGATGGGCGTACATTCGTTGCTTCATTAGCATACCATCCCGCAGCCACAAAAGGAGAGTATAGTTTATCTCCAAGAGCAATTTCAGTAGCCCTTGAGTTCTGCATCCATTTCCAACCGTGTGCAATAGCCGCCCTTCCATCTACGGTAGGGCTATAACTCTCCCAATACCATAATTCGGGTCTTATAACATAAAAGTCAGGTGTAGAATAATAAGTGCCTCCTATGGGTTTCATTACCTGACGGGCGTAACTATAAACGAATCTATATGGAAGCCCCTGATTGGTACTTGTGTTGTCGCTTTGATTCCCTCCCGTTTCTCCGTCAATGGCGTACCATTGAAATCTTGTATTGGTCAGTCCCGTAAGACCTAAGAATATATCCGAATAAGAAATAGTTTCCACTCTCTTATAACGATACGCATACCATTGTTGAAAGTTTCCTCCAAATGCTGTTACAGAATCCCTGCATCGCGGGTCGTTATTTAGCGCGTTGTTGGATAAGATGTTTATCTCTTCCCCGTTTTCAAATATGTGATCTATTTTACGATTGCTTGGACGGTTAGTTTGTGTAGCGATTAATCCTGACAGGTTAGAGGACATGGTAGTACCGTCACTACTATATTGGCTTTCTACTGTTGTGGGTCGCCATAGCTTTAATCCTCCTGTGGTAAGCCCGTTCTGACCAATAAATGTACCGCCTGAATTTTGAAGATAAAACGGTGCGGTATAGGACTGATTCCTGATAGCGGGGTTTCCACCATTTATTTGAAATCTTAATGTTTGTGACGAAAGCGGGTGTTGAGTGTGACTATTGGCAAATGAGAGGGTGGCTATCTGAAACGGATCGGTATTCCCCGTAGCTTTAGAATAAATCATAAAGTTAAAGTCCTCACATAACGCACGTTGAACCATTGTGTCGTTTATTACTGCCTGTGCATCACTCACTCCGCTTTGAAATCTCTGACCTTCATATTCGGGGTCGCCATTATTATACATCGGAAGTAATGTATTGGTTGGTTTGTATCTTGGAATGGGGTATGATCTTATCTGTGTAACAGGGCTTTGTGTTGCGCCCGTAGTAGGATTTGTGCCGATATTAGTTCCAATAGCAAAGTCCGTAGGAGACATAGTTCCGACTATTGTTTGGGCTGCTGGGACACTTGCCGCAAACGCTGTTGTATAGTGATTACCCGCCTTGCTTTCTGTGTAGTTTTGATAGATTTGTCTTGCATCCAAAGCCGTAGTATATATAGCGAGTTCATCCAAATCTCCGTAATACTGTGTATAACTTGTATTTGCGTTAAATCTTAATAGTCCCGTAGTCATACTTCCCGTAGGAGTAGTGACGGAAAATCCTGCCGGGAGTTGCCCGTCTATCCATACCTCTTTTCTTCCTGTACTCATATTAACCACAAGGGCTACATGATGCCAATTATTATCAAACCAATATCCCCACGCCCCCCTTCCTATTCCGTTAAGCGTTAAAGCAAGGGCATTATTATTTGAGTAAAAAGTTACATTGGGATATTCTATTGAAAGTGAGAGGTCGCCCCATAACATCATTTGGCTGTTTCTTACTTTAAACATATTATACCCTGCTCTGAACCAAAACTGAACAGTAGCCTGAAAGGTGGTATTTACTGTTCCTGCCGAAAGAAAATCAGCGTTTGATTGCCATTGAATATAATTTCCTACTATCGGATTGGTTGAGGGGTTGGTGTATGTGCCGCCTCCCGTGAGTACGGTAGCCCCTACACTCGGCTGTGTTGCTGCCCCGCTGTTGAATTGGTAATATAAAGTGGGTACAGTTTGCGGTAGTGCGGGTTTGCACGTAGCAAATAGTGAAGTAATGGCGAGTAAAAATGTCTTTATTTTATTCATGCGATAGTTTTGGTTTTGATTTTAAATTCTAAGCAGCTAACAATAAATTGTTTTGTCGGAATGTCAATTAATCCGTACAGGTTTTTTACGGTTGGTATTACATCTACATCTATCTCCTCTTTTATCCCGTATTCTTTCATTAATAACTCTTTGCCCTGATTGTAGAGTTTTACGCGCTCCTCGATAGATAGGGGCTTTGGTTCAATAGGTTTTGTTGTCTGTGATTTTTTCATTATCTGTTTGTATTGCGTAGTTTCCGAAAAACATTGCGGTTGGTAAAATTAATTGAATTATATCCCACTTTGTTTGATCGTATTGTTTTAAACATTGATTACCTAATTGAAATATTGCCACTCCCACTAATGCCCACAAATATGATCTGCAAAGTTTTTCTTCCTCTGCTTTCATATTTGAAAATTCTTTTCTGTGAATAAATATCCATAATAATGCACCGTAAAGATACAATTGTAAAGCGTAAGTTAAAATCCAAAAGTTATACGTTGAATTTGGAAGCAGTTTCCAATATCTGCCTAATAAGCAATCTAAAATTATATATAGAAATATAATTCGCGCGAACTTATTAGTGATTCCGAATTTTAATGCTTTAATTAAAAATAGCAGGCAGCGCGAAAGTTTTTGAAAAATAAGTATCAATACGGAAATTATTCCGTTTAGAAAAATAGATATTTTAACTTTAACATTTTGCAAAATTTATCCCGGTGGTGTTGGTGGATGCCCGTTTGTTAATCCGTAGGCTGAACCCTGATTTACGCAATCCTCGTATTTAGCTTGTGTAGAGGCTACGTAAGATGATTGATTGCCGCTAAATGGGTACTGCTTAAATTCAGTTGAAGATTGATAGCAAGCGCGGGTTTCGCCTGTGGTATCATTTATTTTAAGGTAGGTTTCAGATACGCCCGAAACTATTTTCTCCTTATACGTATAAGTAGTTGGCATTTACTTAACACTAACGGTTATAACATCCCCGACATTCACTTCTAAATCACAATGAATAAAACTTACAGATTCATGTCCGTTTTTAGCGATTACGTTTTTTGATTCCACTTTTTCAAGTTCTGTGGATTTTTCTTTTACTTTTTTACCACCTCTTTCAAATTCATTTTCAACTTCCACCTTTTTGTGGTATTGATTTGGTGTAACTGATGTTACTGTAAATTCTTTTTTCATGGTATTTTTTTTAAACTACAATTTTCTGATATCCTCCTGTACGATACGCACAAGTTTCATAAAGTCCTGCGGTTTCTGCATCGCTTTGATTAGCAAAATCCTGTAAGCCTTCGTAACGGATTTGTGGTGATTTGATAATTAATTGATCGGGCTTTGCAACAGTACCGCCTTGAAAGGCTACATAGGCGTTTCCGCTATCGTTTTTAACTTCGATTCTGCCGTTAGAATCGTTGTTGGTGATTTCCAACACTCCTTCTTCGGCAAATAACTTGTTTAATGCTATTCCGCCTGTGTTGATTTTGGCTTTTAATTCATCGCTGACAAAGAAACTGATACAAGCATTGTCTTGGTCAAATTCTGCTCTTGTAGCAGAGGTTTGGTTTGGGAAATAATATGTCATATATTTGGTTTATTTAGTTTCCTACTAATACTTTTTTAACTGTGTTTCCAACTTTTACTTCCCAGTAATGTGCGGCATCTAATGATACTACTGCTGTAATAATGTCTCCAAATTTAACTTCCGCTGCTGAATTTAATGGGTCGCCTGTCAATAAAGATTGTACGGATAATCCCTTTGCTGCTCCAATTGTAGCTGTTTCTCCAACATCATCAATAATTAATGAGGTGTTATTTCCGCTATATGTAAGACCCGCGCCAGACGTAAAAGTTATCCCTCCATTAGCCGTCATAAAAAATGTTTCGGTATCATCTGCAAGGGACATAGAAACGTTATCTCCTCCCCATGCAAATGCACCCTGACTTGTTATAAAGCTTACTCCGCCACCCGCTACCGCCTCTGATATAGTAGTGGCTTTGATGTTAGTGCCGAGTACCGCGTTGGATAGGGTGAAGTTAGCTCCGTTAATGTTGGATGCCCACGGAGTTTGTGGCTGACCACCCCCGCCTCCACCGCCTCCTTTTTTTAGTTGTATGTTTCCGAGTTTCATGTTAGAAAGTTGTTACCTGTGCGTCTGCTGCTTCTGCGTTTAATCCGATGGGTTGTATGCCCCTGTCGTTGCTTAAATTTATTGTAGCATCAGGCTCTAATGTTGTAGCTAATGAGTTTGGAGTGTACATGATTACTCCTGACCCTAACGGATCAATGGAAATACTGTTGTAGAAAAAATTATTTACAACGTTGAGTGCCGCGCCTGATAAATTTACGGCAAAGGCGTGTTTAAGTTTTAAATGAGTATTACTCCTCACCCCCTCAATCTCCATGATTTCGCCCGTTGAAGGGTTGAAGATGTATTTATAAAGCAAAAAGTTTGTATTGGAATTTACTATTTCAGTAAGGAATAACGTACCTGTGCCCGTAACTTCAAGCCCCGTTGAACTTATTGTGCCTGTCAGGGCTACGGGGGCAGGAAACGATGTTATCGTTGATACGGTTTGAACATTGGGTAATGGGGTGCTTAGTGCCATGATTTTCGGGTGTTAAAGTATAAAATATTTTGATTAGTGCTAATTATTTTTTTTGTTATTTTTTAACATTAGTTTTTAGGGGGAATGTATTTGATTCCAAGAGCGCGGGCGCGAGACCTTAAGTCTTTTTCTTCATCTATTTTTTTACGCTTGTCCTCCCGCTTTTCTTTTTCAGTTTTCTTGTCTGATGGTTTTGATCTTTTCTCCATTTCAGCCCTTACTTCTTCGTCAGTCATTTTGTCGCTGTAATTTTGAACACCTACGCCAAAGAATGAGCTTAGTGCCGCTGCTGTGGTTAATCCTTTATTTTCATCTTTTGCAGCCTTTCCCAAATCCTGTAACCACAATGGAATTATCAATTGCCCCTCTTTTGTATTGGCGAATGATTTTAAATCATCAAATTTAAAATTAACAGAGTTTCCTCCAACATCTTTTCCTGCCATTACGTCCATCATTAATCCTGCGGACGGGCTTGCTTTACTTCGTGCAAATCTTTCAAGTACATCTAATCTTGTGTCCTGCCCATATCCCTCTCCGAGTTTTTTTACTTGTCCGTCAAGGGTTGTTTTTTCTCCGCTTGCTATTTGACTTATTAATCTTACCCATTGTTGGAATCCCGCCCAAATATCAAACCTTGTATTACCTACCTTTATTTTTCCAAAATCAGGACTTCTCGGATCGTCATTTACATCTGCGCCTCCTGCTTTTGCAATGGCAAGTACAGTAGCTCCAAGTCCTATATATGTTCCAACGGTTTTTAAAGCCTCTGCCCTTGCTTTTGGTGTCATTTTTAAATACTTGACAGGGTTAAGTAAATTAAAGCGAGATACCGCATAACGTGGCGAAAAGAACCCTGCATTTAATACAGCCGTTGATTCTTCAAATCTTCCTAAATTTCCTCTGCCGCTTGCATTGTTTATAAAATCAGCGAATGGTTTTAATTCAGCATCAATTTTTTCTTTAGGTAATCCCTCCTTAATTAACGCATCTTGAAATTGAGTGAATACATCGGCTCTTAATTTGTTAAGATACCCTGTGTATGCTCTTTCGCTTCCTTTTACAATCTTACCCCATATAGGAATTTTATGCGCAATATTTGAAATAAACTGTTCTTCCTTAGCTGATAGTTTAGCGGTTGGTTCTGCAAAATACAGTCCTGCTTTTTTCATGTCAGTATATTCAGGACTTGCCTTTAATCTGTGCAGCCAATCATTTGCTTTAGCTTCTGAAAAAGCCTGCCGGAACATTTCTATCGCTGATTTGCTTGCGATAACAGGATGCCTTGCGCTTAATACTGCACCCTGTCTTAATGGTGCGCTCATGTCGGCACTTGCCATTAATGATTTTGGAAGGTTTACTACGTCTATAAATCCTTCGTTTATTTTTTGAGAAGTTGTTCTGTTTTTAAGTTTTAATTTTTCAACTTCTAAATCAACCTGCTCCTTCAATTTGTTTTTTTCTACAAGTAAATCAAATGCCTCTGAATCGAGCGTTGGAGGTTCGCCTTTTCTCTTAACTGAAAAATCTTTTTCTTTTATGCGTTTCTCGTAATTTTCTTTTGACTTACGTAACGAATCTTTGTAGCGTTCGAGTGCATCTTTATCGCCTTTTTCCTCTTTTAAAGAAATGCCTTCTTTTTCAAACTCCGATAACATATCCTTACGGAATTTATCTTCGTTTTTCCAATCAGCTACTTTCCCTTTTATATTTTTAATTCCGAGTTCAACCGCATCCGCAACACTTACTCCTGCTTTAATAGCACTTTTTATTACAGTTATGCCCGCATCAATTACGGCTACGGGTATTCCTACCGTTGCATCGTAAACATTTTCTCTTAATCGCTTTTGTATAGATTCAAGTGCAGTAATAGTTTTGTCGGCTTTTAGCCGTCTTGCAGAGGGCATCTTTTTGTAGATGTCATTTACTATGCCTTCAACCTGTTCAGAAACTTTAGCCTCAATCTCTGCCTCTTTTTGTTTTTCGATTTTAGCAATTCGTTTATTTACTGCATCGAGTTTGGTGGTTAAGTCAGTAAATTTTTGTTGAAGTTCGGGTGTGATTTCTCCCTGATTGGCTTCTTTTGCTCTTTTTAAAATTATTCCAAGTTTATATCCTAAATCAGATACCTGATAAACTGCCTGAAGCGCAGAACCGAAACGCCCGCTTGACCTTGCTTGCTTGTCAAATTCGTCTATCAGATCAGCCTCTTTGTTAATAAGTTCAAGTTTTTTATCTGGATTTGATTCTGATAAAATTTCCTTTCCTATTTTGTCAATCGCTCTTGCATACACAAACGGTGCTGCGCCATCTCCTAACTCTCCGTTCCTAACAGCAGCTAAAGCGTTTTCCGTTCCAACTTCTGAAATAAAGTTATCTGCATTTTTTTCAGCATCAATATGATGTTCGACATCATATTTAAGACCATTTTTTTCAACCGCTGCTTTTATTTCTTCGGGTGTCGTTCCTTCGTAAACCCTGTTGGCTAATGATTTTTTGTTTGCCTCCTTTGAGTGTTTAGTAATTAATTCTTCTGGTATATCCTGAACGTTTTCAAAGTCGGTTTTTTCTTCCTTATTTATTTTATTAATCAGGTGTTGGGCGTGGTCGTACCCCTCTTTTTCAGCTCGGATATTAGCTTCCTCAACTCCGCGTTCTCGCGCTGCAATGCTTCCATCATCTGCTCCATCTGGCTGTTTGATTTCTGAAGCTCCGCTAACATTTTCCTGTCCCACTTCAGTATTTCCTTTGGGCTGTAATTCATTTTTTGTTTCTGTGGCTTGTTCTTTAGATAGTATGGATTCCACGGCTTTTACAAGTTCGGGATTTGAACCATCTGCTTTGGCTTTATGATATACTTCTGCAATAGATTTATTCAAACTTTTACCTGATGGTTGATATGTGAAAACCTTTAATGGTTTACCTAATATTTTTGCAGCCAAATATCTATTATGCCCATCTTCCATTATGGTTTTCCCATCTACATAACGAGTTTCGACAGGCTTTGTCAAATTAACATTTTTAGCCCACTCATCGTCCGATAACCCGCTTTTGCTTTTATTTTCTTTTGCTAATTTAAAATCGTCCATCGTTTCATCAATAGACAATTCGCTTGGCATCATCTCTCTTATTTCCCCATTATTAAATCCTAATGCCTTTTTTTGTATGTCTTTATGTAATTCATTGTCTGTACCACCTAATCCCTCCAACGCTTTAGCGGTGCTTTTCACATCTCCCCCTGTACCACTACCTTCTTCTACTCCTGTATTGGTTGTTGGTGTTTCTGCTTTGGTTGTTTCTTTGAGGGATTGTTCTTTGCCGATTAAGTATTCAACAGCTTTTATAAGTTCTGGATTACTGCCATCGGCTTTGGCTTCATGGTAAAGGCGGCTTATTTCATAAGCTGATTTATGTTGGGCATTACCTATTTTAAATGCTAAATCAATAAATTCACCTTTACTTAAAGTGCCTTTTACCGCCTTGTCGTTTTTATCTAAAAAAGAAACAGAGTTATCTTTATTTAAAACAACAGTTTTTACTTTCTCTGGCAAATCATAAAGTTCTGCAAAAAATGTATTAAGCCTAACTTCTTTATTTTTTTTCAGCCCATCAGCAACCATTTGTTCAACTTTTGCTTTACTGAAAACAGGAATTTCACTTAACTCATTTGATGAAAACCGCTTTAACGCTTCTTCTGTATTATCTCTATTAAGTAAAGGCTTTTCTACTTGTGGCAATTTGCTTAATTGTATCGCTTCTTTATCATCTACAACCCGTATTGCATTTTGTATATTTTCTGCGACATCTTCAATTTCTTTACCTTTTACAATACCTCCTATTAATTCTAAATATTCATCAGCGGAAAGTTTTGCATCTTCAACAATCGTATCATAATACCTTTTAACAAACTGGTTTACTAATGTCTTTGATTTGTCTGGCAGTGACTCGTATGAATGTTTTATCTTTTTTAACTTGTTCTTCCTTTCAATATATGACTTTTCCGTTATTCCAATTTCTTCCATCCTTTCTTTATTGGCAGGGAAATATTCTTTATTTTGCGAAAGTATGGTTTCTTTAATATCATCTAAGCTAATATTAAAGGCATCTTTTTCAGCTTCGGTTCTACCAACTTCATATTGAATAGCTTCTGCAATGTGTTCTATTAAAATTGGCTTATTGTCATTTTTAGCAATTTTTTGTGCTAAATCAAATACATTATTTACGCTTATCCCATCTACTTTCTCAATAGCCCTTTTCATTAATGACTTAGAAGCATCGTTAGTTACACCATACTTTTTCATATTGGCATCAATGCTTGCCACCTTATCTTCAATATTATTTTTTGCATCAGATATATCGGCTGTAAAGTTACCTACCTTCTTACTTTCCACATCTCCCCCTACACCAACACTGCCTGCTTTGGGTTGTTCTAAAGCTGCTAATTCTGCATCATATTTAGCATTGATTTTATTCTTCAAATCATCTTCACTTATACTACTTCTTAATTTATAACCGATGTCTGTACCCCATTCCTTCGTATTACCTAATTTAGTAAACCAAGTTTTACTTAATTCTTCTTGTCTTCTTCTTTCTATATCAGCTTCAATAAGTTGTCTATGAGTTTTATTTTCAGGATTATTAAGTTTCTTACCTTGATAATAAACACCATCAGTTTTTACTTCATATTCTGTATTTCCTACTTTACCTATTTCTATATCAGCTTTTTTAGCTTCCACATCTCCCCCTACACCAACACTACCTGCTTTGGTTGTTTCTTTGACGGATTGCTCTACTGCTTTTATTTTTAAGTCTACTAAATCTATTGTGGTGGATGAAGTAGCACTATTGTTTATTGCTCTTTGGTCTGAAAGTTCTTGTGCAATAGGAATAGACTGTTCTTTTAAAAATTTAGGGTCATTTGGAGATTTATACAATAACCTATTCTCGTTTCGACCAAAAACATTTGCTCTTGCTGTTTCTTGTAATTGTTCTTCTGTTCTATTTGGTAATTTTACAACAGCTTGTGGCACACCCTTTCTGCTTGTGCTTAATTCTAACACTTCGTACTCAACCCCATCAGCATCAACAACTTTATCCCCTACTTTAACTTCCACATCTCCCCCTACACCACTACCTTCTTGAACAGGCTGTTCATTTAATACT
>ERZ869929.863-NODE-863-length-13331-cov-114.010395_pt1 | contig 13331 bp, 15 predicted proteins | sample MGYA00579312_ERZ869929 | MGnify/ENA primary metagenome ERZ869929 (study PRJEB32216, sample SAMN09231818) | wastewater metagenome | place: USA: Maryland | collected 2016-08-09 | study: EMG produced TPA metagenomics assembly of the PRJNA472060 data set (Reclaimed... | reverse complement strand
TGGCGGGAGCTGCCGTTGCCTTCAATGCGGCCAATTCAGCCGTCAGGCGGGCTACTTTTTGCTCGGCGGTTTCAGAAAGGGGGCAACAATTGGTGACCTTTCCGCCCACTACGGAAATTACCATTCCGTCGGTAGTGGTATAATCACCATCAGGAGCTACTGCCCCGGCGATAGTGACGTTTGAACCCATAATCATATCTTCGCTTGCGGCGTCAGAAGTGAGAATGGTAGTGCCATCTTGGAGTGTTAAATCCAGGGCGACGGGGCCACCGCCCACAAGATTACTTAGGGCGGTTGCAAGTTGTGTAATTGCGCTTTTCTTCATTTTTGTTTTACCGTATGCAACGGCCTTTAAGTGTGATTTAATTTCATCGACAAAGCCGAGGTTTTTGGCCTCGGTAGCGTTCATGGAAGTCTCGGCCTTCATCATCTCCTTAATCTTTTCAATCGGGAGTTTGGTCTTAGCCGCATAAGCCGCCGCCATTTCGTCCTCAATCTTGCGTAGTTCCGCGCTTCCACCCTGTAGGGCATCCGCATCACCCTCCAAACCCTGTGAGGGGTTGTGGATCATAAAAACAGACGGATTTAGCATAATTACCTTCTTACCCGCAAGGGCAATAAAGGTCGCCATGCTTTGCGCCTGTCCTTCGATGATGGATGTGATGGGCTTTCCGGTGGCCTTCAAAAGGTGGTAAACGGTATAACCTTCGTACACCGAACCGCCACGGGATGAAATGTGAACTACAAGATCAGAGGCATTTTTAACATCGGGGGACTGCAACTGTTTTTCAACGTCGCGCGAAAAATCCTGTCCAATATCACCTCTTACGTATATGTGTCCTTCCATATTGAACGTAAAACTATGTTTGCGTTCAACAGATAGTAAGGCTCTACGATGTTCCTATTTACGATAACCGGGTAAAATACCAGTATTTGGGCATTTGCAACGCTTAATTTTTCGCACCTGACGCGGTGAAATATGAAATTTTTCTGCAATCACTTCCTGTTTTTCCTTTTCCTGTAGTTCGTTGCATACGTGGAAGTGCATCAAAGACTTGCGATTGAGTAGCTTTCCTTTGATGAAATTTTCTATCTGGTCGATAGAGTACTCCAGGATATTGAACTCTTTATTGCTTTGCTCTACGGTCATAGGGTTAAGCGGTTGTTAGTTGTTCTTTGTATTTCACTGCGGTAATAAATTCACGAAACTCACGATAGACGAGGGCTACTTCTACGGACTGCGTACCGGCGGGAGCCGCCGCGCGCGCTGTCATTCCTTGCGCTACTATTCCACCGTCTGAATACGTAGGGCGCATTCTGTTAGCCATAGCCGGGCCGCCGACCGCCGCTACATCTGATTGATTCCAGACAACCTCGCCAGCGTGTACAATTCCAGCGGGTTGATATTTTCCTCCTGCACCTGTATATCCGCCTCCGCTAAATCCTACGCCATTGATCTTGGCAACAGACGCAAGACCAGAAGCTGTAACGGCTCCCGCGGCAATTAAATTAAATGGAAATGGTATTTCCTTTAGTGTTTGAGTAGCGGCCAAATAAGTATTAATTACTGCTTGTGCAGAGCTCAATGCCTTTGATATTGCTGTTTGCTCACCAAATGCCCTACTAAAAGTTCCAAAGGCTGATGAGGCTACAAGTAATGAGACAGTTTGATCCTTTGTTGACTTATCAAATTCCTTTTGCGCATCAGTAGATGTTTTTGTAATCTGTAAAGACCTATTTTTTTCATTTGATATTCTTGTAATTAAAGGATTTTCCTTCTCTTCAATTTGTATTGTTTTTATTTGTGTTTCCTGCCATCCCTTTTCTGTTTCAATAATTGATGAAGTAGCTCTATTTCTGGCCTCAATCTGGGCTGTTATTTCTTGTTCAAGTGCTATTCGTTGTCCATTAAGTTTTTTAATTCCTTCATTATATGAGGCTTCAGCATTATAAAGCTCAGCTACTGCCTCAGCTTGTTTCTTTCTATTTTCTATCGTTGGATCATCTTCTGTCTCAAGATTTACCAAATCAAGTCGCGCTTGGGCAAATGCCTTTTCTGACTCAAGCAATTTTTTTTGTAATGCAATAGCCTTATTAAAAGCATCTAATTTTGCCTGCCCTTCTGACTCTTGACTTTTAATAATTAATTCGGCTACTTCTTTATTTGTTTTCGCTCTCTCTACTATTAGATTTCTTTCTAATTCATTTATTCGCCTTTGAGTTCCCGCAAATTGTTCTGCGCGTTTATCAATTTCAGTAAAAAAATCAGAAACAGCTTTAGTATCTACACCAATAGCAGACGCAACTTTTGTTATCAATTTTCCGACAAATTCAAATGCGGGTCCAAGAGATTCATAAACTTTCTTGCCAACTAATTCAATTAGGTCCGTTATTCTCTCCATGATAACGCCACCTACCTGCATTATCTTATTAAATCTATTTTGCCCCTCTTCCGATCCTTTAAAGTATTGAGTTAATGCCGCTATAGCTAATCCAAGCGCACCAATGACTGCGCCTATTGGAGTAGCTAAGAAAGCCTTAGCCGTCGCCGTGACCGTAGTAAACCCGGAAGCCATGCCACCAAGTCCGGGCACAAGTTTATCTATACCCGCGCCGATTCCTTTATTGGATTCAATCAGTTTGTCGAAGCCTGACTTTACACCCGTGACGGACTTTTGAACGTCATTATAGGTAGATGTTTGCTTCTTTAAAATCGCCTCAACCCGGACGGTTTCTTTGCTGTATTCATCCAGCGTGATAGATCCAGACTTGTAAGCCTTTTGCAGTGCGGCCTGTTCCTCCTTCAATCCAATGATAGACTTTTTGGTCTTTTCCAGTTGGTCGATGGCGTCGCCCTGCTCAATCTTAAAGTCAAGTATGACGGTTTCTTTTTCTTCGGCCATAGTCTTAGATCATTAAAAGGTAAACGGTGCAGGGGGTTTTTGAGTCTTTATAATTCTCAATAGCGGATATGAAAAAGTACCTGTTCAGTTCTGAATTGTAGATAAACCTGTCAAAGTTATAGTTTTGAAATTTATCTTCCGGCACAAGCATTTCTACCTTGCCGTATGGATTTTTAAAGAACTTTGAAATCTTGTTGTAAAATTGATCGGTAAGCGTAGGCGCATTGTAGGTAGGTGAGTTAACCGGCCCAAACGAAAGATTGCCTACCAGATTATCCACGGCCAGCCGTCCTGTAAACGGTTTATTGTACCAAGCGAAAGCCTCGGATGCCCTCGAGTTGCTATCCATGTTTAGACTTGTCTGCTTAGTGAAATCCGGCACATTGGTCGATGGATTGACAATTAATGCCCGCGCCCCTGGATTCTTTTTATTTGCCGTCTGGACAAAGAATTTACCCGTGGAGGTAGCTAAAAAAGTACCGTAAACATTGAAGATGAAAGCCGTTGGTGTAGTCGTAGAATCAATGATATAATACCCGCCATAGTACCCGTTATCATCCACCACGCGGACGATGCAGCTACCCGAAAGAACTCCAAACGGAAACCCCGTACCGGTAAATTGCGGCTGTCCACCGGAATTGGTCACGCTTGAATATGAATAGCTTTCCGCGTCAGTCAGTTCTACGTTCTGAATAAACGGAGAAAGTACCGAGTTGTAAATACCTATACTGTCCCGGCACGCGCCAAAAGGAGACGTATAAACGTCCGTAGATGCATTGGCTTTTGATTGACTCTTGATATTGGCCTCACCATATCCGAACGAATTAACAACGTTGTATTCAGTTATTTGAGGCTCCTGACCTTGTGGCAACCGAATATAGTTGTTAGTGGTGACCTTGTTGTAATAGAAAACAGAGCCCTTGAAATATTGCGTCCAATCCTCAGTAGCAGTGATAGAATCCACCATAGTGAAATTGAGCGTCTTTGCAATCGGGTTAAATGTGATAACCGCGCCGAATGATACGGCCAGCCATTTGATAAAGTCGATAGCCTTAATATCTGGGGCTACAGAGCAAAAACGATAAGATCCCCAAACAGTAGTAGATGATCCTGATTCATAGAACCCATTGATAACCGGAATAGTTGATGGCCTGATGGTCAGGGTTGCATCAAATACTGACGTTATGGATGTGGCAACCGTGATATAAACTTCGTAATAATCGCCCTTTGTGACGCTTGCCGATAGCGTCATTTTGATCGTGTCCGTGGTTACCGATGTGGCCCTAACGTCTGTTGTCCCATTCTTTCTGATCCTGACCGTGTATGCCTGATTAGTCGTTGTCTTTATGTAGATGTCAAAATCAACTACGCTATTTGCGTCCGCCGTCCACCGGCTATTGATTGAATACGGCCTTTGTCCACCCTCGGAAATCAGGGTAGTAAAGTTTACTTTCTGCGTGGTAACTGTTAAGGTCTGTGGACTACCAACAATAAGAGAAGCAGTACGGCGTGAAATCCAGGTATCAGGATTGACCACATCCGGCCCATCGTGGGTAATGATTAACCGCTTATAGTTCGGATGGGTAAAGACGTTGCCTCCAAACTTAAAGCCCGTTACCCGCGCTATTTCTTTTACAATCGTGGAAACGTAAATACAGGGGTTAATTTCATTAAAGTATTCATCTGCTGAAATAGTAGCCCCAGATCCGTCACCACCGCGTAAAGAGTTTACCCGGTAATATTCATTGGCTTTCTGGAATGAATACATATAGTCAATAATGGGAAAGATAATTCCGGATGTTGCGCTACTTTGAGAATTAACCACCGCCTCAGAAAACGCCACCGTATAAGCTTCCGTTTCTATGCTTTTAAGATTGAAGTCCAGTTGTTTTATCCAGTTGGCATTTCCTGAGAAAAAGAAACAGTGCAGAACGTCCTTCTTTTCGTTTTTCTCCTCGTCATAAATGGCCACCGTTCCACGAATTAGGAAATTCCCATTACGAATGATGTTGAATTGAGTCGTAGAAAATGCGGGGTTGTTGGTCTGGTTAATCCCAAAGTACCCTAAAGCCTTGCGATTGGTAGATGTATTTTGAAGCTCAAAGTTTACCGATACGTCGCCCTTGATCGTGAACTCATAGATACTGGCGCATTGCTTAGTGATGGCAAAGTCAGCCCCGCTATATTCCAGGTAGTTCCCGTTATCGTCAACGAATGATGTCATAATGACTGAACGGGGTTTTCATCCGTATAGGTGACGGTAAATGAGAATGTAAATAGCTTATTAGCCTGTGGGTAATGGGTGAAGCTGGACCGATCGGGTATTACGGTACGCTTATCTGTTGCGCTGTTTACGATCTGCACAAGTGGCGAAAGTTTGACGCGGTACAGGTCATTTACCTGATTTGCCGTCAAGTTTTCCGCACGCAATACTACCGTCTGGCGTGAGGTTCTGGAGATTTCACGATGCACCGTGTCCGCTCCTTCCCCGTAGCTTTGGGGCCATTCGGGTAAGATGTTGCGCTTATCTTCAATAGTCTGGGTGATGTCGTTGCCATAGTCAGCAAAGCCCTTGAAACGCCAGTAGTCAAATCCCCCCAAATAGTTGAGCCATGAAATATCAACACAAAACGCATAGCAGGTAGTATCGACTGATATGCTTAGCGTCTCGCTGATGACCACGCCATTAGACCGCAGGGTCAAAAGTATGGTATCTTCATTAAAGGATGATGACAACTGCACCCGATAGCGGCAAATACCGATGCCCCCATTTGTGATCGTGTCGATAGTTGTGCCTACAATCGTCCCATTCCTGACGTACTCCACCCGCATGGATCTGTTTGTACCTGATAGCCCGAACTGGTCGATATATGAAATATCATAATAGCTGTTGAAGGCCACAGGGTAAGTCATGGCCGTTAGGAACTTGATGCCGATAAATCCAACGCCAGAACTGCCATACAGATAATCTGCCAACGATCCCGAATACTTGTTTTTAAACGGTAGCGAAGCATTGGCCGCGTAGCCCTCAAATGTTCCCCGGTCGCTCGTGTATGAGCCAACGAAATCTAAGAGGCCATAACCCCCGGCTGAATAGTCGTAAGCCTCGGCATAGTCGATATAATACTGAATCCAGGCGTTCAGGTTATTAGGAGCGGTTCCTGTCTGTAAGTCGTTTTTCAGTATCTCAATACGGCTTTTCAAGTCCTCGTTAATGTTCAGGGTAATAATCCCGTTAGCGTCTGGCACAAGTTCCTTTTCAACTAACAGCGTGTAGGGCTTCAATGAGGCGTAGATGTGCGAGGAGGTAAGCCCCGCATAAAGCCTGATTTTTGCCCGGTAATTGTTGTAGTAGTATTGCACCGTAGCCGGACCAAAAGACAGGTTCGAGTAATACGGCATATTGATCGTCACTACCGAGGTAGAATACCAGGTCAGGATTTGATATACCCCCGCCTCGCCTATGCCAGTGATCTTTAAAAACTCCAGTTCTGACAAGCTGGACAGCAACGCCCCGGATAAAGTCAGCTTAACGAATCCGTTATCGTTCGCAAAGCTGGAAACCGTCCGGGCTGTATCTACTGAATTAGTCGGCCATAGGTCAGACTTGAGTTTATACACGATCGGAAGGTGAACAGCCGACCACGAAATTGATGTGGAAATCGTATAGTAAAAATCAATGGACCCCGCCCCGCTAAATACTTTGATGCTGTCTCCCGGGTATTCACGGAGGTTGAAAGTATTCAATCCGGTTGAGTCCGTGTACCAAAATCCCATGTATTGGCCGGAGGAAATATAGACGTAGGAGTTAAGCGTAGGTGGAAATGCCGCCGTTAAATCAGTGCCTCCATTGGTGTATGTGGCGGTAAACTTTGTGGCCGTGTCAATCTTTAAAGACGGGGGCCGCTTAACTACCGATAGAGCCATTTACTTTGAATTGAGATTTCAGCAAAGTTATAAAGGATTTTTTGAAGTCGGCTATCAATGCCTTTTTCAACTCCTCCACGAGCCTTGCCAAAGCCTCGGAATATACTTTGCGCCCGCCTTGTTGGTATGTCTTATCCCCATCGCGGTTGATACGTAATGCCAGGAACTTTGCCAACTGTCTGCGCTTCTTTTCTGGTAGGTCCGCGCCTATGCCTCTGGCTACCATGTACTCATACATCGAATCGTTGAAACCGCTATATTCAGAACTTTTGCGGGGGCCGCGTCCGGTCTCAATGGTCTCAAAGAACTTGCGCCCAAAGATTTTCAGTCTATCTTCGGTAACCTCGTAGCGTATTGAATTGGCTGTTTTGCCCGTCGCGCTGATTGTAGACACCTGCTGACGAAGTACCTCCACCCCTATTTTTCCGTAAGCGTCGAGGATTTCCTGAGCGGCCATTAGCAGTTATTGGTCAGGTCGGGAGCCGTCAGCGTGAATGAAAGATTTACCCCTGTCGTACAATCGGCCAGCTTTTTGATAAATGGGTCTCGCGAAATCCCCTTAATGGTAACCAGTTTATACCCGCTTACCTGATTATTGATTTGGTAAATCAACTGCTGGGCCAGTTCATCGCAATGGTCGATAATTTCCTCGTATTCCTCTGGGGCCGAGCCAAGAGAATCTTGCTTTACGATCAAAATAGAAATATCCCAATCATCAACCGGGAGGTAAGTAGTGGTAAGTTCCGATTTTACTTTAAGCGAATCCAGCCAGCAGAACGGGTATCGCTTATCTGGTTGTCTGTTGAACTCGTCAATTTTCCCGGAGTTAAACTGAGCCGTTTCGGTCAGTGTCTCTATGCCGGATTGAATAAATGCGCGTACTTCCCTGCGTTTCATATCTTCATCTGGTTGTAAAGTTACGGAAATAATTGGGGCCGGTTGACTGCCTCCACCTGATCGTGCATCGGAAAGGGTTACCGTATCGGATAACGATAGCGTGTAAGCCGTACCAGATGAAGCGGTTGCGGCATCCTGCCAGAAGTGATCCCACGTTTGGCCGCGCTCGCTAAAATTATTCCATTTAGCGTTAAGCCTTGCCATTAGTGGTCAGATTCTATGTAAACCCGGTTGATTGCCAGTGCGGTAGTTGTTGCAGTAATGTTTGCCGTACCGTTTGACATGGTGATTTGCGGCCCCATCATTACAGTATTGCGGGGCACGTTGTTCGTCTCGGATGTATCAACAATAGTTGTTCCGGCATTTATGTCGTCTATTCTGTAATAGATTGTAGAGTCGTTCGGCTTGCAGAACATGTAAAAATCGTATGCCTGACCGGCTCCATAGGTAAATCCTGAAATCGTTGTTTTATGGGTTGTGGTATTATCCCTGGTGATAAACCACAGCACGTTAGCCCCGTCCGCCGTGTCGTGTGCTATGCCGCAAAAATCGCCGGTATTAGAGGCAACATCGGTTGCCGTCATTGCGGTAGCAAGTGAGGTAAGACCAACAAAAAGACGGGTACTGTTTGCGGCCTTTAACTCAATCCCAAATCGACAGAAGAAGAAGAAGCCCCCTAACCCTGCGGAGTTACCCCGATAGAAGCGAGGAAGACCTGCTGCGGTTGCAATGATGCCTAATGTTTGGTTTGTTGTAGTTACAACATTAGCGTATTGCGTACGGTGAATTTGGGTATAAACACCTGCCGCCGGGGTAGGATGCGAAACTGTACCACCAGCCGTCCACGATATACCAAAAGTTCCAAGGGTTGCAGTGCCTCCGTTGGTCGAGGATGTGGCGTAGTACATTACAACATTATTCCCGAAAAAGGCGGGTTGGAATGGTGTATCTACTCCTGATGGCCCCATCCACTTAGGAAGCATACGGCCCGATACCTTTCGCGCCCATATTCTTAAAATGTCCGTTCCGGGGGCGGATGGGTTTGATATTGCCTGATAGTCGCTGTATCCGGAATGAAGGTCGTTTAGCTGTACCGATCCGGCCAATACCGTAGTCGTTGACCATCCCTGCCCATCCTCATAGATTGCGCTACCGCCTGCTGAAATCGAATAGGTAGGAGTGCATTTGTTTGAGTCCGCCGTACCTCCACGATACAGAGCAAATGTCTGATCTACCGTATCTGTATTGACTACGACTATAGTTCGGATAAAGGCCACATTGGAAACCGGAGCCGTGTAGATTGTAGTAGCCGAACTTGGTAGCTGTCCCTGATAAAGGACTTTGTACGTCTCAGTGGATCCGTTTAACTCCATGCCGAAAAGGGTGACTGTCAGCTTTGAAGCGACACTACCAACCCCGGCAAGCGTATCAGAAGCGGCTAAGATTATCATTTATCCAACGGTTAAAGTCCATGTAATTGAAAGCGTATCAGAAGCACCTTTCGTTACAACCGAAAACGATGCGCTCATCCACATATTAACCGTGTTGGCAGTCACAACGTCAAACGTCCCGGCCTCTGTTATCGCCCCGGTTCCGGTTCCTGCCGGATAGTCGCCCACCACAGTGATAACAGCACCTGATCTGGTTTTAGAGGTGAAAGCCACCCGCGCAACCTCTGCGCCCAATAGAGTAGCCGCCGGACTTGAAGTCCCTATTGCCATCCATCCCATTTTAGTGAGTGACGGGGAGGCGAGTATCTGGTCAGCAACCCCCTGCTTCCCTGCGGTGGTCACTGAGTTGTGAACCTCGCGATAGTCTTTAAGGTTCCCGTATTGGTCAAACAGACTGATGAAGCAGTTTGATTCTATCGATAGGTATTCTTCTTTCGTCTCCATATTACAAAGGTTGAACTTTAGCCTGACAATTCCACGACCAATAGCGGTCACCGTCAAATACCTCCGTCATGTTTCCCTCATGCTGACAGACAAGGAAAACGCGGTTGTTCCATGTGAAACGTAATCCGGGGGGTAGGGTGGCGAGTGCTTTCATGCTTTCTTTTTTGACATTATTTCGTTGTACTTCTTCATCGTGAATCCCTGCCATGCAAGGTAGGTCATATTATTTTTGAACTCCTTAACAGGCCACTTTAGAATCTCATTCCGGTTAATCCCGCTCTCCTTTTCCACAAATAGAAGCGTAGAGAAAAAGCCGAACGTGCGAGCCATGCTGTCAAAGCCTGCCTGAATCTCTTCAGAGGTGTACTGGATTTCGGGAAGGGTTTTGCGGTATTCAGATTCAATTCGATCAACTTCATTAAGGTAAAATTTCCGATGGCCATGACCTCCAAGCATGGCGCGTTCAGGAACTTCTTAGCGAATTCGGCTTTCTTCTTGTCGTCGGATTCCAGGTAGTCGGGCTGAAAGATCGCCCCGCAAATCTCCGTGTATTTGATCAGGCTTTCGGTCGATAGTTTCCCGTCCTGTGGGAAGGTGGAAATAATCAGCTTTATATCCTCGTAACGGCCCGTCTGTTCCAGTTCCAGATTGTCGGGAACCTCATAGCCAAGTATCCGTTTTGGTAGTCCCGTTTCCCCTTCCGCGCTATTCATAAACGACAAAAGACGTAGAACCTTGTCCAGATTCTTGATCCGCGCATTGCGAATAGTCTCCGCGTCAAGGCCGGTAATGGCCGCCAGCCGCTCGGAGTCGGTGGTCGTCTGGGCTATCCGTAGGAATTGTACGAAGGTGACTTCACCCCATGAGGTAGGTATTTCGTATGGATGATCGTTAACGTGTATTCTCATGGGTACGGTATGAATTCAGTTGATACAATTTGTTTATCCTCTATTGATTTGATGTGGGACTTTGCTTCTTCAAGAGTGCTAAACTCCCCAATAGAATGATACAAAAGTTCATCGTTTCCTGTTTGATTGTAAAAATCAAGTAACGATTTAGATACCTCTTTTTGGGCTTTTTGTGGGTAGAAAATCTCTGCTCCGTTGCTCATTTTTCTTTTCCTAATTCTCCATTCTGGAATCTCTTTAATCACTTTTCCTTTGTATGTTATTTTCATCATCTATGAACCCCAAAAACCGGGGCGGTTGTTTTCTTCTTGTAACTCATGGCCCCATATCGGGCCGCATCCAAAAGGTCGTCGAACAGCTTCACCGGCTCATCCAATACCTGACCATTCGGCTTTACCTTCCATTTGTAACTCCTGAATTCCTTCTGCAAATCTACTGATTCCTGATGAACGTGCACGTGATGGCTACGGATGAAGTCTATACCCTCTTTCACGCTCTTGTCGGCAGGCCACGAATTGATACCCGCCCGCCGTAGTTCCTCAATGATCTCAGGCCTGGCCGAATCACAAAACACGGATTTGCGCCCTACAATAGGCTTAATCTCCTGAATCAGTTCGGGCGTGGTGGTATGGGAGCGGTAAAATTTCTGCTCGAGGTAGAGGCTCTTTTCGTGTATTCCCACCTTAACAAGCGCGTTCGGGTGGTTAAATCCGAAGTCCAGACCGAAGCACCAATCTTGCAAATATGGTTCCTTGCTGTAAATCTGGAAGCCCTTGTAAATCGTAGCCTCGGCCGTTCCCCGTTCGCCAAGGCCGTACACCCGCCAAAAGTTCGGGTCAATTTCCCTTAGCATTTCGATCTCCCGGATCTGTTCCTTTGAAAGAAACGGGTTGTCCTGATAGGTGGACTGGATAAACTTGCAGTCCTTCCGGGGTATCACGTCGTCATAAATCCAGTGGAATTCATCCGCCGGGTTGTAGTCTATGATGATCGTTTTCTTTGTCCGAAGGATTAACTGTCGCCACGTTTCCCGGCTCAGTAGGTTGGCCTCGTTGATGTACAGCACATCCCGACCGGGGCCGCGTACCCGCTTGGCATCGTCAACGCTGAAAAACTCGATGTATCCGCCCGTAGGATAGCGGTAAATCTGATCGGTCATATTGTGCTGTGCCGGGTTATAGCCGCCCTTGGATTCCATGAGCTCGCGCCAATCGCGCATGGCCCCCTTTTTCAGGTGGGGAAGGCTTATAGAGCAAATGGAGATACTTTGTGGGGTGGCGAAGGCCGTTCCGATCATTAGGTCGGTTAGGGAATACGTCTTGCCTGATCGTGTGCCCCCCTGGTTTACGACAATCCGGAACCCGTCGTCTATGGCTTGCTGAGTCTCGACGGCTACTTTAGTGGGGGCTATTCCGTAGATGAATTGGGTAGCAGGTTCTTGTCCCATTTAACGGTTAATGTCGATTGACCAGATTGCTCTACCTCTTGCTTATCGCGCCAGCCGAAGCGGTTCTTCATGTTCATATACCACCCGGTATAGCTGAATTCCTTGTTTTCAAGGTTCTTTCTGCCCGTTCGTGACCACCAAGCCTCAGAAAGCATCTTTCCAACTTTTATGGTTTCCGAAAATTCGGGTTCGTCTTTAAGCCAACGCTCCCACAAATCATTGGAGAATGACCCCCTTTGCTCGTATATCCACGCTTTGACTTCAACGTCAGACGCGCCATCCTCGTAGAGTCCGAGTACGCGCTTATACCACCCTTCCGGTAAATCTATGTTCGATTGTGGCCGTCCTGCCCCCATATCACAAAGGTAAAAAAAAGCCCCGCATCACCGGGGGCTATCAAACAATTGACCTAAAACCAGCATGGATTCCGCTAAAAAGAACGATTGTGACGCGGCGCGGAAAGTCTTTAATGCTATTCAAAAAAGGGGCCGGCCCATGACAACCGACCCCCTAACCCTAAACTAACTATTCATATATCGCTTAAATGGATCTATTTCAAATATCACATCATCCAACGACCGCGCTAAAATCCATTTGCCGCCAGCCTTCTTAATCTTTTCCGCTACCGCTTCCTGCTCAGGCCTTAACTTATCCTTTCCGACCTTCACCTCAATAAACAAAGGAACGCCATTCAGAACCCCTACAATATCTGTCATGCCCTTAACCGTTGTTCCCTTTCGCATTACCTTGCGAACTGGGTCCCATTGGCCTTGGCTATTCACACGGGTAGCAAATCCTCCCTTGGCCGTGATTAGGGCAATAATCTGGCGGGTAAGGTTATTGGCTGAAACTGGTTTAGCCTTCATGCTGTTACCGGCTCGACAACAATTAAATACCGTCCGTACTTTTCTTCCATCTTGACCTGACCTAAGCGGATCTGCTTATAAACCAAGGGAACCGATTTTCCGATGAATTTGGCGTATTCGGCCACTGTGAGGTATTTCTTCTCTTTCATGGCACAAAGTATAGGATTATATACCATAGAACCAAATTTGAGGGGTAAAAATATTTCTACTTTTTTTTGCTTAAAAGTTTGCACGGAGTAAAAAGCCTTATACCTTTGGCATACCAAACGCAAACAACATGGCAGCCATCAAAGGCACAATTTTAGAGGTTTACCGGGGGTACACGATCACGGACGAACCAAATGGCGGTTATGCCATATCTATCTATGACGAGAAAAATAACCTCCAACTTGACACTGATTCAGATACTTTGGAGGAGGCCCGCCGGTCGGTTGACTATATCGCTGACGAACGCGAGGCCGAACAGGAGTTGAAAGATCAAGAGGAGT
>ERZ869929.862-NODE-862-length-13347-cov-12.581026_pt1 | contig 13347 bp, 28 predicted proteins | sample MGYA00579312_ERZ869929 | MGnify/ENA primary metagenome ERZ869929 (study PRJEB32216, sample SAMN09231818) | wastewater metagenome | place: USA: Maryland | collected 2016-08-09 | study: EMG produced TPA metagenomics assembly of the PRJNA472060 data set (Reclaimed... | reverse complement strand
TTAATTTATGTGTAGATGACTAATCTACATATTTTAAGTATAACAAGTTTTGTCAATTTGTTAATAGCATGCTATGTGTATAACTTTATAGCATATTCATCTTTTTCTTTCTTCTTTTTTCCTTTCTTTTTTGTTTCCATTTTACTGACATACTAATTTTCAAGTTTGTTTATTTCTTCATCATTCATTTGGGTAACAATTTCTTTAAATCTTTTTTCTGAAATTGAGAATCCGCATTTGTGTGTCCAGATTGCATCTTTTGTTAATGGTTTGATTGACAAGCCAGTAATCAAATCTTTGTTACATTGTGGGCATTTGTTTTTTCGCAAATTTAACCATTTCATGCTATTTAATTAAATTTAATTCCAATAACATTTTTTGAGCACTTCTAACACACAATTCTTCATCTTTTGTAATTTCTTTGCAAGCAATTGCATAATGTATAAACTCATGTGCAATTGCATCATTTGTTGTTTCGTGTGTAATTCTGATTCTGTTTGCTAATCTGTTAAAATCACCCATAACCATTGGTTGCCCAAATATTATTGGCCTTGCAGTTTTTAATTTACAAAACTCAACATCAGCCCCAATAACTGCTTTTAATTTTTTGCAATCATATTCTTCATTTGGCAGATCAATGATTGGTTGTGTTGTTGTAGCACTCCAATTGGTTTTATTGTATTGCACATTGCCTGTGAACATGTAGATCATGATTTTGGCAAAGCAGAAACATCCAATTATGAATAAAACAAGCATTGTGTATTTAATGATTTTCATATTAATTTAATTTATCAATGATTTCACTTTCTAGTAACATATCAAAATCATCATTTTCTTTTGTTTGTTCTGTGTGATAGTACCAAGAATCTTCTTCCCCATCTACAAGTTCATATAATGAATATGAACTGATTATTTTACTCTGCACATGTGATTGTGTTGATCCACTTAAACATGTTTTATCTTTATACACAACAATATCCCCTATTTTGTATTTTGGTTTTTTATATGTCGGCATATTATTTAATGTAATTTAGATATTTACCATTGTTGTAATCACTCCATGCAGTAAATCCATTACCAAACATTTTCTTTCTTTCATCATAGATCTTTCTTGCCATTGCAAAGTTTGCTTCAAGATTGTTATTCATGCGATCACAAAATGATTCCATAGATTCACCTTTGTTTCTGTGAATTGTGTTTGTTTGGAAAAATCCACAATCCCATGATCCATTTTTATTAAGTTTATAATGTTGCACTTGCTTTCCTTTTGATTCTGAAAGTGATATTGCTCGCATAGTTGTTGCAATATCTTTTTCTGGAAAGTATTTTTTAAACAAGAATGATACTTGTGGATTTTTAGAAAGTTTGTTGTAAAAATCATCTGTTACAGATTCAACACCTGCATCATATCCATCCAATTGCCCTTCAAAATATCCAACCTCCCATCCTTCTTGATAAATTCTTTTAACTTCTTTTTCATAATACCAATGCCCACCAAATACAGTTCCCCACACAATTGCATTAACGACTACTGGCAACATGATCAGATACCAAAAGATTTTTGATTTTATAATTTTTTTTATGTGTTTTTTCATACTATTGTTTAAGGATAATAATTGCACGATCCATATATAATTTTCTAATTGTTTTAGTAATTCTTACATATGGTTTTGTAGTTCGCGGATCAATATCAAGATTTCTTGCCATGTCTGCAATTGTGATATTTCCTTTTAACCATTCAAGCACTTGTTCCTGTTCCTTTTTACTTACATTTTTTTGCATATGCTTGTAATTCATTTTTTAATTGCTCACGGGTTAGTAATATGATGTATTTGTGGTTAGAGTCTTCTGCAACTGATAAGAATCCATGGCCTTCTTCTGTATGATATTTTGTTTTCCAAGAATATGCATAGACTACATCCCCATCTTCATTCATGAATAAATCTGATCTAATAATCCCTTGATCAAACTGATCGTATTGTGGGTTATTATCAAGATATTCTTGAATTGTATTTACAACATTTTCTTCAAAGTTTTTATAATTAATATTTAGCATGTAATTTTTTTTGTTTTTATGTGTCTTAGATGTTATATGTGAACTTCATCCATTCACATATATATATTATATGCTAGTTACATGATAATAGCAAGTAAATAGCAATAGTATATGTGTATAAGTCATAAAAGCCCTTATTTTACAATATCTTCTGAACCGCTTAAATACAAAACGTTTTTTTGTTCAACGGGTGTATATTGTTCAAAAGGTAATTTCTGGCCAGTTGGTATAACTGTGCCGGGTGTAATATTCATATTTGTAAGATTCATATTGTTTTTTATTTTCCAAACACGTTTTTTCTAACTCTTGCCATCATTGCTTTTTGTTTTGCAACTTCATCAATTGTTAGAGGTTTATAATTTGTAACTGCATCAGAATTTCTTTTTGTTTCATCATCAAAGACAATTGATCTTATGTCTGAAAGATACCCATGGAAGTTTTCAATATCCATCCAGGTGTTTTCTAATTCCTTTTCTTCAAACTTCTTTTTATCTTGTGCAAGTCCACGGGCCCGGTCATTAGAAACAAAAATCGGTTCTGTTTTTACTAGTTTTAAGTATATTTTTGCCATTTAGTAACTTTTTGTTTTTTTAACTTGTTCTTCTTTTTTAATAATTTCATCATCCCAGCATCCTTTGTTCAACCAAACTTCTGGATGTTTAATAAATTTTTGCTCTTTATCAAACATTTTTGCATCCACCTGATTTTGTAATCCAGCCATGATTGTCTCAATGGGTGTTTTTTTGATGGTTGTTTCCCACTTTCTGAAAGCACCTAGTTTTCCAATCTTTCTTGGATATAATTCATAGAACTTTAAAAACTCATCTGTATATATTATATCTTCTCTATTCTCTTCTATTCTATTCTCTTCTGATGTTACATTTGTAACATCAATTGTTACATTTCTCTTTTTTGCCCTTGATTTTGCTACTCTTTCTGCTACCGAAAGGTTGTGTTCTTGTCTTTTTTCCCAGTTTTTGATCTGAACACTCCCATCTTTTGTAACATCTATCATTTCATATTGCTCAAATGTTTTTAATACATTTTGGCAATCATCCCATTCAGTAGTGTCATAAGGGTCGAAACGAACACCAGATTTCATCAATAATCCCTCAATCGAAATGTATTTTATAATCCCACCTGTTTGACTTGCCATGCAGAGAAGTGTCAACCAACAACTTCTTTCTTGAACTGTTAATCTGTCCATTTTTGGATCTGACAAATATTCTGCACCGTAAAACTTAAACCATTGATTTGCCATATATAATTTTTAATGTGTTTGTCCGATCAACTCCTATCATTTTTATTTATATCTACATCTGCCTTGTAAGTAGATGTAGATATAAATATACAAGGCAATGATCGGCTGTAAGAGAGTATAGGCACAGATTGTATTTTTGCCAATGTGGAAAACTATTGACATTGTTGAAAACTGAAATATACTCACCTTATGAAAGCAAATCTTTTAAAAACCAACACGCCAGAAAGGGATATACAAATGTCCATCTGTGACTACTTGGCCTATAAAAGATTTTTTTTCTGGCGCCAAAACGTAAATCCAATTTTTGATATAAAAACTGGTAAACCAAGGCGCATGCCATCATATTCAAAAAACGGTGTGCCGGATATTATCTTAATTTACAAGGGCAAATTTGTTGGCCTTGAAGTTAAAAATGAAAAAGGCAAACAGGCAGATTCCCAAATTCAATTTGAGAAAGAATGCAAAGCACACGGTGGATATTACAAAGTTGTAAGATCGGTGGGAGATGTGATGGAATTAATAAAAGTTATTGATAAAATAGAAAAATAAAGCATATGCAAGAAAGTTCAACAATGGGTTCAGTAAATATACAATTATACAGTTTTAGTAAAGCATTAGAAATGATGATTGATGGTGCAAAAATGACAAGACTTCAATTTGGAAATTCAATTTATTGCAGAGTTCAAAAACCAGATGAAAATTCAATGAACACATTGCCATACATTCAAATGATTAAAAGATCTGATGATGTAAATGGTGGTTTTAGAGTTGCAAGATTTCCAGTTACATTGTCAGTAGAAAGTATTTTTGCTAATGATTGGCATGTAGTAGCACCAACATATAAATAATTTATGTCAAAGTTAATTAAAAACAATGTCGCATTAGATAATAATGTGAGTGTAGATGAATTCCTATCATGGGAATTTAACAATCTGAAAGAGGCGCAAGGGCGCGATGTTACTGAACTTATAAATTCAATCAAAGAGTTTGGTTTTGCAGCACCTGTTTTTATCTGGAAAGATAGAAACAAAGAAGATGTGTATGTGATGGATGGAACTGGCAGAAGTTTGGCAGTTACTCAAATGATCGCAGATGGGTATGAATTTGAATCAATTCCATATGTGGAAATTGTTGCAGAAACAAAGGAACAAGCAAAACATTTGGTGCCAACATATGCATCATCTTATGGCGAAACAACAAAAGAATCTGCAATTATATTTTCCAAAGGATTAAATTTGAAGTTCGATACAATCAAAATTCCTGGTATATCCAAAATGACAATCGAGGGTGGGGATGTGAATGTGGAAAACAAAGAAACTGTATTGGATGATCGTGGTGGCAAAAAAGGTCGCAATACATCTAGTGGTGGCCATGGTGGTATGAATGAAGATGGTTTTAAAACATGCCCACAATGTGGGTATGAATTAAGTGATGAAGATGAATAATTATATGTTAAAAAAAACACTAATGTTTATCTTCGCAATCTGTGCAGTATTATGGTTGTATGAAATGGGAAGTTTACTTTTTACTGAAAATTATCAAATGACTTGGTTTAATCAGTTGATGAGCGCATTCACAAGTGTTTTGGCCATGATCACATGGTTGTTGAAGGAAATGAAATTGGTGTTATAGTTAAAACATGGGAAAAGGAAATCAACATCAAAAGGGGAAATTATGCATATGAGGTGTATAACAGAATCCAAAGATGTATCAAAGAATATCCAGAAAGTGAAGTTGAAAGATACAGAACAAGGCACAAAGAGTTATCTGATGAAGAAGTTGGGTGGCAAAGTATATAATTTATGGCAAAAAATCAAAAAAAACAGGTTAAATTGAAGATTAAACCAAAAAAACAAATAAAACCACAAGTGGCAGAATCTGATGCGAATTTAATGCCAAAAAAACGAAAGGCAACAGGTAAACCATTTGTAAAAGGGGATCCAAGAATCAAGCCAGGGCGAGAGCCAGGATCAACTAATTTCAAAACAGACTTTTTGAAAGCGATTGCAGCAATCAAAAATGCAGATACAAACAAGGCGATTGAAATTACAGATCTTATTCGTTTATCACTTGAAAAAATGATCAAAGCAGCGCAACTTGGCGATCACAGATATGATAAAGTTTACATTGATCTTTTAAATCGATACTATGGAACGCCAACACAAAACATTGATCACACCTCAAAAGGTGAAAAAATGGATGCGGCACAAATTATTGGAATGCGTATTGTAAAAGAGAAAGACAATGAAAACGAAACACAAGAAGAACAAGAATGATTTGTGGTTGAAAATGCTACTTGATACTTTTCAGGAAAGATATAGATGCAGTGAATCGCAAAAATCTAAACTAATCAAGTATGCAATGGTGATCAAACTTGGGATGGAATACACGTATGATGAAATTGGAGAAGTGTTTGGAGGTTTGACAAGGCAACGTGCAGAACAGTTGCATAAACAGGCAGTGGGGCATTTATTAGCATTTATAAATCAAAAATAATTATGAAACACAGATTAATTCAATCATTAGCAGATATACTTATTGGCACAACAATTATTTGTTTTTTTCCATCGTTGATTGCAGTCATTTGGTTAAATCCAACAACATTTTGGTTGAAGATACTTGCAACTAATTTCTTGATGTTTGCGTTTGGGATGTTGTTGCATAGTGCATTTGATGATCATTGTGGAACTGCATAAAATAAATATATGGAAAAAAATCACGCAAAAAAGTGTTGTAGAGGTGGAGGGCATGCGCCTTTGAGGTGTTACTGTGAATGTAATTGTGATGGTTATCATACATTTGATGAACTGTATGAATTTAGAAAACTATACAATGCAGGAATGTTCAATCAATTATATTTAACAGGTCAATATAATGTTCACAAAAGCAAAAAACATTCTGATGGTGGGGATTGTTTTGGTGGTGGTTGGTTTATTGTTATGGCAGATTTACCAACTGGCCAAATTAGCAATCATTACGAATTAAAAGATTGGGATCTGTTTAGATGTGTTGCAAAAGATACAGCAGATAAATGGGATGGCCACACAGCACAAGATGTAATGGATAGATTAAATAACTTTTTAAAAAATTAATATGAAAAAAGACAACTGTATACACTGTAACTTACACAAAGATAATCTCGACAACAAACATCTTTCGTTTAGGCTTAATAAAATAAGCGAGTTTGTTAAAAATCTTGAAAATCTAACTGTACCAAATGATGTGCAAAAAAAGTTTTTAGCAGAAAAAAAAGAAGAACGTGACGCACTGGAAAAGGTTGTAAACTGTAAACACAAATTTTATGAGTAGTACAAATAGAAGCAAAGCTAGAGAAAATCATATTGCTGATTACTATGTTACACCAGTCAAAGAAATAGAAAAGTTTTTATCTGCTTTTTTGATTGATGAAAAAATAAGTAATCCAGAAAAATTTTTAGTTTTAGATCCTTGTGCTGGGGGGGATGAAATGGGTTTGTTGTGGTCGGATATTAAACACAATTTATTAACACCAGCAGAATACAAAAAGTTTTCAGAATGGATGAAAGGTCAAACATGTTGTGTTTTAGATCATCAAAGTGATGATGGCAAAGAAGTTCATATGTTGCCACTTGTATATGTTGATGATTTTGTTAGATTTATAACTGGTAGGCCAGTAATTGATTAAACATGCAAGTAGATCTTAAATACCAAATTAATGAGAAAATTAAAACAGCAGAAAAACTTTATACAGTAATTGGATTTGAGGTTGTAATCGGCAGGGGGATGAGATATGTTTTAGCACATCAAAAAGATGGCAAGTGTGAATGGGAATACATGTATGAATTTGAGATCGAGGCATTAAAAGAAATATAATATGATAGCAAATAGATTAAATCAAAGTGTGTGGTGTAAACTGGCACCATCAAAAATTCATGGGATTGGTGTGTTTGCAATTCGTGATATTCCAAAAGGCACAATGCTCACAAACAATGATGTATGGTCGCAAAGAAGAAGGGAAGTATTTCATTGTGATGAACAAGAGTTTGCAAAGATATTGCCAGAAATTCAAGATTTGATCACAGATAGAATGTTTTTTGAGAAAGGCAAACCATTGTATTTTATATCCCCAAATGATGATCAAGTTTTGCAATCTTTTATGAATCACAGTAATACACCAAATTCAGATGGGGAATTTGCGCTTTGTGATATAAAGAAAGGGGAAGAAATCACAGAAGATTTTAATACACTAACCGATGATGCTCATGAAATAACATTAAAAAAATATCATTTATGGAATTAGAATTTAAAACAAAAAACATCAAGCAACTGCAAGCATGCGAGGCATGGTTGGATGATTCAACAGAGCAAATTTTGTATGGTGGCGCAAAAGGTGGTGGTAAATCTTTTCTTGGTTGTTCAATGATCTTTGCAGATGCATTAACATATCCAGAAACACATTATTTCATTGCGCGTGCAGAATTGAATGATTTGCGTAAATATACAATTCCATCGATCTATGAAGTATTTGCAAAATGGGGATTGAAAGTTGATGAATACATGAGTTTTAATGGCCAAGATTCTGTTTTTAATTTAAAAAATGGATCAAAAGTTTTTCTTTTAAGTTGTAAAGTTACACCAACAGATCCTTTGTTTGAAAGATTTGGATCAATGCAAAACACTCGTGGATGGATTGAAGAGGGTGGAGAAATTGCAGAGGCAGCAAAGGATAACTTGTATTTGTCTATTGGCCGATGGAAAAATGATGAGTATGGTTTGAAAAAGAAACTTTTGATTACAGCCAATCCAAAGAAAGGATGGATGAAAAGAGAATTTGTGGATCCATTTAATGATAAAACATTGGCACCATCTAAGAAATACATTCAAGCATTTGCAACTGATAACAAATATCTATCAAAAGATTATATCGAAACATTGAAAGGGCAAAAAAATGTTGTGGCGCGCCAAAGATTGTATCTTGGAATGTGGGATTATGATGATTCAAAAGATTCAATCGTTTCATCTGATGCCTTGGCAGATTTGCGAACAAATACTGTGCCAAACTCAAATGATGTCTACATGATTATCGATGTGGCCAGATTTGGTAAAGACTTCACAACATTTGAATTTTGGAGAGGGCGCAGGTTGTTTCGAGTGGTTAAAAAATCAAAGCAATCAATTGAAGAAACAAAAAGACAGGCCAAAGAATTTGCAATCGAGTATGGCATTCCATATTCACATATCATTGCCGATGAGGATGGTGTTGGTGGTGGATTAGTTGATGGAATGATGGGAATTTTTGGATTCATTGGAAATTCATCGCCTTTACCAACTGCAAATGAGATCAGAAAGAAAAATGGGTTGTTGCCAGATTCTCAATTTGTGCCAAAGAATAATTTTAGTAATTTAAAAACACAATGTGGATATAAACTTGCCGAAATGATCAATGAACATCAAATCGCAGTTGATATTGAAGATAGTGATGTGTTTGATGAAATCGTGGATGATCTGGATGCCACATTAAAAACAAAAGAAGTTGATAATGATAAAAAGTTGCAACTCAAATCAAAGGATTTAGTTAAAAAAGAAATTGGCCGATCGCCAGACTTGGGGGATGGGTTGATTATGCGCATGTGGTTTGAATTAAGAAACGAGGCAATCGATGAAGATCCCAACTTAGAAAAGAAACTTAGCAAACAAAAAGATCAGTTCAGAGTTAACATGGGGAAAAATCGATCAAATAGATAGTTGACAATAAAAAAATGTGCTACACTCAAAGTTGTATTAATAGCAATTAAAAAATAATAATAAAAATAATTTTATGAACTTAAATTTTATTTATGGAACGCCAATGACTGCCGCAGGAGTTGTAAAAGCTGCACCAGGAGTTTTGCGTGGGTTGATCATAAATTCACACACATCAGGTGTTATTAAAATTTGGGATAATGCAAGTGCAGCATCAGGAACAGCGTTATCAAGTGGAAATGTTACATTAGCAGCAGGGCAACAATTTGTGAACCTTGGGGATGTATACATGAAAAATGGTATTTATTTAAATGTAGTTTCAGGAACAGTTGATATTACACCTGTGTATTTATAATTAAAATAATTTATGGAAGAAAAAGAGGCCGAGATTTTAGACTTCAAATCAGAAGTTACATCTCTTGCTAGAAAAGCAAAAGATAATTATATAAATGGCATTAGCAGACTTTCAAAGTATGTTACTTTTTCGCAGTATGAAAACATCGAAACAATTGATGCATACATAAATTCAAAACATATTTCAGGCGCAGTTGATGATGAAGGTCGTGAAAAACCATTTTTCAACATTGTAATTGCAGCAGTAAATCTTTGGTATCGCGCAACTGATATTGATCGTAAAGATATTCGTATCAAAGCCACAAAATTGAAATACTGGTTGATGGCATTTATTGCCACAATACATTTGCAAGATTGGATGAAAACATCAAGATTTGGTGCATTTTTGAATGAATGGGGGCGATCACTTGCGAAATATGGATCAAGTCCATTGAAATTCGTTGAAGTAGATGGCGAACTATACAGCATTGTTGTGCCTTGGAATCGTTTAATTAGTGATCCAATTAATTTTGAAAACAATCCAAAGATTGAAATCATGTATTTGACTGCATCTCAATTAAAAGCAAATCCACAATACAATCAAAAAGCAGTTGCCGATCTAATCGAAAGATCAGATACAGTTCGTAAAACAATTGCAGGCGATACAAAAGATCTAACTGATGATTATTATGAAATTTGGGAAGTGCATGGGATGTTTCCAATGTCATGGGTTACATTAAATCCAGAAGATAAAGATAAATATACACAACAAATGCATGTTGTTTCATCTTTGCAAATAAAACAAAGTGAGTATGAAGATTTTTGTTTGTATTATGGAGGCGAAAAAGAAGATCCATACATGCTAACACACTTGATCAAAGAAGATGGGCGTGCGCAATCTATCGGTGCAGTTGAATATCTATTTGATGCACAATGGATGCAAAATCACACAGTAAAAGCAATCAAAGATCAACTTGATCTTGCATCATTACAAGTATTTCAAACAGCAGATGGAAATTTCCTTGGTATAAATGTTTTGAGTGCAATGCAAAATGGGGATATCCTTGTTCACACACCAAACAATCCACTTACACAAGTGAATAATGCATCACATGATATTGGATCATTAAAAACTTTTGGGGAAATGTTTTTCCAAAATGGCCAACGAACAGTTTCAGCAACTGATGCAATCACAGGCAATAACATGCCAGCAAATACACCATTTTCATCACTTGAATTGATGAACACAGAATCACATGGTTTGTTTGAAATCATGACTGAAAACAAAGGATTCCACATTGAAGATATGATGCGCAGATTTATTTTGCCACACATCAGATCAAAAATGGATACTGCAAAAGAAATTGCAGCAACACTTGCAGATAATGATATTCAAAAGTTCGATTCAATCTATGTGCCATCTGAAACGGTCAGAAGAGCAAATAATAAAAGTGCAGAAAAAATGTTTAATGGAGAGGTTGCACCAAATCCAGATTTTGCAGCAATTGAAAATGAGATCAAAGGCGAATTATCACAACTTGGAAACCAAAGATTTATTAAACCATCTGATCTTGATGAAAAAACTTGGAATGATTTTTTTGATGATTTTGTAATGACTGCCGAGGTTGAGGTTACAAATGAGCAAAGAGATAAACAAACTGTAATGCAAACACTATCAACAGCATTGAAAGCAATTGCATCTGATCCAACACTTCTACAAGATCCAACAAAACGATATATATTCTCAAAACTTCTTGAAACAACAGGTGTTATATCTACAATAGAACTTGGAAACATACCAACAGACAAACCAAATCCCCAAGCGAGTGGTGGGTCGCCAAAAATCGGTGGGGAAATTATTAATCAAATCCAATAAAAAAATTATATGGCAGGAAAAGCGAAAGCAAAAAGTGGAGAAATTGACACTTCCAAAAAAACAAAATCGGATGCATCTGAAACTGTTGCACAAGTAAATCCACAAGAGATGCTTGCACAAATGCAGCAGATGGCAGATCTTTTGAGAACATCACAAGATCGTATTGCACAACTGGAAACAGAAAACAGACGATCAAAAGATTCATCTGAAAAGAAAGATAATACAAAACCAAAGCCAATTAATCCAAGAACTTTTGCAGCATATGTGAGAGATCTGAAAATTAAAAAGCCAAACATTTTCAACAAGAAATTTGATGAACTTGTGGCCAAAGGTAAAAAGTTTGGTGTTACAGTTACACCAATTGAAACTCATGATGAAGATGAAGATACTTTTTCATTAACAGTTTAGTTATATGTCAATTATTAAAAGTATAAAAAATATATTTATGCCAAGAGCAAAGAAAACAAAAGTGGTTGAAGAAACAATTGTTTCAAAAAGTCCATTGGGATTCAATGAAACAACTGGCGAGAAACTAACAAAAGAATCTTTTACTGCATACATTGAAAACATGAAAGAAAACGAACCAACAAAGTATGCAAAAAAGAAAGATGAGTTGGAAAGAAAATTAGCAGAATTAAGTGAATAATAAATTTATGAACAAAATAGCAAAAAAGGCAACTAAAAAAGTTGCAAAGAAAATTGTAAAAAAGGTCGCAAAGAAGAAAAGCAAATAATTATGAATACAACATCAACAATGCCAAAGCAAACAATGAGATTTTCAAGTGAAGAGGTGGATCTAATGAGATCGAACTTGCATGAGAATGATACATTGTTGAAGATTGTGCGCAAAAGACTTTTGCAAATGCCTTTGAGTGAAAGTGAAGAATCATTGCTTACAAAATTGATTCCAAAGGGAAGTGATCTATCAAGATTGATCAAAAAAACTGTTCATCCAGAATTAGATGGAGATGCACCATTTTTCCAAATGATTGATCTATATCTAAATACTGATGTGAAAGACAAACCAGAGGAACTTGCAATCATTAACATCCTTGCAAGAGAAACAATGACAAAATACTTTGATGAAGTATTTGCAAAGTTTTATGATTTTGATGGATCATTTGATATTACATTCAAAGGATTTACAGAGAATGCCAAAGAAAGAGCAAGTGGAGATACAACAGATTTATGTGCCGATTTCTTAGCAAGAAATACCATATTGAACCATGTTGATTTCCAACTTAGTCAACTTTTAATTCTTGCAGGATCTAAAAAAGAATCAGCAGAAGAGAAAGAAACGCGACTTAAAAAGAATTCCACAAAGTAGGTGGATGTGTTTGTGCTTGACATTTGTTAGAAAACAAATACACTTATTATTAGATAAAAGTAAATCTTAAAAACATTTTACATGGAAGATGAAAACAAAAAGTTGGATCAAAACTTAAAGGATCAAAATGGAGATCAAAACCATGATGATGATCAAGAAGATCAAGATAATAATCAAGATCGAAATGATGATGATCAAAATAATGATAACGCAGATGAGGGCGATGAAACTGTGGAATCTTTGAAAGCCAAAAATGCAAAATTGCAAGAGGCCTATGAGAATCAAAAAAAACGCGCAGAGAAAGCCGAGGGGAAATCTGAAAATAAAGACAACAAAAAAGTTGTTGATAATAAGAAAACAGCCAAGGCAGACGACTTGACACCAAAAGATCTTTACTCATTGATGGAAAACAAAGTGCCAAAAGAAGATGTTGATGATGTTGTGCAATATGCACGATTTACAAAAACATCGATTGATGATGCTTTGGATTCTGATTTTGTTAAACGCTTGCTTGCCGACAAGGCAGAAAAAAGAGCAACAGCAAGAGCCACAAACATTAGTTACAATAGGCGTGGATCTGGCAAAGTATCTGAACAAGCATTGTTACAAAAAGCATCACAAAGTGGCGAATTGCCAGAGGATGATGCCGATTTGGATCGATTGATTGCTGCAAGATTAGAACAGAAAAGACAAAAAGCAACTAACAAGAAGTAATTTGTATTCTGTAATCGGTGGGAATTAATAAATTAAAAAAATAATTCTCAAAATTTATG
>ERZ869929.861-NODE-861-length-13350-cov-11.964949_pt1 | contig 13350 bp, 36 predicted proteins | sample MGYA00579312_ERZ869929 | MGnify/ENA primary metagenome ERZ869929 (study PRJEB32216, sample SAMN09231818) | wastewater metagenome | place: USA: Maryland | collected 2016-08-09 | study: EMG produced TPA metagenomics assembly of the PRJNA472060 data set (Reclaimed... | reverse complement strand
GCAACTGTTCAAAAGGTTGCCGCTAACACTTACCGAGTAGTTGGAAAGATAACTGCATAATGCCTATTCCTTTAGGAGTTCTTGCTGTTGCAGGAGCTGGTGCGGCAGGAGGTGGGGGTTCTTTTGACCTGCTAGAAACTACTGTTTTAGGAACTGCTACTTCTACTGTAACTTTTAGTGGATTAGGTAGCTATTCTGACTACAAACACTTACAGTTACGAATTGTTTCTCGCAGACCCGCAGGTGGAGATTTTCTAACTTCCGGGTCTTGGGGTTTACAGTTCAATAGTGATACTGCTAGTAATTATTCTTGGCATAGATTAGCTGGTGCTGGTGGTTCGGTGCTTTCTGATGGTGGCGGAAGTAATTCTTATGGCCCTGATAATGTGGTTCACGGAGTTCCAAATTCACCAACAGGTTCTTTTGGTGCGTCAATTACAGACATTTTAGATTTTTCAAACACTTCAAAATACAAAACAATTAGAGTTTTAGCTGGAGTGAGTGATTCTGTTAAGGCTGAAATAGATTTGAACTCTGGTTCTTGGAGAAATCTAAACGCTATCACTAGCATTACCATCAAAGAGCGATGGGGTAATTTTGCTGTCAATAGTCGCTTCTCGCTTTACGGAATCAAGTAGGCAGGGAAAGGAAAACTATGCCAACCCCGACTTATGATTTGATAGCTTCTAATGTTCTAGGCTCTGCTACTGCAAGCGTGACTTTTTCTTCTATCCCTGCGACCTATCGGGATTTGGTTTTAGTTGCTACTGCCACAAGCTCTTCTAATGATGTTCCGTTTATTCGTTTCAATAGTGACTCAAGCAGTATTTATTCCGGTCTAACAATGAATGGTGATGGCGGAACAGCTTATAGTTCAACCCAATCATCGCCTTTTTCTTATGCGGGTTTTTGGAATAGTCAAATCACAACTGATGCAACTTTGGCGAAAATTCAAATAATGGACTACTCAGCAACAGATAAACATAAAACATTTATTTCAAGACTAGACCAAGCAATTTTCGGTAGGACTGCTGCTTATGCTCACAGATTCGGCACGACTACGGCTATTTCATCTTTGACTTTTTCTATGCTTTCTGGAACATTTTCCGCCGGCAGTTCGTTCTACCTATACGGAATAGTGAGCTAATTATGGCAATGAGACTTGTAAGCACAGTAACAGTCGGTTCGGGCGGTGCTGCTTCGATTGAATTTACTGGGATTCCGCAAACCGGTAAAGACTTGCTAGTTGTTTATTCGGCTCGGTCAGTATCAGGTGGTTTCTCAAGTCGTGTTTGGCTAAATGGAGACACTACTGACGCTAATTATGAAAGACGAGGTCTCAGGGGTGACGGTTCTTCGGTAATAAGTGTTTCAGGAAATTTTGCAGTTTTTGGCTTGATAACTCCAAGCACTTCTACTGCTAATACATTTGGAAATACTGCAATAACTATTGCCAACTACACTGGCAGTTCTCAAAAAAGCGTCTCGGTTGATAGCGTAACAGAAAGAAACGCCACAGAAAGTTACATCGAAATTACTGCTGGTCGGTGGTCAAATACGGCAGCGGTAACATCTTTACAGCTAACCGTCGGGGGAGACACCCTTGCTCAGCACTCAACCGCAAGCCTCTACATCATCTCTTAGATAGGATAGAAGAATGTCAGATACCCCAGTAAAAATCGTGATTGACCTCTCGAAGCCAGAGGGCGAGCGTGAGCAGATTATTCCGCTTACTCCCGAGGAGATTGCCGAAAGAGAAGCTTTAGCAATTCAGGCTGCTCAGGAACAAGCTGAGCGTGAGGCTGAGGCTCAGGCTAAGGCTGATGCGAAAGAATCGGCTGTTTCTAAACTTGCCGCGTTGGGTTTGTCCGACACGGAAATCGCCGCACTTCTTGGATAACAAATGGCGGATGAAACAACTGGCGTTCGTATAACGCAACGCGACATTTACGAAAAACTAATTGAATTGCAAGCCGTTCAAATTGAACTTGTTGCGGACATCAAAGCACTAAAAGATTTACCTGCACGCGTGAATCAATTGGAACAAAAACTTGCGCGATTCGAATGGATTGAAAAATTAGCATTTAGCGCATTGGGCGCAGGTTTGTCGGGCTTTATTGCAGCATTGTGGGCTCTAATCAAATGAAAATCATTCCGCCGCTAACAGACAAATACACAATTACTTCGCCATTTGGGTGGCGCGTGCATCCAATAACGGGTAAGCGTAGATTGCACACGGGCGTGGATTTGGTTACCCGTAAAACGTTGTCTGTCATTGTTGCGCCCGAAGATGGCGTAATTATCGAAGCGCGCAAATCAACTGCCGCGGGTGGCGGATACGGATGGTTTATCAAAATGCGCGGCGTTTCTGGTGCTACGCATTTGTTTGCACATTTGCTAGAAAACAGCACAAAAGTGACAAAGGGGCAACGTGTTACCCAAAAAGAACAACTTGCAATTATGGGCAATTCTGGCGCATCTACGGGAAAACATCTCCATTGGGAAGTTCGCGGCAAAATTCCAGTCGACCCAATCAAATGGATGGCAAAACAAAATGCCTAGTTGGAAGCATCGAAGGAGGCTGATTTATTTGTCTTTTTTCCTTGCTTCATTGATGATTATGTTCGGCGCGGCTACATTTTCATCTGATTCCAGCGTTAGTCGCGAATTGATAATTGGCGGCGTTGCGCTAATCAGCATCATCCTCACCGCTTATACTGCTTTTGCTACATACGAAGATGTAAAAACAAAGAAAGTTGATTATGAAGATTCTGAGCTTTGAATTTTGGAATTACGCGTTAGAACGCGCTATCAAAACCGTTGCCCAAGCTGCTTTGGCTTTTATTGGTTCAGGTTCAATGGGGCTTTTTACAATTGATTGGGCTGGTTTGGCATCTGTTTCTTTGGGTGCAGGATTTTTGAGCGTTTTGACCAGTATTGCTTTCAAAAAGGACTAGAATAATCTTGTTCATTTTGTCCCCCGACAAAAGCCCCTTGGTTGCGTCCATCAGCCAGGGGGTTTTTCTTTTATGAATACGCGGCGAGTTGTTTATGTTTGCCCAAACAAACACGAATTGATTTTTGGACATCAAGTTTCTAAACGCGGCAAATTTCAATCGCCATCGCCAGTTGTTTGTGGTTGTGGTTCGATTTATTGGTTAGCGTTCATTGGGGGAAGTGCCGCCCCAAATTCCGTATTTTTGTCCCGATTCAACGGCGTATCTAAAACAATCAATTTTGATTGGGCAATCATTACAAAGTTTTTTGGCAATAATCGTGGCTAGCTTGCGCCGAACAGGGTCTGTTATGTCCTCGGGGAAAAACAGTTCCGGGTATGGTTCACAAGGACTACCCCCATTCTGGTGAATAGCCCTTAACAACTTATAGTGCTTTTCGTCAAAGCGCGCCATCCCAATAGCCTATTGAAAAATGTCGTAGGGGTGTCTAACAATAGCCCTATGTTCGAAATGTATGCACCACCTCAGATAAACAACGCGACACTATTAGGGGTTTTCGAATCGGGGACTGATGAATGGCACGCAGCGCGCCAGAATTCAATCGGCGGTTCGGAAATTTCTTCTATCGTGGGACTAAATCCTTACGAATCCGCTTATTCACTATGGGCAAAAAAGACTGGCAAAATTCCTAACATCGTGGAAGAAAATTGGGCGATGCGATTTGGAAAAGCATTTGAAGCACCAATTCTCAAATTGTGGTCCGAACAACATCCTGAATGGGACATTTTCCAAACGGGAACTTATCAAGACGGATTGTTGCCGTTTCGTCACGCTAATCCAGATGCGCTTGCGCGTAATCGAGAAACAGGCGAATGGATTGTCATTGAAGTAAAAACTGGCAGACAAACGTGGGAAACGCCGCCCGCGGGTTACGTTGCACAAGTTCAGCATTACTTAGACATTTTGGGATTCAATCGCGGCATCCTTGTTGCGGTTGCTGGAATGACTTGGTACGACTTTTGGATTGACCGCGATGAATTTGAAATTGAAGTTCAACGTCAAAAAGCAAAAGAGTTTTATCAATGTATGTATGCCGACCAAAAACCCGCTTGGGATGGTTCGGAAGCAACTTATGAAGCCGTAAGGCAACAGCATCCTGACATAAACGAAAACGAAGCAGTTGAAATTGATTCATTGTTTCTTTTGGTAAATGCTCAAGATGCTTATGATAAAGCAAATGAAGAATTGCGTTTCATCAAATCGCAAGTATTGGATGCTATGGGCAAAGCCAAAACTGCATTTATGGAACACAATGGGGAAAAAATAAAAATAGCAACACGTCAAGCAAAACGCGATGGATTGCCTTATTTGGTAGTTCACAAAAAGAAAGGATAAAAATGGCAAAGTTTGATTTGTCACAATACGCAACAGTTGAAGAACGTCTAAAAGCATTTTGGGCGAATGAAAACAATAGAGATGCACGCATCATCACAATCAATCACACAACTGATACCGATTTGTGGGTTATTGAAACACGTTTGTATTTGAACGCGGAAGACCAAGAAAAAAACCTGCCCAAAACAACTGGTTGGGCATCAGAAAAGAACACCGATGCGTTTGCATTGGAACGATGCGAAACATCCAGCATTGGACGATGCCTTGCCAATTACATTTATAGCGGGTCCAAAAGACCATCACGCGAAGAAATGACCAAGGTGGTTGCCGAAGAATGGTTGGAACAAGCTGCTAATGTTTCAACCATAGAACAATTACGTGACCTATACACACAAGCGAGAGCGAACAATGCACCAGCGGAAGTTTTGGAAAGGCTAAAGTCTTATGCTGACAAATTTGCGGAAAGCCAAACTTCGGGAACTGGAAGAAGCGTATCTGATGGCAAGGGCGCGGAATCGAAATGAAGAAGCCGCTTTTTGGAATCGCGAACTTATCCATTTGTTATTGGGAATGATTGATGATTCAGGAAATACAGAAACAACTCGCGGAACTGATACAGGAAAACAATAAAGGTTCCACAGCGTTATTTGAAGCGGAAAAGGCTTTGGCGGAAGCTGAATACGAATTGGATACAGCCGAATCCAAAGCCTTCATCCGTTCATCTGGCACCGTTGCTGACAGACAAGCATTGGCACGATTGGAATCGGCTGATGCTCGTTTGCAACGTGATTTGAGGCGTGCTGAATTGTCACGTATAAAACAAAAAATCAAATCAATCGAAACGGCTTCGATGGTGTTAGCCACACAAGCCAAATTGATGAATCAAGAAAGTCGAATGTGAATCCAAATCAAGCAATTCAATTAGCAATCAAAGTGCATTGGTATTGCCCGCATTGCGGGGATACTGACACACTTCAAACGCATCACAGAAAAAATCGTGGTATGGGTGGAACACCAAAACGCTCATTAGATAGATTTGACAATTTGCTACGCGTTTGTGCTGAATTGAATTTCTTGATGGAATCAAATCCTGAAATGGCTAAACAAGCACGCGAATACGGTTGGAAATTGCGCCAATACGAATCATTTGCCAAACCTTATTTTGACATTGTGGCACAAAAATGGTTTGAATTGTCAATTGATGGCGGTAGGCGCGTGTTATGACCAACGAAACGAATCAAACAAGGTAACATAAAAATAAAGGGGTAGAAATGGACATTGAAACACTTGCTTACAAAATGCGCGAACACGCTTTGACATTGCAATCCGAACAAGATGCCAACGCTGAAACTCAGCGCAAACTGCACGCATTGAAATTAGAACGATTCAAAAAGTTGTATTTCAACGCTGGAAGATACGCTGGCGGCGCTCGCGACAAATTAGCCAAAGAAGCATTTGAACGCGTTAGGTTGCACGGATGAACGGCTACGAACCGCGATTCGATTTGGATTTTGAACGTGGGCGTGTCGGTGAATCACTGGTCGGGACATTTTTGCAAGCCCTTGAAGGTAGCCGCATTGAGGTAAAAACCGATTATCGCGTGACCGAAACAGGCAATGTTTATGTTGAAACGTGGCAATACCGATTGGCAGGGGCAATTGACAAAAAGCCATCGGGCATCAATACCACCGAAGCCGAATTTTGGGTATTCGCATCCCCATCAGGGCGCGGGTTCATTTGCATCGAAACGGATGCCCTTAGGGACATCATTCGCGAAACGGACCCGCCAGAAGTGCGCCAGCCCATCAGCAACGAAGCATCTAACGCATCGATTGGACGAATCATCCCGATTAAGGACATAATGGACAAATTGCAATTACGAAAGGGGAACTAAATGCCATTGATTAGGGGACACCATCAGTTTGATGACCAATTCACCCAAATCCCCAATGCCTGGATACGTGACACGCGCCTCACGTTCAAAGCTAGGGGCATTTTGGCGATGCTACTTAGTCACATTGAGGGTTGGCAACTAAACATCGCTACGTTGGCGTATAACAACATTGAAGGCAAAGATGCCATCAGGTCGGCAATCAAAGAATTGGAAGATTTGGGGTATCTACGCAGGGAACAACCTACGCAAAACGGGCGATTCCAAGAAGTCGTTTGGATTACTCAAGACCCTGATTTTTCAACGATTCTACCGGTGTCGGGTTTTCCGACAACGGAAAAACCGTCATCGGATAATCCGCAATATAAGAACACTATTCAAAAAGAAGAACATAATAAAGAAATAACCCTGTTTGATGAATTTTGGGATGCTTACCCACGCAAAATAGACAAGGCAAAAGCATTGAAAGCGTTCAAATCAGCCCTAAAACGAACCACTATGGAAACCATAATGGCAGGAGTAAAGGCATACACAAATGACCCAACACGCAAACCCGAATTTACTAAATACCCCGCTTCTTGGCTAAATGCCGATGCTTGGGAAAACACCACTGCCAGCCCCGAATTGCGTGCCATCGCCGAAGAACGTAGGGCGCGTGAGCGTGCCGCAACCGAGGCTTATTTGGCTGAAATGGAACAATTGGCGGCTCAGGCGGGACCTGCCCCACAATGTCCTCACGGCAAAAACGTTGCCCTTTGCAAAATTTGTGTAGGCTGAAAAAATGGAAAAACAATGTCCGAGGTGCGGGATACTCTGGGAAGTGAATACGACCAGAAAAACGCCCGACACGTGCGGGTCTTGTCGGACCAAAAAACAAACAAAGATTGGAGATTGCCTGATTTGGCAGGGAAATTATGCCGAAGATTTGGTAACTCCGATAACAGAAGACGGAGAACCAGTAATTCAAGGAACGTCAACGTGCGGGCATTTGGATTGCGTTCTCCCAGAACATAGAAAGGCAATTGATGAAGGTCAAAGCTGAACTGGAAGTATCCAGATTGATTCCAAATTATGGATTCAAGGGAGTAGAAAAAAGAAAAACCAAAGACGGCGAGGAATACACCGTTTGGGTTACCGTATGGACAAAGGACCAAGTTCGCGAAAACGAAATTGTGGAAGTAACTGGGGATTTGTCGGTGAAATTGGAAGAATTTACTGGGCGCGACAACAAGCCCAAGCAAATTGCCGCCATTCACATCAACAACGCTCAAATCAAGAAAGCGGATGCACCGTTCTAGAATTGAGTAATGATTGAATTTGAAGTGTATGGCAGACCAACGCCACAAGGCTCAAAAAGAGTTTTCAACGGACGTCTTGTCGAAGCACAATCAGTCAATCTAAAAAAATGGCGAGCTGCCATCGCGCAAGCGTGTCAGCAATTCGCACAACAGAACATCCACCTCGGTCCAATCAGACTTGAGGTGGATTTCTATTTGGAACGTCCTAAATCCGTTGCACCAAACAAACGTGCGTTGCCAATCGTGCCGCCAGATTTGGACAAACTTGTCAGGGGCGTTGGAGATGGGATTGGTCAATCAGGAGTGATTTGGGGCGATGATTCGCAAATCGTTGAATTGGTTGCGCGTAAGTTCTACGCGGACACGCGGGAACAGGGCGCCAGTATTCGCATCCGCGAATTATAACGATTTTGTAACAAGGGGGTTTTTGGCTTGTCCTTGGGGGTGGCCGCTCTTACTGTGTAGTTATGACACAAACGAAAGGGCAACAAATGAAAAACACAAAGACTCAAAAATGGCCAAAAGAAAAAATCGTTCAGTATTACAACACACACGCACACAACGCTTATATGGAGCTGTTCCCAGTTTTACACCACGCAATCGCTAATGAAAATTGGGAGCTTTACAGAATGGCAAGAAACGCACAATCCGCAATAGCTGAAGTTCAAGCACATTACAACGAAATGCTAGAAAAGGTGGGGGCATAAGCCCCCATCTGGAAAAAGAAACGGGAGAACAAAATGAACACAAATTGGAAAGAAGCAAGAAAAGAACTAAAAGACCTTGGCATCGTAGTCAAAACCAGTTTCAAAGCGTGCTGCCTTGGATGCGTGGAAAAAAAAGACCAAATTCCAAATGACGTGCCAGCCCTGTATCAATTGAGCAAGCGATTCAGCGGACAAGAAGGCGGATACCTTTGCCACCAAAACATCGGTGATACCACAATGGCGCTGAAAATTATGCAAACACTCAGCAGACACCAAATCAAATGGGAATGGGATGGTTCTCAGGCTCGTTCTTTGTATGTCGAATTTCCAGACGAAGGAATTTAATGGACACCCAATTCATCATTGATTTAGCAATTTTGACAATCGTCACAATCGCGGGAATGGCAATCGTCACCGCACCAAACAAGAAAGGGAAAAAATGAACGGATGGAAAAACTACGCAACTTGGAACGTTGCGTTATGGATAAACAACGAAGAACCGCTATACAGACAAATGCTTGATTACATCCAAACAACTGAAAACCCAACCTACAAAGGTTTGATTCAGTATTTGGGATTCGAATCATCACGCACGCCCGACCACGTCAATTACATTTCCAATTCGCTTGATTACAGGGCTTTGGATGCGATGGTGGTGGAATCACGATGAGCAAAATCAATGTCAAAGGTCTAATTGCAACAACGCCGCGACACGTGACAACGATAGAAAATGAAGAAATTGCTTCGTTTCGATTGGCTGAAGCAATTCAAATCAATGGCAAACACGCCATCAATTGGTTCACCATCGTAGGCGAAAAAGAAATGGCAACTCAAATTGAATCATCATTTGCCAAAGGTGACCGCGTAAGCATAAAAGGCGAATTACAAATTATTGATTGGGACAATGGTGACAAAAATGGCACGGCTGTTCAAATCATTGCAACACAAATCAAAATGACCAAAGCGGTCAAGCGCGTAGCCGCGTAAGAAAGGAAAAGAAATGGAATACCTACCAAGCAAACATTTGCCAACCGAATTGGGTCAGCAAATGTTCAAAACCAAAAAACTAATCAAATTGTTCAAACAACTTAAAAAAGACGGCTATTCAGGTTTGTCTTTGGGTTTGATTATCGATTTGATTGAACGGGATGCACGATGAATACCGAATCATTACGCGAAGGCATCGACCGCATTATCGACCACATTGAAATGACTGGATACAGCAACGGGTTTGATTCTTGTTTGAACGCGTTGGACGAATTGTCAAATCAATTGCACAATGAACACAACCACGACGGCGCAGAAATTTTGCGCTGGGCTGTCAAAGAATTGAACGGGGAAAATTATGAACCTCAAAATGGTTTTTAGAGAATTCAAATACCAAATTGCGGATAAAGTGTTCAAACGTGAATTGGATGAAACACACAAACGCGCATTTATCGCTGGCGTTGAATACGCGGTTAGAAACATTTCATTCGATTCAGAAATTCAAATTGACAAGATTCAGCTAACAAAAGTTGAACGGAAAGGTTACGAAAAATGCCAACAAGTAATTCAGGACACGAGGAAACGAATCGTGGGAAAAGCCCAAAGGATGCCATTATGACCATCACGCTTTGGACAAAACCGAATTGCGTGCAATGTGAAACCACTAAACGCCAATTTGAAAAACGCGGCATCATTTACAAAACGCGCCGGTTGGACAAATCACCAAAAGCCGTTGAGCGATTTTTGGAATTGGGTTTGACAGCCGCGCCAATTGTCGAAACGGACGACCGCCGTTGGTCTGGTTTTCGTTTGGACAAAATCAATTCATTGGAACGTCATTTGAAAACCGAACGTATGCACGGAATCAATGTTCCATTGGAACCAATTACACAAATAGCCGATGAGGTGGAAGATGAGTGAACAAATAGAAACATTTGAAGAAGCAATGGAAGTAATCACGCGAATGGTTGCCACAACAGAAAAAGATTCTGAAATGGCAATCGCCGCAACAGCAACAATTGGCAGTTTGATTGACCGCGGGTTTTCCAACCTTGCGCTAAACGTTCTGCAAACTTACAAACCGGGGAATTACCTAAATGAAGGGAAAACAAAATGAGCACAATAAACGATGTGATTCATTCCGTATCAATGCAAGCGTTCAAACGCGGGCAAGAAATCGGCATAAAGATTGGGCGTGAGGATGCTTTACACGAAACGTTTGCCACGTTGGACCTAATTTTGACCGACATTTGGCAGTATTACTACGATTACCCAGCACAAAAGGAAGCGGTATGCAAGATTCAAGGCGAAGTGGAAGCCCTGCAAGAACGTCTAAATGCCCTACGAGAATCAGAGTAGGACCGCAGATGTGGGACATTATTCAAACGAATTCGAAAAATGACCCGTTGCTTACCGAAGGAAATTTTGGTTACACACAAGACACGCGAAACGTTATTGTGATTGATTCTGATTTGAATGAATCAAAAAAGAAAATAACCGTATTTCACGAAATAATGCACGCCGCAAGAATGACATTTGTATTTGAACCACCAAAGAAAAACGATTATGAAGAATGGGAGCATCATTTCATTGGCGTTTGGGAAAACACCTTGCTGATGATTATGAGGGACAATCCACAATTAACGAAATGGTTATTGGAAGAAAAATGAACACAAGAAAGGACAACCGAATTATGACCGATTTGAAACAAGCGGCAATGTTGCTGCGGGATAAAAATCTTGTTTGGTCAGCTGATTTGGATTCAATACGCGAAGATTTGGCATTGTATTTAGAATCCGCTGTAATTAGCGGGCAATGGCAAAATCCCGCATTGCAACGAATCGCACAAGCACTTATTGCCGATGAAAATGATTTGAGTATCTAATGGCGGATTTGACACCAGAAGATTTATTCAAACAATGGAAATTTCAAGATGCGTTCGCTGACATTGCCATTACATTGGTTGAATCAGGTGCTCATTTGGGTGCAATTGCCTTGGCACGTGAAATACTGGCCGCTCAATTCGCCAATGGAAATAGGACACTCCGACACGATGAACTAATGGAATTGATTCACAAGGTAAAGAATGAAGTCAAGATAGAAACAATAAGGGGACTAAGAAATGCTAGAGAATCTTGAACCACCAACCAGAAAAAGCACATTACGCATCGATGCCATTTTGAGCGAATTGGATGCCAAAGACAAAGCCATTTTGATTGATGCTTTGAACAGCGATAAATGGTCTGCCGATTCATTGGCACTTGCGCTGAAAAGTCGCGGTATTCAAATCAGCGGCTCGGCTATTCATCGATACAGACAAAGGCAAAAATAAATGCTTGAAAATTTAGAACCAGCACCACGTATCAATGCCCAACCAAATTATCGGGCGGCAATTGAATTCGATGGCACACAAGGAACAGCCACAACACCGGGGTATTCAACCGAGCCAGAAAATTTTGATGATTTTCTTTTGTCGGCAGGAATTGACCCAAAAGGTATTGAAGTCATTGCGCCAATAAAAACATCGCGATGGCAACAACGTGAAGGCGGCGAATGGCTAACATCGTATCGATTCACCTTCAGGAAAAAAGACATTGAATTCGATTTGCCAACGTTATTGTCCGAGGCAAGGAAAAAAGTAAAAGAAACAAAACCATCGGTTACGGCAGACAAAGCATTGATTATTGCACCAGCAGATTTACAGGTGGGCAAAACAGGAATACGCGGTGGCACCGTTGAATTGACTGCCAGATTATTTCGTTCGTTCAATCAAATTGAACAACGAATCAAAGCCAATAAATACGAACGTATTTTTATTTTGGACCTTGGTGACATTATTGAATCGGTATCTAACGCCGCAATGTATAACCAATTGGAATCAAATGATTTGTCACCGATGCAGCAAACCGATTACGCCGCCGCGCTTATGTTTGACCTAATCAAACGTTGCGCCAAATACGCGCCCGTTACGTATGGCTCGGTTGCATCTAACCATTGTCAAAACCGATTCAAAGGTCAGCAGGTTGGTCGCCCAGGGTTGGATGATTGGGGCATTGTGATACTTCAACAATTGCGCCGATTGACCACCGAATTACAAATGGACGTTGAATACCTAATCCCACAGCCGCACGATGAAGGCTTTGCTTTCAAATACGGCGTGAATACAATTGGCGCGGTTCACGGACATCAGGCATCACGACCCGATGGCATCAAGAAATGGTGGCAACAATCCACATTTGGCAATCAATGGGTTCAAGCGGTGGACGTTCTAATCAGCGCACATTTCCACCACTTGCGTATTGAAGAATTGGGACAACGATTTGATGGCGATGGTTCAAAGTTTTGGGTGCAATGCCCAACGGCAGACAACGGTTCGGATTGGTATCGCCGCGTGAGTGGTGAGGACAGCACAACGGGAATCCTTACGATTGAATTAGACAAAGACATTCCGTTCGCGGGTGAAGTCAGGAAAATGTAATGCCCAGTTATGATTACAAATGCCGCACGTGCGATGCCACCGTCATCATCGTTGCAAGCATAAAAAAAGACCCAGACATCCCCATTTGTTCCAATTGCCAATCGGAAATGATTAGGCAATTTTCAGCCCCACCTATACGTTTCAACGGTACAGACTTCTACTCATCAGGCAGGAACAGGTGAAGTTTCCTCGTCCTTGTTTGGAATGTCAGAAGCTACACACCGATTACGGCGATTATTGCGCCGCGTGTAGGCGTGAAGTCCAACGCCGCATCAATAACAATCCGAATCGCCGCGCCCGCAAACAAGCCTTGTATTCGTCTGCTTACCGCGCCGCCGCCAAAATAATCAAGCAAAATGCCACGCATTGCCACATCTGCAAACAAGCATTTGAATCACGTGCCGACATCACAGCAGACCACATCATCGCGGGGGATGCCAATAGCCCCTTGGCACCAGCACATAAAACCTGCAACAGTCGTAGGGGTAACCGGCCGCTGGACGGGCGCTAGGGGCATTTAGGGCATCGAACGCTCATAACTACCCAAACGACCTAAAAACCCGCCAAAACGGCACTGGTGACCCCCTGTCATAGTCTGGGGTGAGGTCAATCTCTAATAGGCAGAGGTGCTTTACAC